>Ga0193699_10001046_pt1 | contig 11197 bp, 5 predicted proteins | sample L3c2metaG_FD_160095 | JGI IMG/M metagenome (GOLD analysis project Ga0193699, IMG submission 160095) | Soil microbial communities from a riparian zone of the East river system, Colorado, United States - L3c2 | ecosystem: Environmental > Terrestrial > Soil > Riparian zone | place: USA: East River... | reverse complement strand
CGCCAAAGACAATCCCGCGGCCTACGACGAGAACGTCCTCGTACCTACCCAGGAAACGACGGGCGAGTGCATCTCCAGCTTCATGCAGGAGATCCAGGTCGGCCCGTATGCGACCGACCAGGGCACCGCCGATGCCAACTTCGGCGCATCCGTGAACGGCAACTACGGCTTTGGCGACGCCTGTTTCGGTGGAACGCTCGATGCCACCGATCCCTCCGACCCGGTGTGCGACGGCGGCACGTTCGAACCGCTGGGAGGCGGTGACTACCTGGTTCACGTGGCGATCCCCGACGACGCCAAGGGCAAGCCGATGTACAAGACGACCGGCGAGGAGGACATCAACATCGGCAACGGCGACCAGATCATTCCTCAGGTGCCGCCCCCCGCCTGCGTCGGAAAGCTCCACACGGTGGACCTTCTCGGTGACGCCACGGACAACTACCCCGCAGTGGTCGGCGACGGGAACAACGGTGTGCCGACGGGCGTGACCGTGCCGGCCTCGACGCCAACCGACAACCTCTCGTTCCTCGACATCGGCGGGTCGCCCTACGAGGGCTCACCCAAACCGTCCTGCGACACCAAGCTCGTGAGGGTGAACAACGGCAAGTCGATCGTGCCCATGTTCAACGTCTTCACCGACGTTCCGGTCCCGGCCCGGCTGCGCACCGTGATCATCGACGACCTGCGCTTCTCCACCGATCCCCGCTCGATCATGTACGGCGAGAAGGCGGGACTCGCGTTCGCCCCCGTCGGGATCTACGACTACGCGAACAAGCTGGTCTACACCACCGAGACCGACTTCAACGGCATCTACGACGTGCTGATGCCCTCCACGAACCACATCAGCTGCCCCACGCCCTCCGGTGTGTGCGCCAACATGTACCGCGTCGTGGCCAACGACCCGGGCACCCCCGGGCGGTTGAACGTGAACTACAACCCCGCCTTCGCGACCCATGCGGCGGGAGCCGAAGCGATTCCCGGCGTGAGCACCTTCGCCGATCTCGCGCCGACTCAGGTGGGGCTGACCGTTGAATCGCCGGCGACGGGAATCGCGCAGGCAGTTCAATGCGCGCTCGACTCCGCCACGCCGCAACTGCTCGCCGTGTCGAAGCCGTATGTGAGCGGCAGTGGTTCATTCACCATCCAGGGGACGGGCTTCGGCGCGGGCGCCGGCAAGGTCACGCTTGACGGCGCCGTGCTGCCCACCACCGCGTGGGGAGACCTCTCGATCGATGTCACCGTTCCTTCCGGGACCCCCGTGGGTCCGCATGCGCTCAAAGTAACCGCTGACAACGGCCAGAGCACGGTCAACGGGCTCACCTTCCACGTGCTGGGCGGGACGTATACCCCCACAGTTCACGAGGTCGGACCCGGTCACCTCGCCACGATTCAGGCAGCGCTCGATGAGGCGTTCACCAACCCTGCCGACGACCTGGTGGTCGTCTACCCGGGTGTCCCCGACCTGGTCAACCCGCGCAACAACCCGCGCGGCGCCTACTACGAGAACCTGATCATGGCATCGCCGGTCAAGCTGCAGGGCGTCGGCCCGGGCGGCTTCCAGGGCACCACCTTCGTGCCCGGCTCGATCATCGATGCAAGCGCTTATGGCGGCGACACCGCCGCGGCGACCGACTGGTTCAACAAGATCGGAACGTTGACGTGGGATGGGAACCAGACCGTCAACGACGCCGAGGGGATCTACGTGCTTGCCTCCGAGAATGCGACCACCGCGGCCGGTGTGGCGCGGCAGTTCACGAGCGGCTACAAGGCCAGCATCGACGGATTCGACATTCGGGGCGGCATCCAGAACGGCTTCCCCGGAAACATCAATGACCTCACCGGTGGAGCGACCGGTCTGCCACCCACGATCGAGACCCAGGGCGGCGCGATCTTCGCCAACTCCTACGTCCGGAACCTGCAGATCACGAACAACGTCGTGCAGAACAACGGCGGTTCCTACGGCACGATCCGCATCGGCACCCCGGACCTGGCTGCCCCGGACACGAACCAGCACAACGAGAACGTGCGGATCACCGACAATCGGATCTTCGCCAACGGCGGCACCAACCTTGCCGGGGGCATCGGCCTGTTCGCCGGCTCGGACGACTACGAGGTTGCCCGCAACGACATCTGCGGCAACTTCTCGCTCGAGTACGGGGGCGGGCTGAGCGTCTACGGTCGCAGCCCCGGTGGCAAGATCCACCACAACCGCATCTACTTCAACATGGCCAACGATGAGGGCGGCGGGATCATGATCGCCGGCGCGCTCCCGGCGACGGTCGGGGCGCTCTCGGAAGGCTCCGGCCCCGTGGATATCTACTCCAACCAGATCCAGGCCAACCTGGCCAACGACGACGGCGGCGGCATCCGGTTCCTGATGGCCGGCAACTCTCCGATCAACGTCAAGAACAACATGATCGTCAACAACGTGTCGACCCACGAGGGCGGCGGCATCGGTATGGACGACGCGCCGAACGTGCGGGTCTACAACAACACGATCATGAAGAACCTGACAACGGCCACGGCGGTGACCTCCAACGGTCAACCGGCTCCTGCCGGTCTGTCGACCACGTCAAACAGTGTCGAGCTCCAGGCCACGCTGCCGAGCGGCTCGCCGTCCTTCAGCAACCCGCTGTTGTTCAACAACATCTTCTGGGACAACCGGGCAGGCACGCGGGCAGGCACCACAGTCACCGGCGTCGGCCTAACCGGCGTCACCGACATCGACAACTGGGATCTGGGCGTGGCAGACGGCACGGGCGAGCTGGCGCCGACCAACTCGGTCGTCCAGCAGAACACCGCCTCTCATTCGTACACGACCAGTGCGACCAACAGCTCCGCCGATCCGGGGGTGGTCTCGACCTACGACGTGTCCGTCTCCTTCGCCACCTGGCGTCAGAACCCGGCGTTCGTGGACGCCACGCTCGTGAGCGTGGAGCAGCCGCCGAACCTGCTGGGGGACTACCGCCTGAGTGGCACGGGCACGACCTGCACGTCGCCGGCCTGCAACCTCGGTGCTGCGTCCATTGCGCCGCCTGCGTACCAGCAGCCGCCGACGAGCCTTGCGGCACCTGCGCTCGACTTCTTCGACAGGGTACGACCGGCACTGGGCGGCTATGACGCGGGCGCGCACGAGTTCGGCGCGATAGCTGTTCCGCCGCCCTCGGTGGCCTCGGACCTGTACTTCTCGACGGTCGGGAACACCAACCCGCCCGGCGCGACCGGAACCGCCGACGACGCCGACATCTACCTGTGGAACGGCACGGCCTTCAGCAGGTCGATCGATGTCACCGCCTCGCCGTACAACGTGCCGAGCAGTGCGAACATTGACGGCTTCTCCCAGGTGGACGCGACCCACTTCTACGCCTCGTTCACCGGAAACGTCACGTTGCCCGGGATCGGCACGGTGGCCGACGAGGACGTCATGTACTTCGACGGCACCGCCTGGTCGTTGTGGTTCGACGGCAGCGCACACGGGGTGGGTGGCGCGATCGACCTGGACGCCACCAATGTCGCCGGCAACACGCTCTACTTCTCCACCAACAGCGCGGCGGTGCCGCCTGGTGCGGGCGGGACCGGCGACAACGCCGACATCTACCGCTGGGACGGCGGCAGTGCCTTCACGCGGGTCGTGGATGCCACATCAGCGCCGTACAACCTGCCGAACAGCGGGTCGGCGACGGGCACGACCAACCCCAACGTGGACGGGCTCATCTGGCGCGACGCGACACACTTCTACCTGTCGTTCACCAACACGAGCACCACGGTCCCCGGTCTGGGCGCCGTGGCAGACGAGGACGTGATCTACTTCGACGGCAGCTCGTGGTCGCTCTACTTCGACGGCAGCGCCCACGGGCTGGAAACGTCGGCCAACCTCGACCTGGATGCGATCGCGTTCGCCAGCGGGGCACTGCCGCCCCCGCCGCCGCCAGCCGGTCAGGACCTGTACTTCTCGACGCAAGGCAACGCCAACCCGCCCGGTGTGGGTGGCACGGCGGATGACGCGGACATCTACAGCTGGAACGGCGCGGTGTTCGGCCGGGCGATCGACGCGAGTGCGGCGCCGTACACACTGCCGGCCGGGGCCAACGTCGACGGTTTCGACCGGGTCTCCGCCACCACGTTCTATTTGTCCTTCACGGGCCAGGTGAATGTGCCGGGTCTCGGGAATGTGCAGGACGAGGACGTGGTCTTCTTCAACGGCACGTCCTGGTCGCTGTACTTCGATGGCAGTGTGCACGGTCTGGGCGGCAACGACAACCTCGACCTGGATGCGATCAGTGTCGCGGGGTCGACCCTGTACTTCTCCACGCTGGGCAACACGAACCCGCCCGGGGTCGGGGGTGGCGCGGATGATGCGGACATCTACGCCTGGAACGGTGCCGCCTACGCGCGGGTGATCGATGCCAGTGCCGCGCCGTACAGTCTGCCGGGCAACGCCAACGTCGATGGTTTCGTGCGGGTGGATGCCAGCCACTTCTACCTCTCGTTCAGTGCGGCCACCACGACCGTGCCGGTTCTCGGCGCGGTCCAGGACGAGGACGTCATCTACTACAACGCGGGCATCCGCTCGGTGTACTTCGACGGCACCGCACACGGCCTCACCACCGACAACCTCGACATCGACGCCTTCGACATCCCCTGACCATGCCCGTATGGCGTCAGACTGTGCGGCTAGACCCGATTGAGCGTTGCCATGACAGTGGTGCCGTCCCCGGGTCGGGAACTGATGCTGAGGTCGCCCCCCACAATCCGCACGGTGTCTCGCATGATCCGAAGGCCCAGATGGCCGTCGGGCGACGTGATGTCCGGGTCGAATCCGCGACCATTGTCGTGCACGGTCAGCGTGGTGCGGTCTTCGTCCTGGCTGATTGTGAGCTCCACCACGCTGGCGTCGGCGTGTTTCACCGTGTTGGTCAGGGCTTCCCTGGCCACCCGGTAGAGGATTGCGGCACCGTCCTGGTCGAGTTCGATCTGTTCGGGGAGGGACGTCGTGGCCTCGATTCCCTGGCCGGCGAGAGGACGGGTCAGTCTCTGAAGCGCCTCCGCCAGGCCCAGTCGGGTGAAGTCCGGCGGATACAGTTCGGTCGTGATGGCTCGGAGCGTGACGAGGTCCCGTTGAAGGATCGTGCGAGCGCGGCCGAAGAGTCCGCGCACGCCGTGCGGCACGTGGGCCTCCTCAGCCTCGAGGGCGTAGGCGAGTCCGGCGAGGTCCTGGATGACCTCGTCGTGCAGATCCCTCGCGATACGTCCTCGCTCGAGATCTGATGCCTCGATCGCCTGCTGCTTCAGTCGGCGACGGGATGCCTGACCGGCCTGTATACGTCGGGCCAGCAGGATCGCGGGCAGGAGCTGTGCCAGCTGCAGGGCGACCAACGACAGTGCGAAGGCCGGGATGATTTCCCCGGCCAGCGCCTCTTGTTCTGCGCTAACGGCCTCGTCGTTGAAATACGCCTCGAAGACGATCGGCTGGCCAGTGGCGTCGGTCGCGCGCACGTTGACCTCGACGAGCTCACCCAGGTCTGAATCCAGTACATGGTCGAGCCGGTGTTCGGTGCCGAGCGACGTGCGGTCGACGCCCCCTGAGAGCAGGTCGCTGCGCCAGGCGGGGAGCGGGAAGGTCTCCCCGATCAGCGATGGAAGGTCGGAATAGATCACGCGCCCGGTCGGGTCCCAGACCTTGACGCGAACGATGTAGTCGCCGGATTCCCAGCGGGCGAGCCGATCGTCGAGCCTCCGCAGGGCGGCGGGATCGCCGGCCCGGAGTTCGTCCGTGATGAGCGGGGCGACCGCATGGTCGGCCAGATCGTGGGTGGTCTCAGTGCAGTCAGCCAGGGTGTGCCGCTCGGCCTGGCCAGGGGTCCACAGCGCGACAGGCACGGAGATCACCACCAGGGTGGCCAGTCCGATCACCAGGAACCGGGTGACGGCGGAGCGCACCTCGGAGGGTTCGGCGGATTCGTCGTCGGGGAGTGTTGCATGGGCTGCGCCGGTCGGCTGCCCGGACGCGCCAGGAGCCGACGGCTTGTGCATGTCAACGTGCCCCGACGAGGCCCAGCCGAGTGGCGCGCGCGACCGCCTCGAGCTGGGAGTGCACCTCGAGCTTCGAGAGGATGGATTTCACGTAGCCGCGGCAGGTGTTCTCCGAGATTCCCAAGGCATTGGCGTTCGCCCGCACGTCGTTCCCTTCCGCCATCAAGTGGAGGACCTCGAGTTCCCGCCGGGTGAATGGCTTGGTGGTGTTCCGGTCCTCCGGCCCGCGCGAGGGCGTGTTCGGGTGGGCGATCAGCGAGGGGTGTACCAGGAATCCGCCGACTCTGACGTTGCGGAGGGCGTTCAACATGCCGGCCAGTGAGCCGTCCTTCGGCAGGAAGGCGCAGATCCCGATTGCCGCGGCTTGTTGGAGGGCCTCGGCGGTGGGATCACCGGTGAGCATCACGATGCGAGTTGCCGGGGCCTGGGCCAGGATCAGGGCGGCGATGCTCAGACCATTGGCATCGGGCAGGTGGTAGTCCATCACGACGAGATCGGGGTTCAACTCACCCCACAACGCGATGGCCCGGCGGCCGTTGTTGGCGGTGCCGACCGTGCAGAAGTCCGGTTCGCGATCGAGAGCCCCCATCAGAAGCTCGGTGAACGTCGTGTGGTCATCGACAATGAGGATCCGGATCATGAGACTCCGTGTACGGCGCTCGAAATTCGGGTTCGGAATTCGTGCCCTCGGTATCGTCCACGAAAAGGGTTCGGACTTACTATTCGGGTGAAACTCGGGCCGCGCTCTGGTGCAGAACGCGCGCACACACTCGCGTCAGATCGCCCTCAATGTCCGGGCGCACTGCTGCCTGACTCACCGGCACGGCGCGCGAGGCTCGGTGTGGACGCGGCGATGAGCACGATGATGAGGCCGGCGAAGACGAGCAGCACTGCGGTGAGCGGCAGCCACAGCTCCGCGGCTCCGATTAGCAGCACGGGGATCGACAGGCCTGCGTACACGATGAGGTAGAGCGCGGCGAGTACCCCGCCTCGCTGTTCTGGGGGAGCGAGGGACACGGCTACCGAGATCGCGACGCGGAACATGATCCCCACTCCGGCGCCGGCGACCACGGAGCTGGCGACGAACAGCGGCAGCGACGCGACCAGCACCGACACCGCGAGCAGCACAGCGCCGAGCAGCATGAGTCCGGACCCGAGCCAGACCTGGGTGCGGAGCTTTAGACGGCCGGTCCCGAGCTGCGTGAGCGCGGCCGACGCGAACACGAGGGATGCGACGATGCCGGCGGCGAGCCGCGAGTTCTCGTGGAGAACGGCAGACATGACGCTCGGGCCGAGGGCGGTGAAGAGGCCGAACACCGCGAAGCCGGCGAATGCGGCGACCCCGGCCGCCACGAACAGGCCGCGGCCCTTCGTCGGCACCGTGACCTTCTGCGGGCGATAGGTCGGCCGCTTCTCGGGGAGATCCACCGTCTCGGGGACGAAGATGACCCCGATCACCCCGACGGCGAGCAGGACGGCAAAGACGACAAATGGCGTCACCAGGGGGAGTGGCGCGAATTCGGCGAGAATTCCTGCGATGAGTGGACCGAGTGCAAGTCCGCCGATATTGGAGAGGGTCACGACGGCATTCGCGGTGCCGGGAGTCGCCGGTCGGTACACGGCATGCAGCTCGCCGAGGTGGGCCGTCGCCGTCCCGGTAAGTGCGCCGATGCCGAAGCCCGTGACGATGCGAGCCGCGATGAGTCCGACGGTGTCGTTCCAGACGACGAACATCAGTGCGGCCACGAGCTCGACGAGCAGCGCGACCACGATCACCCCGCGACGGCCGAACGAATCGCTCACGTGCCCGAAGAGCAGGAGGCTCACGATGACGCCCAGGGCGTACGCGGCGAAGATCACGGTGATCAGAAACGTCGGATACCCGTCGCGCTCTTGGTAGAGCACATAGAGCGGGGTCGGCAGCGTTGAAAACGCCATGGCGGTCGTGAACGCAAGAGCGATTACGACGAATCCCACTCGGTGGCCCACTCGTCGGCGGGTGCGGACACTTCCCGTGGTGTCCATGCTTCAAGAATTGCTCGGAGCGCGATCTGTGTCCAGCCTGCCCGACGTCACCCACCTCGGGTGACGTCGATCGCGCGGCCGCTTCGTAGCCTGGGACTCAAGCCGACGGCCGTTGCCGCGGCGTGCCCGCGACGGGAGACCCATGAGTTCGCCACAGGATGCCGCAGCCACCAAGACCGTGCCGTTCAACGGGCGCCTCGCGCTGCTGCTCGCGATGGCAATGTTCGTGCTCGTCGTCGACACGTCGATCATGAACGTGTCGATCGCGTCGGTGGTGAAAGATACCGGCACGACCGCCAGCAACATCCAAGCGGCGATCGCGCTTGAGGCCCTTGTGTCGGCGGCGTTCATTCTGATCGGCGGCAAGATCGGCGACCTCATCGGCCGCAAGCGTGCCTACGTCATCGGTCTGCTCTGCTACGCCGCCGGAGCGGTCGCGATGACGCTGACGCAGAGCCTCCTGCCGATCATCGTCTTCTGGGCCATCATCGGAGGGCTCGGCGCCTCCCTGCTCCTGCCAGCGATGCAGTCCCTCATCCACGGCAACTTCGAGGGCGCGCAACAGGCGCGCGTGTATGCGCTCGTCGGCGCATCGGCCGCCGTCGCGATCGCGATCGGTCCGCTGCTCGGCGGCTTCATCACGACCTTCATCAACTGGCGGGTCAACTTCGCCCTCGAGGCCATCATCATCGCGATCGTGCTCTCCGGCATCAAGCTCGTCAAGGATGTGAAGTTCACGGGTGAGAGGAAGGTCGACTGGATCGGCTCGCTGCTCTCGGTGGTGGGCGTAGGCGGGATCGTCCTCAGCATCCTGCTCTGGGAGGGAGGCGCCGCCGGAGTCGGCGCACTCATGGCCCTCGGCATCGCCGGCCTGATCGGCCTGGTCTTCTGGCTCCGCAGTCGCAAGCGGCGCCAGAAGGCGACGCTGCTCGATCCGGACCTCTTCAAATCCAAGCTGTTCCGCCTCGGCGCCAGCCAGCAGCTGCTTCAGCAGATCGCGCTCGGCGGCACGATGATCGTCATTCCGCTCTATCTGCAGATGGTGCTCGAGTACAGCGCGTTCCTGGCCGGCCTGACCTTGACGCCGCTCTCGCTGACGATGTTCGCCGTCGCCGCGATCATGGGCAGGCGGGTGGGCAAGCGGCGCCCAGCCAGCGTCATCCGGTTCGGTTTCCTGCTCCTCCTGGTCGGTCTCGTCCTCCTCGTGCCCATCGTGCCGAGGGCTGACACCGGCTGGTGGCTGGTAGTGCCCCTGCTCATCGCGGGTGCTGGTCTGGGGCTTCTCGTCTCGCAGCTGAACAACTACACGCTGTCGCCCATCTCCGATGAACGCGTCAGTGAGGCCGCGAGCGTCAACTCGGCTGCCGGGTCGTTCGGACTGTCCTTTGGCCTCGCGTTCGGAGGCGCAATCCTGCTGGCCTCGCTCTCGTTGATCTTCACGGGGCTGTCGAACTCGAGCACCGTGCTGGCTCCCGATCAGAAGGAGCAGGTCGCGCAGGTGCTTGAGGATGACGCAGAGCTCCTCAGCAACACCCAGCTGACCGAGCTGCTCGAAGGGCAGCCGAAGCCGACCCAAGACGAGATCATCCGGATCAACACCGAGGCACGGCCGATCGCGCTTCAACTCGCGCTGCTCGTACCGATCATCGCCGCCTTGCTCGGCCTGATCAACTCGTTCCGGATGATGCGCCAGCCCGATCCGAAGCCGTCCAGTTCCGCAGACGGGCTGCTGCTGGGCTGACGCGTTGTCGCCGTCTGCGCACGGCGAACCGCGGATACGCTGGCGAGGTGCAGCCAGAATTCCACCCTGAGACGCTCGCGATCATCGCGGGTCGACCGCCCCGCGACTCCGACGAGCCCCTCAACGTGCCCGTGCATCTCGCCTCGACCTACGTCTCGGGCGGAGACCTCGAGTACGGGCGCTATGCCAATCCGTCGTGGACGGCCTTCGAAGACGCGCTCGGCGCCCTCGAGGGCGGGCGCTGTGTCTCCTTCGCCTCCGGATTGGCCGCGGTCTCGGCCGTGCTCGACCTCGTCGAGACGGGAGGCACGGTCGTGGCACCCCGCCGGTCGTACACCGGCACGGTCGGCCAGCTCGACGATCGAGCGGCGCGTGGGCAGCTCCGCGTGACTTATGTCGACATCGCCGACACCGCCGAGGTCATCGCAGCAAGCGCTGACGCTGCCCTGGTTTGGATCGAGTCGCCGACCAACCCGGCGCTCGAACTCGCCGACATTTCGGCGATCTCGCGGGCGGCGCACGCACACGGCGCGCTCGTCGTTGTCGACAACACCTTCGCGACACCCGTGCTGCAACGGCCGCTCGAGCTGGGGGCCGACATCGTCGTGCACTCGGCGACCAAGTACATCTCCGGCCACAGCGATGCGCTCCTCGGCGCGGTGATCACCTCGCAGGATGCTCACCGCGACGCGATCGTCAAGCGGCGCTCGCTCGACGGCGCGATCCCGGGTCCGCTGGAGGCCTTTCTGGCGTTGCGCGGGCTGCGCACGCTCTCCGTACGCCTGACGCGCGCCCAGGCGTCAGCCCAGGAGATCGTCCGGCGGCTCGAAGCGCATCCGGCGCTCGAGGAGGTCCGGTATCCGGGATTCGGCGGGATCATCTCGATCGTGGTGCGCGGTGGAGCGGATGCCGCGGACGCCGCCGTCGGTCGCTCCCGACTGTGGCTTCCCGCCACGAGCCTCGGGGGAGTGGAGTCGACCTGGGAGCGCCGCCGCCGCTGGCCGTCCGAGCACCCCACGATTCCCGAGGGGCTCATCCGCCTCTCCGTCGGCCTCGAGCACGTCGACGACCTCTACACGGATCTGATCACCGCCCTCGGCGACTAGGAAACCACCTGGCGCACGAGGGGTACACCGGGGCGATACGCGAGGTGCGTGGCGCTCGGCGCGTTCAGGATGACGAGCCCACCCGTCGCCCCGACCCGCAAATGGCCGATGTCGTCACGTCGCAACGCCGCCGCTCCGCCGAGTGTCGCCGCCCGGAGCGCCTCGAGCGGCGTGAATCCCATGTCGCGCACGGCGACGGCGATGCAGAACGGCATCGAGGAGGTGTACGACGAGCCCGGGTTGCAGTCGGTAGCGAGCGCGACGGTCGCCCCCGCGTCGATGAGGCGCCGAC
>Ga0193699_10001045_pt1 | contig 11201 bp, 9 predicted proteins | sample L3c2metaG_FD_160095 | JGI IMG/M metagenome (GOLD analysis project Ga0193699, IMG submission 160095) | Soil microbial communities from a riparian zone of the East river system, Colorado, United States - L3c2 | ecosystem: Environmental > Terrestrial > Soil > Riparian zone | place: USA: East River... | reverse complement strand
TGCACCGAATGGGTGGCGTCGAACACCACCGGCGCGCCGAACGAGGCGAGGATAGGCAACGCGCGCATATCGGAGACGAGCGTGTTGTAACCGAAGGAAACACCGCGCTCGGTGACGAGCACGTTGGGATTGCCGGCGCCGGTCACTTTGGCGACGACATTCTTCATGTCCCATGGCGCGAGAAATTGGCCCTTCTTCACATTGACGACGCGGCCGGTTTCGGCAGCGGCCACCAAGAGATCCGTCTGGCGGCAAAGAAACGCGGGTATCTGCAGCACGTCCACCGCTTCGGCGACGCGGGCACACTGTTCGCGCTCATGCACGTCGGTCAGGACGGGCACGCCGATGCGCTCGCGGATTTCCGCAAAGATGGGAAGCGCAAGCTCGATCCCAAGACCGCGCACGGAATTCGCGCTGGTGCGGTTGGCCTTGTCGAAGCTCGTCTTATAAATGAAACCCACACCCGCCTTGGCCGTGATCTCCTTCAGCGCCGACGCCATCTCCAGAGCATGGTCGCGTGATTCCAGCGCGCAGGGTCCCGCGATGATCGAGAGCGGCATCTTGTTGCCGACCTGGACGGAGCCGATTCGGACCACAGGATTGGGTGCCGTCATATCGCTTAGTGCTTCGCGGTGGTTTTCAAATTGCCCTCCGGCATCGGTGCAAGTTCGGAGAGACTGACGCCGCGGTTGATCTGCGCCAGCTGCCATTCGTCGATCCGCTCTTGCTCGGAACCTTTGGATGCCACCTCGTCGGCAAGGCCTGCGGGAATGATCACCACGCCATCCGCATCGGCGATTACGATATCGTCCGGAAAGACCGCAACACCGCCGCAGGCGATGGGCTCCTGCCAGGCGGCGAGCATCAGCCGAGCCCCGGGAGGCGGCGCCGTGATGCCGTTCATCCAGATCGGAAGCTTGGAGGCGATCAGGCCCATGCGATCACGCACCGCGCCATCGGTAACGATGCCGGCAACGCCGCGCTTGGCCATACGTGTCACGACGATGTCGCCGAACGTCGCGGCATCGCGCGTGCCGCGCGCGTCGGCAATGGCGATGCATCCGGGCGACATGACCTCAACCGCATCGCGGTTCACGGGAAGTTTTTTGGCGAGCGCACCGGGAACGTCTTCACGTAAGGGAATGAACCGCATGGTGAAGGCGCGGCCCACCGTGCGCGGAAAATCCAGCCGCATCGGCATGGGTCCGCGCACCCATTGATTGAAAAGCCCCATTTTCAACAGAACTCCGGCAACGGAATCCGTCGAAACGCGTCTTAGCGTATCGAACAGAGCAGCGTCGTCGTTGCGCGCCATCACACCAACCTCGATTTCTGCACAGCCGCACCAATGAAGGAAGCGAACAGCGGATGCGGGTCAAGGGGTTTCGATTTCAGCTCGGGGTGAAACTGCACGCCGATGAACCAAGGATGGTCGGGGATTTCAATGATTTCGGGCAGCACGCCATCGGGTGAAAGCCCGGAGAACACCAGGCCGTGTTCCTCCAATTGCCGCTTGTAACCGACATTGACCTCGTAACGGTGGCGGTGACGCTCGGAAATCGAGGCTGAGCCATAGATCTCCGAAACACGGCTGCCAGGCTTCAGCACGGCATCATAGGCGCCGACACGCATGGTGCCGCCCAGATCGGTCTCTTGATCGCGCCGCTCCACATCATTGCCTTTGACCCACTCGGTCATCAGCGCGATGACCGGATGGCGCGGCTGTCCGAATTCCGTCGAACCGGCACCCCTAAGTCCCGCCAGATTGCGCGCAGCCTCGATCACGGCCATTTGCATGCCGAAGCAGATGCCGAAGAATGGCACCTCGCGTTCGCGCGCGAACTTTACCGCTTGAATTTTTCCTTCGGTGCCGCGCTCGCCAAAGCCGCCCGGAACCAAAATGCCGTTGCGGTCCTCAAGATAGACCGCGGCCTCGTCCCTCTCGAAGACTTCGGACTCGATCCATTCGACATCGACCCGGACATTGTTTGCGAGGCCGCCATGAATCAGGGCTTCGATCAAGGATTTGTAGGAATCCTTGACCTGCATGTATTTGCCGACAACGGCGATCTTCACCTCGCCTTCGGGCTTCAACACGCGCTCCACCACCGAACGCCAGCGCGAAAGATCGGGAGGTGGCGCATCCTTGATGCCGAAGACATTCAGTACCTCGGTATCGAAGCCTTCTTCGTGGTAGCGGACCGGCGCGTCATAGATGGTCTCCAGATTCATCGCCGGAATGACGCGCTCGGCCCTGACATTGCAGAAGAGGGCGATCTTTCGCCTGTCCTCCGGCGGAATCTCCCGGTCGGAACGGCAGAGCAGAATGTCGGGCTGAATGCCGATGCTGCGCAATTCCTTGACCGAATGCTGGGTGGGCTTGGTCTTCAGCTCGCCGGCCGACATGATGTACGGGACCAGCGTCAAATGGACGAAAGCGGAGCGCTCGCGCCCAAGCTCGTTGCCGAGCTGACGGATCGCCTCGAAGAAAGGCAGGCCTTCGATGTCGCCGACCGTGCCGCCGATTTCGCAGAGCAGGAAGTCGACTTCCTCGTGCCCCGCCATGACGAATTCTTTGATGGCGTCGGTGACATGCGGGATCACCTGGACCGTGCCGCCGAGATAGAGTCCCTGACGCTCCTTGGCGATGATGCCCTGATAAATGCGTCCGGCCGTGACGTTGTCCGATTTCGAGGACGCTACGCCGGTGAACCGCTCATAGTGGCCAAGATCCAGATCGGTCTCCGCCCCATCGTCGGTGACGTACACTTCTCCGTGCTGATAGGGACTCATCGTCCCGGGATCCACATTCAGATAGGGATCCAGCTTCCGCAGACGCACGGTGTAACCGCGCGCTTGCAAAAGCGCGCCAAGAGCCGCGGAAGCCAAGCCTTTTCCTAGGGAAGAGACCACGCCGCCGGTTATGAAGATCAACCGCGCCATGGAGTTGCACCATGTCTCAATGACAGGCCCCGCTCAAGCGCTTTCGCGTCCCAATCAACAGATTCATTTCGGGAAAATCCCTTGCGCCGAGGCGACTCAGCGAGTCGGCGGGACGGCGGGCAGTGCGGGCGCAGCTGGAGCGGCCGGATTGGCGCTCGGAAGGGTCGGCGGCGGGCCGGGCGCGCGGGAGGGCAGAGTTGGCGGCGCGTTGGGATTGGCAGGCGCGCCCGTACCGGGAGCGACCTGGTTGAGAATTGAGGTGGGTTGTCTCGCCCCTAGCGAAAGCAACGTCAACGACATGCTGGTGACGAAGAATACCAGACCAAGGATCGCCGTCGTGCGCGTAAGGGTGCTGGCCGCCCCGCGCTGGGAGAACAAGCCACCCAAGCCCTGGCCACCGCCCCCCATGCCAAGCGCACCGCCTTCGGAACGCTGCAGCAGCACGACGCAGATCAGCGCTATGGCGACCAGAAGGTGAATGATGATCAATACCGCTTGCATGTGATGCCGGTGACTGGTTCCTGAAGGTTTGCGGGATATCGAGGCGCCGAAGCCACGCGTCAATAGACGAAAAGCGGGTTTCGGCAAACAGAAATCGCAAAGACCCGAGGAGACCAAGCTCCTGTTAACGGCGCGTTCTCTTCGCTGTCCTGATGAATCTGACTTTTGGCCTGCTATTTCCGCCGTCAGGCGGCCGCCGGCGGCGCGTGCCGGGACGCCATGATCATGTCAAGCTCGACAAGCCGGCCAGGTTCCACTTCCTCCGGTGCAAACATTCGGCCGAGCGCCAAAGCGGACTGCCCAAGAACATGCATAGGGGGACGGCAGTCGTTGCTGGAACAATCTTTGCCGGCGCCATCTACCAGCGCGATCAGACTGTCGACTGCTTGGGCGATAGCGGTGCAATATTCACGCGCCTGGGCATCACCCAGCCGCTGTTTCATCCCGGCGGCCAAGCGATGGATACGGGGCAGAATCTCGCGGAAATCCCGGGCGCCCGGCACCCGCTGTTCCAGCATGCGCCATTGCAGGCAGAGCTGCACGGAATCGCGCCGGATTTTCTGAGACGTCAGAGTCTCCTTACCGCGCTTGATCGCCACAGCGATGTGACGTTCGGCTTCGTCTTCGCCAAGGTTTTGCATGGCCCTGACATTCAAGGGATTGGGCACCTCGACGCATTCCGCTCCTTGGCCCCTGGGCTCGCGGCGTCGGTCCTGTCCGATATAGTCCATCGTCACGACGAAACGCTTGCGGCGCTCGGTAAGCGCCTTGATGCGCTCGCCCAGCATGTGGGCCGAAACCGGCCGGGCTATCAGATCGTCTGCGCCCGAGTTCAGCACCTGGCCAACGATCGTGCCGTCCCGGCGCCAGGTGGTGACGATGATCACAATAAAGGGATTGTCGCCCAGGGAGCCCTGGCGCACGGCCTGCACCAACTCGCAGACCTCGTTCTCGCTGCCTGCCACTTCGACCAAAAGCAGATCCGGCGAACGCAACCTTAGCCGCTCGCGAAGGACCTCAAGGGAGGACGCGAGGTCTACCCGACGAAAACCGACCGAATGGAGCGAGGCCCGGGTCGCAATGCGATTTGGCCCAACGGGGTCGTAGACCAGCGTCGTAGCGGTATCGTGAAGGCGATTCATCTGCATGAAAATTCCCCTACTCCACCAGGACCGGTAGCATGGGGCGTTTTAAGCTGAGGTAGGGCAAACCTCGCGCAATTGCTGGAAACTTATCGCAAATTTTAAACGATTATCGATTCGGGCGGTCGAGCACGGCTCAAAGGCCTGGCGCTGCACGGATAATCGCAAGAAAGTCCGCTGCCTTAACGCTGGCACCGCCGATGAGGGCGCCGTCAACATTGGGAACCGCCAGGATTTCCGCGGCATTTTCCGGCTTCACGGAACCGCCATAAAGGATGCGGATTTCGGCCCCGTCGGCGCCGAACCGGGTCGTCAACAGAGCACGTACGGTCTCGTGCATCTGCGCGATTTCCATCGCGCGAGGCGTTTTTCCGGTGCCAATCGCCCAGATCGGCTCGTAAGCCACGACCAGATCGAAAGCGGCTATCTCGGCCGGCACGCTTGCCTCAAGCTGTGCGGCAACCACCGGGGCGGCGCGGCCTTGTTCGCGCTGAGCTTGGCTTTCACCGACACAGAGGATGGCCGTCAAACCGGCGCGGCGAGCGGCCTTTACCTTGGCGGCTATCAAGGAATCGGTCTCTCCGTGATAGAGGCGCCGTTCGGAGTGACCCAAGATAACGGCCGTCGCGCCCGCGTCGCGAAGCATCTCCGCCGATATATCCCCGGTAAAAGCGCCCGAGGGCAGCGGGTGACAGTCCTGGCCGCCGATCGCGACGGGCCCGCCTTCAGCCGCCTTCGCGGCTTCGGCGATCAGCGTCGCCGGCGGACAGATGAGGATATCGCCCCGCGGCGGCGTCTCGGCGAGACCGCGCTTGAGCGCCCGGATTTCCCCCAGAGAGGCCCTGAGCCCGTTCATCTTCCAATTGCCCGCCAACAACATACGCATGCTTGATACCCTGGAGCTCGGCTCCCATTTTCAGAAAGCCTTGCCGCGTCCCTGACCTCTCCCTATCATCCGCGGCCCTTCGAGGCCATTTGGTTTTCGCTCATGCTTCAACAACTCCGCGCCGCCTCCAAATCCTGGGTCGCTTCGGTCATTATCGGCGTCCTTGTGCTCGCTTTCGCTCTGTGGGGGGTGGCCGACATCTTCCGCGGCGGAGCGGACACCGTGGTCGCCGATGTCGGCGGAACTCAAATTTCCGACGCCGAATTTGACCAACAATTGCGCAGCCAGATCCGCGCCGTTTCCGCGCAGAGCCAGACCCAACTGACCATGGAGCAGGCAAAGGCGATCGGTCTCGACAAGAACGTGCTCGATCAGGTGATCAGCCGCGCCGCTCTGGACGAAGTGGTCAAACGCCTGGGACTCACCGCCTCTCAAGAGAGCATCGCGGCCCAGATCCGGAGCAACCCGAATTTCCGCGGCACCGATGGGGCCTTCGATCCCACACTCTTCGCCCGCACCCTGCAGGACAATACCCTCAGCGAGGCGAGCTTCGTAGGCTCCACGGGCAAGGATATCGCCCGCACCCAGTTGATGGAGGCGGCAACGGCCGGCCTGGTGGCGCCGCCGGGCTTTGCCCGGGTGCTCTATGATTTCGTCAACGAAGCGCGCGTGCCGGAATATATCGTGATCACGCCCGAAGAGGCCGGTCAGGTCCCACCGCCGACCGAGGCTGACCTCGTCGCCTATCACAAGGCTCATGCCGCCCAGTTCAGCTCACCGGAATACCGTCAATTCGATTATGTGCAAATTGGGCCGGATCAAGTTGCCGGCGAGATCCAGGTTTCGGATGCCGACCTGAAGACGCAATACGACTCTCACAAGGCCGAGTATGAGAAAGCCGAAGAGCGGCAGGTCGAACAGATCGCCTTTCCGAGCAAGGAAGCGGCCGACGCCGCGGCAGCAAAGATCAAGACCGGGGCCGAGTTTGCGGCCGCCGCACGCGAACGCGGGTTGAAGGACGAGGATTTGAAGCTCGGCACCTTCTCGGCCACGGGACTTGATCCGAAACTATCTGCGGCGGTCTTCGCGGTGCCGGAGGGAGGCGTCACGGCGCCGGTGCAGGGGCCGTTCGGCTGGGTGATCCTTCGCAATGCGAAAATCATCCCGGGCGAGAGCAAGACGTTCGACCAGGTCCAGGACTCCCTCAAAGCCGATCTCGTGAAAGCGCGCGCTGGTGCCAAGCTCACCGACATTGCCAATACCTTCGAAGACGCTCGCGGCGGCGGAACACCGATGGCCGAAGCCGCCACGAAACAGGGCCTCATGGTGCATCATGTCGCAGCGGCCGACCGCCAAGGCATGACGCCGGAGAAGACCGCAGCGGATATCCCCAAGCAGCCGCAATTCCTGGAGCAGGTTTTCCAAACCGAAACCGGCGAGGAGAGCGATCTGTTCCAGAGCGAAGATGGACAGTATTTCGCGGTCAGGCTGATCGGTGTGACCCCGCCCGCGGTGAGGCCCCTCGATTCGGTGCGCGAAGAGGTTCGCGAAGGCTTCATCGCCGAAGCGCGCAACAAATTGCTGCAAGCGAAAGTGCAGACCTTGGCGGCGCTGGCTATGAAGACCGGCAGCCTTGCCGAAGCAGGAAAAGCCGTCGGCCATGCGCCCGTCACGGCCATGCCCTTGAAGCGCGGCGAGATGAACGACGTGTTTTCGCCGGCCCTCGTTGCGCAGCTTTTCGGCGCGCCTCCGGGCGCGGTGATCACCGGAGCGGCGGGCAAGGGCAATGGCTATGTCATCGCGCGCGTGGTGCGCGCGGACCATCCCGAGCCCGACGTCAGCAGCGCGGACTATGCGAATTTCCGCAAAACCGCCGCGCAGCAATTGGCCGAGACGGCAGTCGAGTCGCTCGCCGCGGCGGCGCGCAAGCAAGCCGGTGTGAGCGTCCACCAGGCAACGGTGCAGCGCATCCTGGGCGACGCGCAACAGTAAGTTCATGCACCGATGGATATCGCGCCCGGCTTTCCCGCTTTTGCGTCCGCTTATGAAGCGGGCAAACCGCAGGCCCTTTACCTCCGGCTGATCGCCGATCTCGAGACGCCGGTGTCCGCGTTCCTGAAGCTTGCAGCGGGGCGCGATAATGCGTTTCTTCTGGAAAGCGTCCAAGGCGGCGAGACGCGCGGGCGCTACTCCGTCATTGGATTGAAGCCCGATCTGATCTGGCGCTGCCGGAAGGGCGTCGCGGAAATCAACCGCAATAGTGCCGATGCCGAACGTTTCGTGCCGGACGCGGACGCGCCGCTCATTTCCCTGAAACGGCTGATCAAGGAAGCGCAGATGACGCTTCCGCCGGAATTGCCGCCCATGGCGGTGGGGCTATTCGGTTATCTCGGCTACGACATTGTGCGCCATATGGAGAAGCTGCCCTCGCCGCCTCCCGATGTGCTCGGGCTTCCCGATGCGATCATGCTGCGCCCGACCATCACCGCGATCTTCGACAATATCCGCGATGAGATCATCGTCGTGACGGGTGTGTGGCCCGACCCTAAGCTATCTGCGCGTGTCGCCTATGCACGGGCCAGCGAGCGACTGCAGGATGTCGTGGGCGATCTCGAACGCGCCCCCGCACCAAGCGCCGCCTCCGACATCAACGCGGCCATGGGACCGGTAGAATCGAATACCACCCACGCGGATTATCTCGCCATCGTCGAGAAGGCCAAGGATTACATTCGCGCCGGCGATATTTTTCAGGTGGTGCCGAGCCAGCGCTTCCGCCGTTCCTTCTCGCTTCCTCCGTTCGCGCTCTACCGCGCCTTGCGCCGATTGAATCCCTCGCCGTTCCTGTATTTCCTGAATTTTCCAGGCTTCGCCATCGTGGGATCGAGTCCGGAAATCCTCGTGCGGCTGCGCGACGGCAAAGTGACGATCCGCCCCATTGCCGGCACGCGGCCGCGCGGAAAGACGGCCGAGGAAGACACAAAGCTTGCCGAGGAACTGATGGTGGATCCCAAGGAGCGCGCCGAACATCTGATGCTGCTCGATCTTGGACGCAATGATGTCGGCCGTGTCGCCGAGACCGGCACGGTCAAGGTCACCGACCAGTTCTTCATCGAGCGTTATAGCCATGTGATGCATCTCGTCTCGAATGTCGAAGGCACCATCCGATCCGGTTTCGATTCGGTCGATGCCCTTGTGGCCGGATTTCCCGCCGGGACTCTATCTGGCGCCCCCAAGGTGCGCGCGATGGAAATCATCGACGAGCTGGAGAAGGAGAAGCGCGGGATCTATGCGGGCGCCGTTGGCTATTTCGCGGCCAATGGCACAATGGATACCTGCATCGTTCTGCGCACCGCGGTTGTGAAGGACGGCGTCATGTATGTGCAAGCGGGCGGCGGCGTGGTTGTGGATTCCGATCCGGAGGCCGAGTTTCAAGAGACAGTCAACAAGGCCAGAGCCCTGATGGCGGCGGCCGACGAAGCCGTGCGCTACGCTTCGACCGCCAAGCGCGGGCAGTGACAAGGCGAATGGAGACGGAAGATGTTCCGTATTTCGCTGGGAATCGTGATGGCTGCGCTGCTTTCTTTTCCGGCGCAGGCGAGCGGTAAAGGGGATCTGCGATCGGGCTATGCCGCGTTGCTTCGCCACGATTACAGCCTCGCGATACGATATCTGACGAGTGCCATCGAAGCGGGCGACCTGTCGCGAGGAAATCTCGCCATCGCCTACCATTATCGTGGCGCGGAATATCTCAAGACCGACCGATATGATGAGGCGATCGCCGATTTCGACCGTGCGATTGCGTTGGAGGCGCGGCTGCCGACCGCTTACAGCGATCGCGGCATCGCCTACCGCAAGAAGGGCGATTATGAGAAAGCCGTCGCCGATTACAGCCAAGCCATACGGATATGGCCGAATTGGCGCGACTGGTATCTCAACCGCGGGCTCGCCTATACGGCGATGGGCCGGCACAATGAGGCGATTGCCGATTTCGGCAAGGCACTTTTCTTCAAGCCCGATTTTGCCGAGGCGTATCTTGCGCGCGCCGATGTTTACTTGCGAAGCGGGCGGACGAGCGAAGCGCTTGCCGATTACCGCAGGGCGATTCGAGAAAAGCCGGCTGTTCGGCAAGATTATCCGGCCATCGCCGCGAAGATGGCTATGCTTGGCGAGGAGCCTTAATCGCGTGGTCTTTGCTCGTCGGCGCGCAATTCGAGCACGGTCTTGAGCGTCACCAGACGAAAGCCGCGCGCTTCCACATCTTTCGCCCAGATCCTCAAGGCCTCCAGAGTCTCCGCATGGGGATGACCGATGGCGATGACGCTGCCATGGGCACGGGCTTGTTCCTCGAGGCGAGCAAGCGCGCGCTCGACGGCCGGAGCGGTTTCATCATTGTCGAGGAAAATGTCTCGCGCGCCGGTGAGCATCCCAGCCTCACGCGCGACCTCTTCCGCCTGGCTATCCGCCGTGGTGCGGGAATCGAGGAAGAAAAGTTTGCGCGCCGATAGCTCGCGCATGACCGAAAACAGCGCCTCTCGCGAGGCCGTGAAGCGGCTGCCCATATGGTTGTTAGCCCCGTCGTAATCGGAGACGCGCGCGAGAGCCCACTCGAGTCGCCGCGCGATTTCGGCCGCGCTCAATCCCTCCGTGAGCGGCATTGGGCCCGGGTTCTCTGCGCCTCTCGGTTCCATCGGCAGATGAACGATGATTTCATGACCGGCCATATACGCCTGACGGGAAAGCGAAGAACTCGCCGCGGGATAGGGCAAGAACGCCAAAGTCATTGCCGCGGGAAGCTCCATGGCAGTCCTGGTCCGCAACGCGTCCACGCCGCAATCGTCGATGACGATGGCAATGGCGGGGAGTGCGGGCTCGGGCGTGACGGCGGCGGATTTGAGCTTTGTGCCCTCACCGTAGCCGATCAGCCAAACCGGCCACCCGCCTAGCCGCAGCGAAGGCTGAACCTGAGGCGACTCGGTGATGCCCTGCCGCCAAGTTTGCGAGGATCGAATCGAAAATTGGCTAAGGGATGTTTTGCCAAGGCCTGCGCCCAGGGCAAGTCCTACAGCAATGGCGCACGCAAGAAGCAGCGCAAAAACGAGCCAGCGAGCTCCCGGACCCTTGCGTTTTGGAAGTTCGCTCGACGGGGCGCTCATATGCAGCCGCTTCGTCATGTCACCATCAGGGCGCCCGATCTGACTCGCGTCAATACGCGAATCTGCCGAGCGTCGCTGAATATACAGCGCAACGCTTTAATTTTGTCGGTAATCACACGCATCGCCGCCCGGTGACAGCGTCACGGAGGCGACGCGTCTAATACCGGAAATCGACCATGAAATGCGCCTTGTTGGAGGTCCCGTTCCCCCAATCAGGCAAGTTCACCGGCTGCGGATTTTGGATTTCGATGTCGTAGCGTCCGGGCCGCTTGAGAAGATCGGCGCCGATGGTCACCTCCAGCTCTGTCGGGCTGACCCATCGCCATGGCACCGACAACCCATCGAAGAAGACCCGCGACCGGCGCACGAAATTGAACCCGGTCAGCTTCATGGTGACCGCGGGATCGCCTTCCTTGGCCCAGATCGGACTGATCGTCTGAATCGCGGGTTGCGGCGATTCTACGGGGTCGGGCGCCTGTCTGGCGTTGCCGGCGCGGAACGTGGCGGCTTTCAGGGTGACGGTGAAGGGTAAAGCCTCCACAACGCGGATGTCATCGACACTGCCGAGGAACGGCG
>Ga0193699_10001044_pt1 | contig 11203 bp, 11 predicted proteins | sample L3c2metaG_FD_160095 | JGI IMG/M metagenome (GOLD analysis project Ga0193699, IMG submission 160095) | Soil microbial communities from a riparian zone of the East river system, Colorado, United States - L3c2 | ecosystem: Environmental > Terrestrial > Soil > Riparian zone | place: USA: East... | reverse complement strand
AGCCGGATCATACTGCGGATCTGGCTGCGCTACCGATGATTCAACCTGGACGACAGCCTTCGCGGCAGTATTGAGCCGCGATGACGTCGATGGCGCGCGCTGGTTCGTTGCATCGACACTCGCTACCGTGACTGGACGTGGCGCAGGTACCCTGGGGGACGCTGCGTAGTAGCTCCGCGGCTCGGACGACGGCCACGCTGAATAGTCGGTGGTCTTGCCGCCGGTCACGGAGATACGCACTTCTCTATCGGTGCGCTTCACTTCATACGGGTGCTTCGCGTCCAGCTCGATGACGACGCGGACGATACCGGGACGGAATTGCGAGTAGCGAATGTTCGTGATGCCGCCGCGCCACGCCTTGTCGTAGGTGTGGCGGGACATGTCGAGCGTGGCCCCCTTCAGATCGATGACGACCCGGGCGGGCGCATCGAGCGTGAAGTCCTGCACATCGACGGCGGCGTTGACCCCGATCACCACTTCAGCCTTTCCCGATGAAGGGACTACGCTGAGTGAGTGAACGGTTACGGCCGACGAGGGCAGAAACAGGAGCGCCGCGGCTGGCAGCGCTTTGAGAAAACTCATTATCGGAGCCTCATTTTGCTCGAATCGGGCGGCGCTATCGGCAGGAGCTCCTGGCGACTATAACCGAACTCTTCGATCGTGAAAATCACTGCCTTGGGCTGGATGGCCGCGACACGCATTCTGCCTATCGTCTGGCCAACTCTCACCTTGTACTGGTCTTTAGACGTTATGTCTCTCAAAACCGCAACAGAGTTCTGGCCGCGCGGGTCGTAAGCGACGCCAACCAGTTTCAGGTCGGCGAGCATGGGTTTGAGGTCAGACGTGGTGAGCAGCGACACGAATGGATCACGCCGCCCGTCACCTTCATAGGAGAAAACCTCCCGATTGATCAAAACCTTGGGACCGGAATCGACGACAGGCGCAGGAGCTGCTGCCACTGCCGGCCTCTTCGGGCCGGGAGTTGGTGGCAACGTCGCCTTGGGCGCGGCGGGTTTGGACGCGGCCGGCTTTCCGGGCGTGCCCGGGTTTGGTCTGGTCGCGGCCTGCGCGCGCGCCTGTGCAGATGCGCCGCTCGCAAGTGCCAACACGAGCACCGCCGCGAAAGAGATGGAGCGCTTCATTATTGTTTCACCGTCGAGAGCGGGGCGTATGGCACCGTGCGGACGACATAGGTCTGGACCTGGAACTCGGTGTCGACGAGCGATTCGCCCTTCTTTAACCGAGCCTTCGTCTTGTCGGCGATGGGGTGCAGCTTGATCGCCATGGTGACCGGAGCGATGATGCGATTGAGCGAACCGACGTTGCTCAGGAACTGACCAACGGGGTGATATCCGCCTGTAACGGCGAGTTTGTACCGATAGGTATCGAACTGTTCGCCCGGCAGGACCGGCATCGGTTCCACCGTCGCGAGATCGAGTCCGACTCGGCGTGCCGCAGTCGAGATGTCCTCGAGCAATGCGGGGACTTCGTTGCTTCTCGGAACCAGCTGGCGCATCACCTTCAGGCTCTGCTCGTACTCGGCCGACTGCGCGCGAAGCTTCTGCAGGCTTCCCGTGGCGATATCGGCCTTTGCCTGCTGATTCTTCTTCTCGAGCGAGTCAACGTGGGCCTGAGTAACGGCAAGCTCCGCCGCTTTAGGCTTGTACAGGAAGTACCAGTACGCGCCCAGGAGCAGAACGGCGGCGACTCCGATTCCGCCCCACATCTGCTCGCGCTTGGTCATGTTAGCGCCGATTGCCATGTTAATGCACCGCCGAGACTACGAGTGGAACCGTTTTGATCGCGAAGGGCGGAGGGGATTGAGTCTCCGCTTCGAGAGTGAACTCCGTGACTTCCTTGCCTTCGGATTGAACCAGATCGGACCGACTCAGCTGAACGTTTTGAATGAACGGGGACGCTTCGAGCGACTTCATGAATCGAGTCAGTGCCTGAATGTCCACAGTGTGGCCGACGATCTTGAACTTCAGCTCTTTCGCAGCTGCCAGAAGCGAATCGGATCTCGCCTTGACGGCGCGATTCCTTTCCGCGGCTCTCTTTTGCGGCGAGAGCGTGCTGTCGACGACAGCCACTTTCTTGGAGGTGTCAGCGGCGGCGGCGCTTCTCGGCGCGCTCGTCTGGGTGATCTCGGTCAGCCACGTGTACTGCGGCAGCGCATTGCTGATCTCGTACATCAGATGCGACCAGAGATAACGGGAATCGTCGATCGATTTGATGATCGCGATCTGCTGATACAGCGAATCGCGCGACGATTCCGCCTTTGCCTTCGCCGATAGAACGGCGCCGAACTGCGCCGAGTCGTTGACGGCCTTGGTTTCTCTTGCTTCAAGTCCACTGGCCTTGGCGGCCTGGTGGACGAACATGAGGATGATGAGCGCGCCGCTTACACCCGCCGCGGCGATTGCGCCCAGCATGTATTTGTCGGTGATCTTGGCCGCGAGTGACGCGAAGATCTCGGCGGGGCGGATCTCGAACTTCAGCCCTTTCGAAGTCTGTGCGCGACGCTTCTTCTTGCCATCCCCGGGAAGGAGATTGATCTCGATCATGTTGTCAGGTCTCCGGGTCAGTTCTTACGAAGGGCAAGGCCGATCGCCAGCATCAACAGCGGCGCTACCTCGTCCGTCACCAGCGATTCCAGCGCGCCATCCCTCACCGACATAGTCGTGAGCGGGTTCGCGAGCTCTACCGGCTTCTTGAGACGTTGCCCAAGTGATTCAGTCAGGCCTGGCGTCCGTGACCCGCCACCGCAGGTGTAGACAGCCTTCATCTGTCCGTCTCCCTTTAGCGACGTCGACAGGAACGCGATCGCGCGCTCGAGTCCGGTCGCGATTTCCTCGGTCCGCTGAAGAACCACGGAATCGAGTTGCGGGGATCGGTCGTACCCTCGTATCAAAGCTTCCGCGTCAGCCGCGGAAAGGCCGTGTTCGCGTTGCAGATCTTCGCGAATTCGGCGAGTACCTATAGGAAGATCGCGCGTCAGAATCGGCACGCCATCGTCCAGAATGTTGATGTTGGTGACTTCGTGCCCAATGTTCACGAGTCCGACCGCGCCGGTCATGGCATTCGGATAGTTGAGCTCGAAGGCGTTGTGGAGCGCGAACGCGTCCACGTCCATTGAGCTGGGCGTTATGCCGGCTTCGGCGAGAATCCGGAGTTTGGCTTCCACCAGGTCCCGCTTGGCCGCGACGAGGAGAACACTCATCTCGTCTCGCCCATCACCGTCCTCGTCGAGAATCTGGAAATCGAGCTCGACCGAATCGACATCGGGAACGTGTTGCTCCGCTTCCCATCGCATCAGCTCGCGGGCCTGCGCTTCCTTGACCCTTTCGGTCTTGATGCGCTTGATGATGACATCGCGACCGCCGACTGCGGCAACGACGGCCTTGGTGTTTGCGTCCACCGATTCAATGGTCGTCCGGATCACATCGGAAACGAGATGCGGATCCATCACTTCGCCTTCCACGATGGCATCATCTGGAAGAGGAGTGATCGCAACCCTGATCAGTTCTGGTGTCGACTTCGAGTGATCGACGACGGCGACCTTCACTAGGCCGGATCCGATATCGAGCCCTACGGTAGTCTTCTTTCGGCCAAACAGCCCCATCGCGGACCTTGGTAAATGAAAAAAAGCGGGTATTTCTCGGGGGTCCGCGCGACTTCGTTACCTTCTTGAAGCGTGCGGTCCCAAAGACCCTGTTCGCCTGCACTTGCATCAAACCAACCGGCAGGCACTTCTGCCTTCCCGGTCGTAATCAGGCGTTCGAACTAAGACACGATTCAATTGGCGGGAAAGTAACGACGGGCCTCTCTCGTCTCAGAAGAGCTCCGACCACCACCGTTCTGAAATTCGGTCGATAGTTATCGAATGATCCGGAGCCGCGACCGCCCTCACCAAGACTCCAATCCGTCGCGATGACCTCGCTTCGACGGGCGATGCACCCGCATCCGCAACGATCCAGTAGAGCGCCGAGTCGAGACGTGTTACATAGACGATGACAGGCACTTCCAGGTCTCCGATCGCAATTGTTTTTGACCCTCCGAGACCGATGGCAGCAGTCGTGTCTGCGCGAAATGTCGCGATCGTCGTCTCGATGCCCGATTCCGCGGCGACGAACGCGAGGTGACGCTCCACCCCCGCGATGCCGACCCTTGTCTCCTCTGTTGATGCGACGAACACACCGGTCACGAGCGCCGAGACAAGGAGGAGGACAAGGAGTGCGGCGGCTAGCGCAAACCCTTTGCGAGGCCGGATCATTGTCCGCGGTTGCGCACGGCAATTGATACGGTCGCTGAATCCGCCGGCATCCAACTGCGACCTTCAATCGCGAGGCGTTGCCCGCTTTCAGAGCGCGCGGTGATGTCTACTCTCGCGAGCGTGAGCGAGGACGAGCCAGGAGCGAGACGGATTCCCGAGCCGTCAAAGAACTCGAACAGCAAGCCCGTCGAGCGGGGATTGTTGCTGTACGCGCGGTAAGGCCCGCTCAAGGGTTGGATCGCGCCGCATACCGATGGGCCCAAAGCGTTACACCGTCGATATCCCAGATACCAGCTCCCGTCGGATGACCGGTAGAGACTGTACCTGCCGCGTCTGATGAACCGCACCGGCGCTCCACGGTGCACATGGTTGGTCAAGGTAGTCGACAGAACGACAACGAACGCGGTCCCAGTCGCGCCGTCATCGTCCGCCGCGAAGCCGGTCGACGGAGGACACGTCGTCGCCTTCGAACGCGCGCTGAACGCAGCTATCCGATGGCGCTCCCAAAGACTGCCGCCGTCGGCCGAGTCCCGGAGGAAGAGCGCGAGATCACCCGTGTCGGGCTGCGTAACAAGCGCGGTGAGCGTGTTACCACGGGGAGATGTGCCAGCCGGCAGTCCGATTTCCGATCCGGCGATCTGACAGACCACCGAGCCGCCGACGCTCGCGAACATTTCTACCGCGGAGTCCGCGAGCAGCCTCGCCGTGTCCGCGATCGACATTCCCCGAATGTCCGTCGACAGTATCTCGATGGCATCGCGCACTCCCTCCCGCGCGCCCACCAGCTCCTCTGTCCCTCGGTAGAAGCGCTGTTGCCGCAGAAGGGTGAGCCCGATCGCGCTCCCCATCACTCCGAGAATCCCGAGTACCATTGCCAACTCGAGGAGCGTGAATCCCAACCGCTTTGGTGACAGTTCCCACCGGTGGCGCGATCCGGGTGGCGGCGTTTTGCCTAAGGCGACGTCGACGCTCATGGATTGGGGACCGTATCGGCGATCAACCGGCGGCACGGCAGAATTGAGTCAAAGCGTAGCGTCAGCCGCCCTTCCGTCGTCGGAAAGGTCACCGCCTCGACAACCCTTATCCGTGCGGAATCGAGAAGCGTGACAGCCCACTCGGACTGGATTTGCTGCAACGTCTCACGCCCACTCACAGCTCGCTGACATTCGACGCCCAGAACCTCGAGGCGGCTCGCGGCGATCCTTCCTGCCCGCTCTCGAATCCCGCTGGCGTTCGTCGCCCGCGCAATCAAAGCGCTCGTGCTCACCAGCGCCAACCCACCAATCGTGAATAGCAGGAGCGCGATTATGATCTCGATCAGCGTGTAACCCGTGGTTCCCGGCTTAGCCATGCGCTGACGATGGTGTGTTCCAGCGCAACCGCATCACTGCTCGTAGGCGGGCGGTATCGAATCCATTCCCGCTGAAAAGAAAAAAGGGGAGCGGCTAAGCCGCTCCCCCTTTCACTTGCAACCAGATCAACTTAGACGCAGGTGATCACGCCGTTGGTCATGTCGCAAACCTTCGCTGACTGCGAGTGCGTAGCAGTGCCGCTCCATGAAGGCGGCGGGCCTGGAAGGTTCGTAATGACAACCGTGACGTTCTGCGACGGGCTGAAACCCTGCAGAGGCGCCAGGCTGGTGGCGGTTCCACCAAAGTACGCGCCGTTGTTGTCCGCGGCGTACTGCTCTTCGTAGGTCGCCATGTTGCGCAGGTCAGACTTCATCGCTGCGACATACGCCTTGTCCTTCGTGTTCGCGAACTTAGGAATCGCTATCGCGGCAAGAATACCAATGATCACGACAACGATCAAAAGCTCAATAAGGGTAAAACCCTTTTTGTTGCTCATTTAATTCTCCTGAAGCGTTGAAAAAACGGGAGAGAATGCAGTTGCGTTCTCTGTGCTAAAGACGCCTCAGCGAGAGAGAGGCAAAGCCCTGTAAGGCACCACGAGTGCCGCACTTGAGCTCGAGCGTAACTCGATGTCCTGCTTGAGGTTACCAAACTGTAATTGGTCGGCACCGACGCATGTTTTGCCGCTTTTTGCGACACCACTCGCAATTCGCGATGCTACGTTGGCAGGCCGTATCTGGAGAGCTTGCGGTACAAGGTCGACGGGTCGATCCCCAACACCTCGGCGGTGCGCGGTTTATTGCCACCTTCGTTCTCCAGAACCCAGAGAATGTAGGCGCGCTCGATAGTGTCCAGGGTGGGATTCGCCTGTACGGCGTCGCTAACGAGGGGGTCCAGCTTAGGCTCCACAACGCGCTCCGGGAGCGCGGAAAGTGGAATCGTGTCCCCTTTGGCCAGAATTGCGGCCCTCTCCAACGCGTTCTCGAGCTCGCGCACATTCCCCGGCCACGAATAACGCTGCATCGCCTCCAGTGCCTCCGGAGCGAGCACACGGGGCGGCTCGCCACGAGCGTCGCCAGCGCGCTTGAGGAAAGCGTCCGACAAGAGGGCGACGTCGCCGGCGCGATTCCGCAGCGGCGGTAGCACGATCGAGATCACGTTCAGCCGATAGTAGAGATCGCTGCGGAAATTCCCGCGCTTGATTTCGTCCTCGAGATCGCGATTCGTAGCCGCGATCACCCTGGCCGTCACCGGCTTGGCTTCGGTCGCTCCGACGGGAATCACCTCACGCTGCTGCAGCACGCGCAAAAGCTTCACCTGCGTTGCCGGCGTCGTCTCACCAATCTCGTCGAGCAGGAAGGTCCCTTCGCCCGCCGCGAAGAACAAACCTTCCTTGTCTCGCGACGCTCCCGTGAAGGATCCTTTGACGTGGCCGAACAGCTCGCTCTCCAGCAGGCTTTCCGGCAGCGCTCCGCAGTTGATCGACAGAAAGGGCTTGGTCGCCCGCGTTGACAGATCGTGGATGTAGCGGGCCACGACTTCCTTTCCCGTTCCCGATTCGCCCTGCAGTAGCACGGTGGAGTCCGTCCCAGCGACTGACTCGGCCACATGCAACGCATCGAGCCACGGTTTGCTTGCACCAACCGGCCGCCCCGACTTGTCGCGCCGCTTGGCGTCCGCCTTGAGCGCCTTGTTCTCGCGCCGAAGGTGCCGGTGTTCGGCGGCGCGGCGAACGATCGTCACCAGCTCTTCGTTCTTGAACGGCTTCTGGATGTAGTAGAAGGCGCCGTTGTTCACCGCGCCGATCGCCGACTGAAGGCTCGCCTGCGCCGTCATAAGAATCACAACCGCCTCGGGGTCGTGCGCGCGCACGGACGCCAGAATGTCCAGGCCGGTGACGTCGGGCATTCTGACGTCAGTGATTATCAGCTCGGGCTTCAACGCGGCGATCTGCTCCAGACCCTTTTTCCCGCCGAGAGCCGTATAGGGGATGAATCCCTCGCTCTTGAGCAGAATGCGTATCGTGTCGAGGATGCCCATCTCGTCATCGATGATGAGAACCGTTGGGGCGGATGTCGCGACGGCGGTCATTATTCGGTCTTCGCGAGAAACTTGGGGGTCTTTCTCGCCCCTTCGGTCCCCAGCCTCGGCAAAATCACCGTGAATCGGGTCCCGGACCGCGGGCCATCCTTATCTACGAGAATAAAACCGTGATGTGCTTCCACAGCGCGATGCACGATGGAGAGTCCGAGTCCCGTACCGCCGGTTTTCGTTGTCACGAACGGCTCGAACAGCCGCTCTTTGACTGAGTCGGCTATTCCAGTGCCCTGGTCGGTCACTCGCACCATCATCGCCCCACGGGTGAAGCGCTCGGCTTGCGCTGGCAGCTGGTGGTATGCCAGCTCCGCTGCTTCCAGCCGCACTTCCCCACCTGGTGGAGAGGCTTGAACCGCATTGAGAAGGAGATTGAAGATCGCACGATGGAGCAGATCATCATCGCCAACGACGACCAGAGAGTTCGAAGGAAACAGCTCGCGGATCGTCACATCCGCGGGCTTGTCCGGGTGCGCGGTGACCAGAACCGCAGCGTGATGCGCGATATCCACGAGATCGACTCTGCTGACTCTGGTAACACCCGTTCGTGCAAAATCGAGGAACTCCGACAGCAGTCGCGAGAGTCTGTCCGACTCACGTTGAACGAGCTTGGTCAGCGTTCGCGTGTCGTCGTCTGCAGCGGGAACCTTTGCGAGCAGCTCGGCGGCGCTTCTGATCGAGGCGAGCGGATTCTTGATCTCGTGCGCCAATGACGCACTCAGCTCCGCGACTGCCTCGAGCCGTTCGGCTCGCGTGTGGAGTCTCTCAATGTCTGCCTCGCGCAGCCGAAACGCCGCAAGCTCGGCAGCCATTTCCTCGCGTCCCGCGTGTGCTTCGCGCAGCCGCGAACCGATGTAACCGCACCCGAGGGCAACTGCTCCGAATATCCCGAGCTGAACCATGACCGGCAGATCGAACGCAGTCGACTTATCCAGAATCGTCACGGCGAAGTACAGCGCGTCCCCAAGCAGGGCGATAAGAAGCACTCCGCTGGGCGGCAGCAGCAGGGCGCTGACGGCGATGACCAGGATGTAGAGGGGAGCGAGCTGGGAGGGTGTGCCAGTCTGCGTCAAATGGACGACGGCCGTCACGAGGAGCAGATCGAAGATGACCTGGACGTAAAAGAAGCTGTTTCCCAGCACTCCCTCGCGGCGGGCGTCATAGAACAGGGAACCGCTCGTGAAGAGCAGCGCTGCAACGAACGCGAGCGTCGCCACCAGTGTCGCCGTGGTGTCGGCACGGCGCCACACAGCGATCGCCGCGACGAAGATTGCCGTCGCCAACGACAGCCGGCCGAGGTACAACACGCGCAGCACTCTCTCCCGCGCACCGATCATTGGGGCGGGAACGGCGAGCGCAGGGCGCTCAGTGGGCGTGATGGGAACGGCCGGTAGCAAGAGGTCCTTAATGCGGGAGTTTGGCGATGCCGTCAATTAGACGCTTAGGCAGGCCCCTAAGTCTCTACTACTATATAGAATAGAATAGATTACAGGCATATGGTCCTCGTACTTGTTGCTGCGGAGGCAGTCGATCCTCCGTCGATGGTTGTGGCGGCGACCAGTATGATTGCCGTGCTTGGACTGGTGGCGCTGAACGGGTTCTTCGTTGCCGCCGAGTTTTCCCTGGTTGCCGCCCGGCGCAGCAAGCTCGACGAGATGATCGCCCAGGGTGACCGCGGGGCGCGAACTGTCCAAACGGCGCTCCAGCATCTCGACAAATACATCGCCGCGACCCAGCTCGGAATCACCATCGCGTCCCTCGCGTTGGGGTGGATCGGCGAGCCGATACTTGCGCAGCTGTTCGACCGGGTCTTTCGGACCGTCGGCCTCAATCCATCGCCAACAGCGATTCACGTTGCCGCGGTGCCCGTCGCGTTCTTCATCCTCACGTTCTTTCACATCGTGCTCGGCGAGCTCGCCCCGAAATCCATCGCACTGACAAGTCCGGAAAAAACGGCGCGGGCGGTGGTACGTCCTCTCCTCGTCTTCTCGCGCGTGATGTCTCCATTTATCTGGGTCTTCAACGGCGCCGCGAATTCCTTGCTGCGCGTGTTTGGAGTCGAGCCGATAAACGATCCGGAGGGGCACAGCCCAGACGAGATTCGCTTCCTGGTCATGCAGGCACATGCTCGCGGCACGCTGGACGAGTCGGATCGTGCGATGCTCGCGGGCGTCCTGGATTTCCACGAGAAGAAGGCTCGCGACGTAATGCGCCCTCGAACCGAAGTAGTTGCACTGGACATCGAGGCCACAGAGGAGGAGGTCTGGGAAATCCTTCGGCGCGAGCGATACTCCCGCTATCCGGTGTACCGCGACTCACTCGATGATGTGACTGGCGTCTTCCTGGCCAAGGATCTGTGGCTCCACTCTGGAGACGCGCCATTCAATCTCGCCGACTTCGTCCGCGAGCCGATGTACGTGCCTGATAGCCGTCCGGCGGAACGAGTGCTCGACGATCTGAGAAAGACGCGGGCGCACATGGCTGTCGTACTCGACGAGTACGGTGGCACCGCCGGCATCGTCACGATGGAGGATCTCGTTGAGGAGGTCGTCGGGGACATCGCCGATGAGTACGACTTCGCGTCGCGCGAATCAATTGTCACCGATGGAGTGCTCGAGCTTGCCGGGTCACTGTCCCTGATCGATGTCCGGTCCGACTACAGGATCCAGATCCCCGAGGGGGACTGGACTACGCTCGGAGGTTTCGCTTTCGCGAAGTTGGGACGGCTACCGCGCATGGGGGATCGAATTCCCATCCCGGGTGGCGAGATGGAGGTTGTGGCAATGGATGGCCGCCGCATTGCCGCTCTCAGAATTCACCGCGCCGGGATCAGACAACCGGCGGTCGCTCAGCACGCCTAGAGTTTTCGGCGGAATACTCCGCAAGCCCCGAACGCGATCGCATCGATCGACCCGGAGCGGCGTGCAGTGGCACATGGCAGCAGAGAATTTTTCGCCACCCAATTCGCTCGTCGCCGCGAACCGACGTCGGACACGAAGCGGTCGACAAGGGTGGTCCGCGATGGATCGAACGCGGAGAGCGCAGCCGCCGACTTGATCGCGAGCTCGCTTTCACGCGCTCGCATGTAAAGAAGTGGAAGATGAGCCGCCACCGCGATATCAGCGGTTGGAACCGGCCGCTCGATCGTCTCGGAGCGGTCCCACACGGCTTCGGTGTATTTGGCTTCCAGGTAATCCGAATAAAGTTTCGCGGCGACGTTGCTTCTGCCCGAGAACTCGAGACGCTTTCCGACCGACAGATAAGTCTCCGGGGCCCCGACGTACCCGAGACTGAGTGACGTCTGCAGCATGGCCAGCGCGGAATCGCCGCGCCCGGCGCCCAGGTAAGCCTCGGCCAACCTGTATCGGGGCTCGCCGACCAACGGGTCAGCTTTTACGGCATCGCTCAGGACGACGAGCGCCCGTTCGTAGTCCCGATTCCCTATGTAGAGGCTTGCAAGAGCGATACGCTGGTCAATTCGACG
>Ga0193699_10001043_pt1 | contig 11215 bp, 8 predicted proteins | sample L3c2metaG_FD_160095 | JGI IMG/M metagenome (GOLD analysis project Ga0193699, IMG submission 160095) | Soil microbial communities from a riparian zone of the East river system, Colorado, United States - L3c2 | ecosystem: Environmental > Terrestrial > Soil > Riparian zone | place: USA: East River... | reverse complement strand
GTTGATCGCGCAGGCGGGTCCCCCTGACTCGGAACGACGTCAGTTGGCAGCAGCTAACTGAGCCATCGCCACATCGTCATTGCGAGGAGCGCAGCGACGAAGCAATCCATTCTTTCTTTCTTGCCGCGGTAAGCTGGATTGCTTCGCTTCGCTCGCAATGACGAACAAGGGCCAATCGACGGCCCGGATGATGTCATCTATGGTTCACCTGTTCTGCCATCACAGGTGAAGCCAAGAAAATGATGTATCTGGAAACGCCGCCGCGACTGATCGAAACCAAAGTCTTCTCGGCGATGCCCGACCACTTCCGGCGCAAGGGTGCGCGCACCGACTGGGCCGACGCCAATCGGCCGGGCCAGCCGACCGACTGCTTTATCGAAGGCCCGTCATTCGACGCCGACGGAGATCTCTATATCGTCGATATCCCGTTCGGCCGCATTTTTCGCATCGCGCCTGACGGCCAATGGACGCTGGTGGTCGAGTATGACGGCTGGCCCAACGGCCTCAAGATACACCCGGACGGCCGCATCTTCGTCGCCGACTACATGCACGGCATCATGGAGCTCGATGCGCGGGCAGGGCGGATAACGCCGGTGCTGACGGCGCGGAATTTGGAGTCCTTCAAGGGCTGCAACGATCTGCATATCGCCGGAAATGGCGATATCTATTTTACCGACCAGGGACAGACCGGGCTGCACGATCCCACGGGACGCGTGTTTCGGCTGGCAACGGACGGACGGCTCGACTGCCTGATCGATACCGGCATCAGCCCCAACGGTCTGGTGCTCGATCCCTCCGAAACCGTTTTGTTCGTGGCGATGACGCGCGACAACGCGGTCTGGCGCGCGCCGTTCATGAAGGACGGCAGCGTCTCCAAGGTCGGACGCTTCTGCTCGATCTTCGGCCCCAGCGGTCCCGACGGCCTGACCATGGACCATAAGGGCCGGCTGTTCGTGGCCCATGCCTCGCTCGGGCATGTCTTCGTGTTCGCGCCCAATGGCGAGGTGATCGCGCGCATCAAATCCTGCGCTGGGCAGAGCTGCACCAATGTCGCGATCGGCGGCGCGAACCGTGATCGGCTTTATGTGACGGAGTCGGTGACCGGCACGGTGCTGGTGGCGGATATCAGCGTGCTGGATAATTGACGCCGCAGAACGCGCCGTGGAGTGAGAGCACGGGATTGGAAACGTCATTGCGAGCGCAGCGAAGCAATCCAGCTTTTGTTAGATGACAAAGAAGAAAAGAAAGCTGGATTGCTTCGTCGCTTCGCTCCTCGCAATGACGGCGCTCTCACGATTTCCGATGCGTCGCATTCACGGCGATGGCCGCCGCGGCGGTGCGGTTCTCGACGCCGAGCTTGGAGTAGATCTGCTCGAGGTGCTTGTCGACGGTGCGCGGGCTCAAGCCCAGGATCTGCGCGATGTCGCGGTTGGTCTTGCCCTTGCTCAGCCATGACAGCACTTCGCCCTCGCGGCTGGTCAGTCCGAGATCCCGGCTGAATTCCAGCGGCGTGGTGGTGCCGCTGTCCTTGGCGAGGCGCAAGAGAAATTCATTGGGGCCGAGCTTGCCCATATATTGCAGCCGCAGCGCCTCGTTGTTCGGGAAGGAGGCAAGTGCTGGGGTTTTCGATCCAAGCTTTCCCGTCTGCGCCTGCTCCAGCCATTGCAGCATCGGCGGCGGCAGCAGCACTTCATCGTCTGATCCGGCGGGCAGATTGTCCGACAATAGTTTCTGCGCCTGCGGCGTCGCCCACATGATCCTGCCCTGGCCGCTGACCGCCAGCAGGAACCGGCCGGAGACGTCGAGCGCGGTCTGCGCGCTCTGCGTCATCCTGGCATTGGCGAGATGAACGCGAATGCGCGCCAGCATCTCTTCGATCACGATCGGTTTCGTCACGTAATCGACGCCGCCGGCTTCGAGACCGCGGACGATATGCTCGGTTTCGGCAAGGCCCGTCATGAAAATCACCGGCACATTGGTCAGCCCGGCATCGCGCTTCAGCCGCCGGCAGGTCTCGAAGCCGTCGATGCCGGGCATGACGGCGTCGAGCAGGACGATATCGGGCGTGATCTGATCGACGATCCGGATCGCCGCGGCGCCGTCCATCGCAACCATGACAGTCATGCCGGCGCCGTCGAGCGCATCGGTCAGCAGCCGCAAGGTTTCCGGGGAATCGTCGACGACGAGGGCGACGTCGCGCTTGTTGGGGTCAGTGGTCATAGCTGTGCAATGTTTTCAAGGTGGCCATGTACTGATCCAGATCGAAACGGTCGATCAGTAAGCGCATTTGCGAAACAAAATCGGCATGCTCGGGATGATCGGTCCCGATTTGGTCGAGTTTGACCTGAATGGCCCGGATGTAACCCATCTGCCCGAGGCTGATCAGTTCCTCGACATGCCGCACCGGCGGCCGCGATCCGCTGGCTGGATTCCAGGAGGAAACCGGAATCTGGTCAGTCTCATACTGCCATTCGATCTTGAGCAATTGTCGGATCAGTTCCAGCAGCCGCGGAATATCGATCGGCTTCATCAGATAGCCGTCGTGGAACGGCTGCGCCAGCGGCGCGCCATGCGCTTCCAGCGCGCTCGCCGACACCATCAGGATGCGGGCCTGATGGTGTCCGGTCTTCCGTAGCGCCTCCGCCACCGTCCAGCCATCCATGCCGGACATCGAGATATCCAGCAGGAACAGGTCGGGCCGGCAATGCTGCGCGAGGGTGAGACAGGCCGGGCCGTCCGGCGCACTGAGCAGGATGAAACCGAGCGGCGTCAGCACTTCGCGCAGGAGATCGCGATGGGTCGGATCGTCGTCGGTGATCAGAATGGTTTTGCGGGGGCCATGATAGCCGAAGATCGGTGCATCGACCGGCGCAATCCGCGTCGGGTTGGTGACTTCCGACAGCAGCAGCTTCACGCGGAAGGTGCTGCCGGTTCCGACCGTGCTGGTCACCCTGATATCGCCGCCCATCACTCCGGCGAGCAGCCGGCTGATGGTGAGACCGAGCCCGGTTCCGGTCTGCGGCTGCGAAACGCCGAGCGCGCCGCGCTCGAACGGCGCGAAGATGCGTTCCAGGTCAGCGGCGCGAATGCCGGGTCCGGTGTCGGTCACTTCGAATTCCGCCACCGGACTGCGGTAATGAATGACGAAGTGGACGCTGCCGGTCTGGGTGAATTTTATCGCGTTCGACAGCAGATTGATGAGAATCTGGCGCAATCGCTTTTCGTCGGCGTACACGACGAAGGGCAGCACAGTGGGCCGCTTGAAGACAAAATCGATGCCCTTGGCGGCGGCCTGCAGCCGGAACATGCCGACCAGCTGATCGAGAAAGTCGCTGAGCCGGACCTCGTCGCGCGACAGATACAGCCGGCCGGCTTCGATCTTTGAAATGTCCAGAATGCCGTCGATCAGGCCCGACAGATGATCGGCGCTGCGCCTGACAACGCGGACCTGATCGCGCGGTTTTGCCAATAGGCTCATGTCCTGTTCGAGCAATTGCGCGTAGCCGCTGATCGCGTTCAGCGGCGAGCGCAGTTCGTGGCTGAGGCCGACCACATAGCGGCTCTTGGCGAGATTGGCGGATTCCGCCACTTCCTTGGCGCGCTGCAGCTCGGCATCGGTGCGCTTGTGGGCGTTGATTTCCTGGATCAGAAGTGCGGTCTGCCGCAGGGTTTCCTCCTCCGCCGCGCGCCGGCTCTGCTGCGCCAGCACGAACAGCCAGGCGACGACGCCGATGATGATGGTCAGCGCGAAGAACACCTTCCAGAGCACGTCGGACAGCTGCAGATTGTCGGCGTGGATAGCTGCCGAGGTCTGCAAATAGATCAGGCCCAGCGTCAGTCCGACCAATCCAGCGGAAACGGCGAACACGCCGAGATAGTGTCCGAGCTGCGAATTGATCCGGGCGTAGATCGGCTGCGGCAACAGCTTGCCCAGCGTGTCCGAAATCTGCGCCTGGATCCGCGCATGGGGCTTGCAGAGATCGTGACAGCGCGCGTCGAGCGAACAGCACAGCGAGCAGATCGGGCCGGCATAGGCCGGGCACGACGCCATGTCCTCGGGCTCGAACGAATGCTCGCATATGCAGCACGGGATCGCTTCGAGGTTCTGCCAGCTGCGCTTCTGCTTCCGCGCGATGTAATATTTGCCGTCGGTCGCCCAGGCAATCAGCGGCGCGGTGACGAAGGCGACGGCCAGCGCCACGAACGGCGCCAGCGCCTTCGCCGTCGGGCCGAACAGGCCGTAGAACGCGCTGATCGAGACGATGGTGGCGATCGACATCGCGCCGACGCCGACCGGATTGATGTCGTAGAGATGGGCGCGCTTGAACTCCATCTGCTGCGGGCGCAGGCCGAGCGGCCTGTTGATGACGAGATCCGACACCAGCGCGCCGACCCAGGCGATGGCGACGTTGGAATACAGCGCCAGCGTCTGCTCCAGCGCCTTGTAGACGCCGATCTCCATCAGCAGCAACGCGACCAGAACATTGAACACCAGCCACACCACGCGGCCGGGGTGGCTATGGGTGAGGCGGGAGAAGAAATTCGACCAGGCGATCGATCCGGCATAGGCGTTGGTGACGTTGATCTTCAGCTGCGACAGAATGACGAAAGTGCCGGTCAGCGCCAGCGCCAGGTCCGGCTGCGACAGCACGTAGCGAAAGGCTTCGAGATACATGTGGGCGGGTTCGGCGGCATGCTCTGATGTCACGCCGTGGCTGAGCGCGAAATAGGCGAGGAACGATCCGGCCAACAGTTTTAACGCGCCCAGAATGATCCAGCCGGGACCGGCGCTGAGCAGCGCGATCCACCAGGAGGTCTTGGAGGTTCGCCGGTCACGCGGCAGAAAACGCAGGAAGTCGACCTGTTCGCCGATCTGCGCCACCAGCGAGAACACCACCGAGGCGGCGGTGCCGAACAACAGGAGATCGAGATGACCTGAGGGATCGCCGTGCTCGCCGGGAAATCTGGTCCATTCCGAGAAGGAGTGCGGATTGGCGTAGGCGATCGCGGCGAAGGGCAGGATGTGGAGGATGATCCAGAGCGGCTGGGTCCACAATTGGAAGCGGCTGATCAACGTGATGCCGTGCGTCACCAGCGGAATAATGACCACGGCGCTGATCAGATAGCCGAGCGGGCGCGGAATTCCGAAGCACATCTCCAAAGCGGTGGCGAGAATGACGGCTTCGATCGCAAAGAAGATGAAGGTGAAGGAGGCGTAGATCAGCGAGGTGATGGTGGAGCCGATGTAGCCAAAGCCCGCGCCGCGGGTGAGCAGGTCGATGTCGATGCCGCATTTGGCGGCGTGATAGGCGATCGGCAGGCCGCAGCAGAAGATGATGACGCTGACCACCAGAATGGCCGCGGTGGAGTTGGTGACGCCATAGTTAAGGGTGATGGTTCCACCGATCGCTTCCAGCGCCAGGAACGAAATCGCGCCCAGCGCGGTATTGGCGACCCTCGCAGCGGACCAGCGCCGTGCGCTCTTGGCGGTGAAGCGCAGCGCGTAATCTTCCAGCGTTTGGTTGGCAACCCATTGATTATATTGGCGCCTGACGCGGTCTATCCGCTGCCGCCCTGCCACTGTGAACTCCTGACCGCAAGCGGACTGTTTCAAAAATCCCTTCGAAAACCTACGTCGCTATTTTGCGGTGCAGTATACGCGATCTTGCGTATCTGTGCACTGCACAATTGAGGTGATCCTTACCCCGCCAATAACGCGTCCTCGAACACGAATGGGGTAAATATGTCAGACGACAACAAACAGGGGCTGCAGTCGGCTTTTCGCCGCAAGCTGCTGATGGGAATGGCGGCGATTCCCGCCTTGACCATGCTTCCTCGCCCATCTTTTGCGCAAGCGCCGGCAACCTCCGCGATCAACACCACAGGTCTCGCGGTTACCGATACTGAAGTGACCTGCGGCATCCTGCATTCGGCCACCGGCACGATGGCCATTTCGGAAACCGGTTCGATCGAAGCCGAAAAGCTTGCCATCGAACAGATCAACGCCGCGGGCGGCATCCTCGGCCGCAAAATCAAGTTCATCCAGGAAGACGGCGCCAGCGACTGGCCGACCTTCGCCGAGAAGGCCAAAAAGCTGCTCGTCAACGACAAGGTCGCGGCAATCATGGGCTGCTGGACCTCGGCATCCCGCAAGGCGGTGCTGCCGGTGGTCGAGCAGTACAACGGCATGCTCTACTATCCGACCTTCTACGAAGGCCTCGAGCAATCCAAGAACGTCATCTACACCGGCCAGGAAGCCACCCAGCAGATCCTTGCCGGCCTGAACTGGATCGCCAAGGAGAAGGGCGCGAAATCCTTCTTCTTCATCGGCTCGGACTACATCTGGCCGCGCACCTCCAACAAGATCGCGCGCAAGCACGTCGAGAACGTGCTCAAGGGCAAGGTCGTGGGCGAGGAATACTACCCGCTCGGCAACACCCAGTTCAACTCGGTGATCAACAAGATCAAGCTGACCAAGCCCGACGTGATCTTCACCGACGTCGTCGGCGGCTCGAACGTGGCGTTCTACAAGCAGCTGAAGGCGGCCGGTATCGACCTGTCGAAACAGGCGCTGCTCACGATCTCGGTGACCGAAGACGAAATCGACGGCATCGGCGGCGAGAACATCGCGGGCGCCTATGCCTGCATGAAATACTTCCAGTCGCTCGATAATCCGAACAACAAGACGTTCGTCCCGGCCTTCAAGAAGTTGTGGGGCGAGAAGACCGTGATCGGCGACGTCACGCAGGCCGCCTATCTCGGCCCGTGGCTGTGGAAATTAACCGCTGAAAAGGCCGGCAGCTTCGACGTCGACAAGATCGCGGCGGCTTCGCCCGGCGTGGAATTCAAGGGTGCGCCGGAAGGTTATGTGCGCATTCATGAAAACCATCACCTCTGGTCGAAGACCCGGGTCGGGCGCGCCAAGCTCGATGGCCAGTTCGAACTGATCTACGAGACCGCCGATCTGGTCGAGCCGGATCCGTTCCCGAAGGGCTACCAGTAAGGAGGCGCGGGCCTTCCGCGCCTTCCCAATCAAGCCGCTCCCTGGCGTGGATCGTCAGTCCACGCTTAACACCCCCGCGTCGCGAACGTGCTCGCGACGCGGGACTTCCCCGACGGAGAACATCGATGTTCGGCGACTATTCGATTGGCGATCTGGGCTCCATTTTCGTCATGCAGGGTTTTGCGGGCCTGATCCTGTTTTCCGTCTACGTGCTGATGGCGCTCGGACTTGCGATCATCTTCGGGCAGATGGGCGTCATCAACATGGCCCATGGCGAGTTCATGATCCTCGGCGCCTACGTGACCTGGATGACATCGAACCTGTTCCAGACCTACCTGCCGGGTCTGTTCGGCGGTTACTTCTTCCTCGCGATGATCCTGGCCTTCCTCGCGTCCGGGGCGCTCGGCATGCTGGTCGAATGGGCGCTGATCCGGCATCTCTACAAGCGCCCGCTGGATACGCTGCTCGCCACCTGGGGTTTGAGCCTTATCCTGCAGCAGGCCTACCGCTCGATTTTCGGCGCCCGTGAAGTTGGCGTCGAACTGCCGCAGTGGATGCTGGGCTCGCTGCATGTCACCGAAAGCATCGAGGTTCCGATCAACGGCGTCTTCGTGATGGCTTTGACGCTGCTGATCACGATGGCGGTGGCTTACGTCATGTACAAATCGCGCTGGGGCCGCCAGGTCCGCGCCGTCGTGCAGAACCGCATCATGGCCGGCGCCGTCGGCATCAATACGGAGAAAGTCGATCGCTACACCTTTGGCCTCGGCTGCGGCATCGCCGGCGTCGCCGGAAGCGCGTTCACCATGATCGGCTCGACCGGACCGACCTCCGGCCAACTCTACATCGTCGATACCTTCCTGGTGGTGGTGTTCGGCGGCGCAGCCAGCCTGATCGGCACCATCGCATCGGCATTCAGCATCTCGCAGACGCAGTCGACACTCGAATTCTTCATGTCCGGGTCGATGGCGAAGGTCCTGACGTTGCTCGCCGTTGTCGGAATTCTGATGCTGCGGCCGCAGGGTCTGTTCGCCCTCAAGGTCCGCAAATAACAAATAACAAGAGGGCTGAAGCCATGACCGACAACCGCTTTGTCAATCGATCGGAGCTTATCGGGATCCTGGTGCTCGCCGCTTTCCTGGTGGTGATCCTGCCGCTCTGTCTCGATGTCTTCAGGCTCAACCTGGTCGCGAAATACCTCACCTATGCCTTCGTGGCGCTGGGCCTGGTGATCTGCTGGGGCTATGGCGGCATTCTCAGCCTGGGGCAGGGGGTGTTCTTCGGCCTCGGCGGCTACTGCATGGCGATGTTTCTCAAGCTTGAGGCATCGAGCCCCGCGAATACAAAAATCCAGTCGACCCCCGGTATTCCCGATTTCATGGACTGGAATCAGATCACCTCGCTGCCGTTCTTCTGGAAGCCCTTTCACAGTCTCACCTTCACCATTATCGCCGTCATCCTGGTGCCCGGCATCTTTGCCCTGATCATCGGTGCTGCGATGTTCAAACGCCGCGTCGGCGGCACCTATTTCGCCATCATCACCCAGGCCGTCGCCGCGATCCTGACCATCCTGATCGTGGGACAGCAGGGCTACACCGGCGGCATCAACGGCATGACCGACCTGCGCACCCTGAACGGGTGGGACATCCGGCCGGACCACGCCAAGGTCTTGCTCTACTTCTTCGAGGTCGGCTGCCTGTTCGCCTGTATCTTCATTGCCCAGTTCATCCGGCACTCGAAGCTTGGCCGCATCCTGGTCGCGATGCGCGATAAGGAAGACCGGGTTCGCTTCTCCGGCTACAGCGTCGCTAATTTCAAGATCTTCGCCTTCTGCGTGGCCGCGATCTTCGCCGCGATCGGCGGCGCCTTGTTCGCGCTGCAGGTCGGTTTCATGTCGCCGTCCTTTGTCGGCATCGTGCCGTCGATCGAGATGGTGATCTATACGGCGGTGGGCGGCCGGCTCTCGATCCTGGGCGCGGTGTACGGCACGCTGCTGGTGAACTTCGCCAAGACCAGCCTGTCGGAATCTTTTCCCGAATTGTGGCTGTTCGGGCTCGGCGGATTGTTCATCGCCGTCGTCCTCGCCTTCCCCAATGGTCTCGCCGGCATCTGGCAGGATCACGTTCAGCCGCGGATCGACCGGTTGCTCACGTCACGCAAGCCGAAATCCGGCAACGGCTGGACCGACAGTTCGGTTGCCGACGGCGCCCCGGCGGAATGAGGAGATAGATCATGCTCATAGGTCACCAGCCCAAGGATTTCCTGCTCGCGGTCGAGGGACTGACGGTTTCCTTCGACGGCTTCAAGGCGGTCAACGACCTGTCATTCTACGTCGATGATAACGAGATCCGCGTCATCATCGGCCCGAATGGCGCCGGCAAGACCACGGTGCTCGATCTGATCTGCGGCAAGACCAAGGCCACGTCAGGATCGATTCATTTTCGCGACAAGGACCTCACGAAAATGAAAGAGAACCAGATCGTGCAGGCGGGGGTGGGACGCAAATTCCAGACGCCGTCGATCTATGACGACCTCACCGTGTTCGAGAACCTCGAGATCTCCTTTCCGCGCGGTCGCACGGTGTTCGGCGCGCTGACCTTCACGCGCGACGCCACCGTGCGCGACCGGGTTCATGAAGTCGCCGAAATGATATTTCTGAAGGACCGGCTCAATATGAGCGCCGAACTGCTCAGCCATGGCCAGAAGCAATGGCTCGAGATCGGCATGCTCCTGATCCAGGATCCTGAACTGCTGATGCTCGACGAGCCGGTCGCCGGCATGAGCGTCAGCGAGCGCGCCAAGACCGCCGAACTACTCAACCGCATCATCAAGGGCCGCTCGGTGCTGGTGATCGAGCACGACATGAAGTTCGTCGAGGACATCGCGCACAAGGTCACGGTCCTGCATCAGGGCCAGATCCTGTCGGAAGGTACGATGGACCACGTCAAGAACGATCCCAAGGTCATCGAAGTCTATCTCGGGCACTAGCGCATGATCCCGAAAAGTGGCGTCCGGTTTTTGGACGGGATGATGCGCGAAGGAACAGGGAACAACACCATGCTGGCTATCTCCGATCTGCATGTCGCCTACGGCCAGAGCGAGGTGCTGCATGGCCTGAACATATCAGTCGCGCCCAACGAGATCGTCGCGATCATGGGGCGCAACGGCATGGGCAAGACCACGCTGATGAAGTCGCTGATGGGCATCGTTCCGACCAAGAGCGGTTCGGTGAACATGGAAGGCACCGAACTGGCCGCCCTCAAAAGCTACGAGCGCGTCGCCAAGGGGCTCGCCTACGTGCCGCAGGGCCGCATGATCTTCTCGGCGATGACGGTCAAGGAAAATATCGAGACCGGTCTTGTCGCCTCAGGCGAAAGGGAAGTCCCTGATGACCTCTATGAGCTGTTCCCGGTGCTGCTGGAGATGAAGGATCGCCGCGGCGGCAACCTCTCGGGCGGTCAGCAACAGCAACTCGCGATTGCGCGGGCGCTGGCGACCAAGCCTAAGGTGCTTCTGCTGGATGAGCCGACCGAAGGCATACAGCCTTCCATTATCAAGGACATGGCCCGGACCCTGAAGCGCATTCGCGACGAACGCGGGCTATCGATCGTGGTCTCCGAGCAGGTGCTGAGCTTCGCGCTCGACATCGCCGATCGCGTACTCGTGATCGAGAACGGCGAGATCGTGCGTGATGATGCGCGCGAGGGCGTCGATGCCGCGCAGATCTCCAAATATTTGTCCGTCTGAACCAACATCGCTTGTAAACACAGGAGCTTTTGATGCCAGAAACACTGATCAAGGTCGATCTTACGCAGTCGGCCTACGACAACGACATGATTCACAACCGCTGGCATCCCGACGTCCCGATGGTGGCGTGGGTCAATCCGGGCGACGATTTCATCGTCGAGACCTATGACTGGACCGGCGGCTTCATCAAGAACAACGACTCCGCCGACGACGTGCGCGATATCGATCTGTCGATCGTGCACTTCCTGTCCGGCCCGATCGGCGTCAAGGGCGCGGAGCCCGGCGATCTTCTGGTGGTCGATCTGCTCGACGTTGGCCCGGTGAAGGAAAGCCTGTGGGGCTTTAATGGCTTCTTCTCCAAGCAGAACGGCGGCGGCTTCCTGACCGATCATTTCCCGCTGGCGCAGAAGTCGATCTGGGACTTTAAGGGCATGTACACCTCGTCCCGGCACATTCCGGGCGTGA
>Ga0193699_10001041_pt1 | contig 11220 bp, 9 predicted proteins | sample L3c2metaG_FD_160095 | JGI IMG/M metagenome (GOLD analysis project Ga0193699, IMG submission 160095) | Soil microbial communities from a riparian zone of the East river system, Colorado, United States - L3c2 | ecosystem: Environmental > Terrestrial > Soil > Riparian zone | place: USA: East River... | reverse complement strand
AGTCACGGTTCACCGTTCACCGTTCACCGTTCACCGTTCACCGTTCACACTTCTACGGGATCACCGACGGACTGCACGCCATGATGGACCCGAAGGGCGTCAGCCATCCGGTCCCACACGATCCGCATCAGCTCGTGGCGGTGCTCATAATCATAGCCGGTCGTGGGGACGGGTTCGAGAAGATGCACGTGCACGGTGCCGGAGCGCACGCGGAAGCTGTCCCTGGGCATCACCTCGCGCGAGCCAAAGACGACGACGGGCACCACCGGCGCGCCAGCGGCGATGGCGAGGACGAACGGGCCCTTCTTGAATCGCCGCAGCGCATAGTCGGAGCTTCGCGTCCCCTCCGGGTACACGACGACGTTGAGGCCGCGCTCGATCTTCTTCGCCACCGTCTCGTAGGCTTCGAACGCCGACTTCCGATTCTCACGCGCCAGGAACACGACCCCCGCCCCCTCGGCGCCCCAGCCGAAGATGGGAATCTTCCGCAGCTCGGCCTTTGCGACGAAGGTGTAGCCCGGCAGCACCGACGCGATGGCAAAGATGTCGTACCAGCTCACGTGGTTGCTGGCGTACACGGTGCCCGGGCCGCCGCGCGAGATGTTCTCGGAGCCGTGCACCACGACTTTCACCCCCGAGGCGAAGCACAGCGATCGGGCCCACGTGCGCATGCACCAGTGCTGCACCTGCCCCCTCTTCTCGTCGTGAAAACCGAGCATGCTCGCCACGACGGCGATGGGGGCGAGGAAGATCGTCGCGAACCAGAGATCGATCGCGGCAAGCAGGGTACGCATGTCGTGAAGGTTAACGGGGCGCCTGTCGTGATGCACGCGCCGCGAATCGCCGCGCCCGCTCACATGCACCTGCGTGCATCTCATCGAAGATGATCGTGCCCACGCCTGCTCACGACGTCGCCGCCCTCGATCATCACCGGGTCCGCCCCCACGTCCACCACGCGCCCGATCTCGGTGAGCGGAATGCCGAACGACCGCGCGAAGGCCTCCACATCGATCCGAGCCGCGGATGGCACGGCCACGAGAAGCTCGTACTCCTCGCCGCTCGTCGCGGCGTCTCGTGCCGGAACGCCGTCGATGCACGGGAGGCGCGTGAGATCGAGCGTGAGGCTCACGCCGCTCGCGCGGGCGAGGTGCGCGGCATCGGCCAGGAGCCCGTCGGAGATGTCGATCGCGGCGCGAGCGCCCTGCGCGGCCAGCCAGCGCGCCTCGTCGATCCGCGGCACGGGAGCAGCGAACCGCTCACGATGAGCGAGGGCCGGCGTGCGTCCCGCGAATAGGTCGCGCAGCGCGGCGCCCGGGCCGCCGAGCCGTCCGGTGACGAAGATCCGGTCGCCGGGCCGCGCACCGGCGCGCCCGAGGGGTGTCGCCGCGCTCCCGAGCACGGTGATGGTGAGCGACAGCTCGCTGGCGCGGGTGAGGTTGCCGCCGACGATGGGACATCGTGCGCCCGCCGCGGCCGCCCCGACACCGCGTGCCAGCTCCATCAGCTCGCCCTGCCAGCTCTCCGGTACGGCCAGCGCGAGGAGGAGCCCGAGCGGCGACGCCGCCATCGCCGCCAGGTCGCTGAGGGCGGCGGAGGCGGCCCGCTCGCCGATTTCGGCCGCGGAGAGCCAGCCCCGGCGGAAGTGAACCCCTTCCATCGTGGCGTCGGTGCTGGCGACGAGCCGCTCGCCGGCCGGCACCGTCAGGAGCGCCGCGTCGTCACCGACGCCGGAGGCGTGCGGGCCCCACTCCTCGAGCATGGCGCGAATCGCGTCGAACTCGGCGCCATCGCCGAGCGGGAGATGCGCGCGGCTCACGGGCGCTCGCCCACGGCCGGCAGCTCGGCCAGCACGGGGGGTCGCGGCGCCGCTGCCGGCAGCGACCAGACGACGGGCAGGGCGAGGAGCACGTCGTCGAGCGCGTAGCCGCGCACGTCGCGCGCGCTGACGAGCCAGGCGGCCTTGCCGTGCGCGTACGCGGCGAGCGCGCCGGCGCGCGCGGCGTCGCCCGTCTGGGCCAGGAGCGTGGCGGCGATGCCGCCCAGCATGTCGCCGGCGCCGCCGGTCGCGAGCACCGGCGTCCCCTCGGCGATGACGGTCGTGTCGCCATTCGAGGCGGAAACCACCGTCGGGACGCCCTTGAGCAGCACTGCGGCGCCGGTGGTGGCGGCCAGCCGCGACGGCAGGTCGAACCGCTCGCGGAGCACGTCGTCCACGCTGCGGCCAGCCAGGCGCGCGAATTCGGCCGGATGCGGCGTGAGGAGTGCCTCGCGTCCGGTCAGGAGGGTCGCGAGGGCGCCCGCGTCGCCGGCGAAGGCGTTGAGCGCGTCGGCGTCGAGCACGATCGGGCCGCGGTACGCCCGGGTCACGCGCTCGACGAAGGCGCGCGCGCCGGCGCGGCCAAGCCCGGGCCCGATGAGCACGGCGTCGGCCCACTCGCCGATCGTCGCACGCATCGACTCGTCGTCGGCCGGCCAGGGCGCGGCGAGCGCGGCGGACTCGGCCTCCTGCACGGCCTGGAGCGACTCGGGCGCGACGACGCACTTCACCAGGCCGGCGCCGCTGCGCAGCGCGGCGCGCGCGGCGAGGATGACGGCGCCCGCCATGCCGGCCGCGCCGCCGACGATCGCGATCTTCTTGCGCGTTCCTTTGTGGGCGTCGGCGGGAATGGCGGGAAGCGCGGCGCGGAACCAGTCCGGGGTCGCGAGGGGCATGCCGAGCGAGGCGCGCGCGTGCGCGCCGAGCCCGATGTCGAGGAGCACGAGGTCGCCGCAACCGGCGCGCGCCACGACGTGCCCGCGCTTGAGGGTACCGAAGGTGAGCGTGACCACACAGCGAAGGCCGCCGACGTCGTGACCGGTGGACGCATCCATGCCGGATGGGACGTCCAGGGCGACGATGCGGGTGTCGTCGCGGCGCTGCCGCCTGATCAGGGCCTCGACGCTCCTGGCGACGTCCCCCTCGAGCGCCGCGTTTGACCTGAAGCCGGTGCCGAGAATCGCGTCCACGGCGATGCGCTCGGTGCCGGCGAGGAGGTCATCGATCGACGCGGTGTGCGCCACCCCTGACGCGATGGCCTCGTCGCGCTCGGCGCGCGCGTCGGGGGTGCGCGCGGGGAGACACTCGACGACGCGGACCTTGATCCCCACGGCGTGCAGGGCCGCGGCCACGACCCAGCCGTCGCCGCCATTGTTGCCGGCGCCGGTGGCGACGACGACGCCGGCCGCGACCTCGCCGGAGAACCGCCGCGCGATCTCGGCGGCCGCGGCGGCGCCGGCGCGCTGCATGAGCGCGCGCGAGGGAATGCCGGCCGCGATCGCCGCGTCGTCGGCGGCCCGGGCGCCCGCGGCGGCGGCGACGAGCACGCGCGCTACTTCTGCGACGTGCCCACCATCCGACCGTAGCTCAGCTCCCCGTTGTCGATGCGGAGGTTGAAGCCGCACTCCGGGTTGCTGCACGCCCACGCCTTGAAGGTGATGGGGGCGCCGTCACGGCCATAGTCGCTGAGGGGCAGCAGGACACCGTTGCCACACTTCCGGCACTTGGGAAAATCGGCGGGCAGGTCCATTGGCTGCTAGGCTGGCACGATCAGACGAACTGGGCGCACCAGGGATAGTCGCGCTCGAACGCCTGATCGAACTCGAAGACGTCGGCGAACTCGTCGCGCGAATCGGTGGACTGGCTCATGAGGAGCTCGAGCTCGACGAGCGTGAATACCACGTCTCCGATGTCGGACGAGCTGCGGACGCCCCAATGTTCGAGCACGACGCGCGCCAGGACCCCGAATCGCTCCAGCGCGAGGTCCCGGCACGCGAGGGCGAGCTCGCGGCCGGTGATGTGGCGGCGTTCCGGCAGGCGCTGCTGGCAATACTCGAGCGCGCCGAGCACGAAGAGGTACGCGCGCTCGTCGAACCGCTGCTCGCGCAAGCGGATACGGTCCATGATCCCATCGCGGAAGGCCAGCTCGGGCACCGCAGCCTGCTCCTCACCAAGGTGACGATGTTCGGAGTCTGGAAAATGGGGGCGGGAGAGGGCGGGCACAACTGCCGTTCGCCGAAGGCGCACCCTGGGGGTGTGCCGTGGATCACGGCCGTGCGGCGGGAATTCGGAATTGGGCGTCGGTTGGGTGACAGCGGCGGAGATGCGTCCGAGGCCGCTCTCACGTCTGCCCACTCGATGTTGAGGCCTCGATGCTGGTCTCGCGGTCCCGGTCGAGATGTCAGATGCGTCCGCTCTGGCGTAGCCGGTCTGGCATCTCGATCGCCGGTCCTACTTGTCGAGCATCTCCCAGGGGTCCCGCACGGTCTCGCCGGCGAGCATCGCGTCCTCGACGACGGCGGGCAGTCCGACGGCTTGACGCCATACGAACCAGAGATGCACGAGGAACAGTTTGGAGGTGATACGCAGGGCGGTGAGATGCTGATGCTGCGGCGTCCAATCCGCGCGGGACACGAGGCGCTCGCGCTGCCGGCGGTACACGGCCTTGTAGCTGCCGCCCTGCCGGCTGAACGACAGGCTCAGGAGATAGCAGGCGACGCGCGCGGTGCCGTCGTAGTCGAGGGAGTGGCCGCGCAGGGGGCGCGGGGCGACGCGAACCTTCTGGGCGGCGTCGCCCCGCGTGAGCGTGTGCGTGCACGGGATCTCGGTGCCGGGCCGGTGATGTCCCACGGCCCGCTGGTTCGCGAGGTAGACGAGCACCGCGCCGCATTCGGCGCACTCGTAGCGCACGCCCGGCACCGTGTGCAGTCCGCAGAAGGCCCAGAACGACGAGGGGCGCGACGCCTTGGTGATGTCCAGCCGCGAGAGGAGCCGTCCGCACACGCTGGGACCGGCGCCTCGGATGTGCCCGAGCCAGGGCCACACGGGATGCTGCTCGAGGAGGCCGGCCATGACGTGAACGGCCTCCTTCTCGTCCGTCCACGCGCGGCGATAGGCGTCGCCCAGCACGCGGACGGGGCCGGTGGTGCGGCCGAACGCGACGTCCTTGATGATGTCGTCGGGCTCGCCGACGATCGGTTGATCGAGGGGCCAGCCCGTGTCGCGCTCCTGGAGCACCGCGCGGAGCTGCTCGCCGATGGCGACGCGGCGACGCTGCAGGAACTCGAAGTTCTTGCACGTCCAGCGCAGGGGCGATTCGACGAGTGTCGGCGGGGCGGCCCGCCTACCGGTGGATGGTCGTTCAGTCGACGCGCTATTGACTCGATTGGGGTTGGTCATCTGTAGGGAGGGGTCGTCGCCACCGGCAGGAGGCACGCTACGTGAACCGCCACACGCATCTTCGACAACATGATGGGGGCGAACGTTGCGATCGCGCGGGAAGAATGTGACGAGTCGTACCGATCGCTTGACGAGTGGCGCGAATGGCGGGGCGGGAGGGCGGACGCGACAGGAGCGGTCAGAGGGTCATTCGCCGGCAGTGCAGCGCGACACGTCATGTCCGCTCCCGCCGTCCGAACCGCGACTCGAAGGCGCGACGGAAGGAGCGGCTGAGGCGCAGCCGCTCTCCCGTCGTGAGCAGCACGACGAAGTCTCCCGAGAACCAGGCCTGGAGCTCCTTCACCCGGTCGAGATTCACGATCGCGCTGCGGTGAATGCGCGCGAAGCGCGTCGGGTCGAGCCGCTTCTCCATCGCGCTCAGCGTGTCGCGCGACATCTGCACCGACTTGTTGACGTGGAGCCGCACGTAGTTCCCCGCCGCCTCGATCCAGTCGATGTCGGCGACGCGGACGGGGACGAGCCGTCCGTCGGTGTTGATGAGCAGGCGGTCGGCCGACGGATCGGGGCGCGGCGCGATCGCGCCGCGCGAGGCGAGCGCCTCGTCGAGCAGGGCGCGGAGCCGCACCTCGTCGGTGCGCGCATCGAGCTGCGCACGGGCGCGCTCGACGGCGTGACGCAGCTGCTCGCCGTCCACCGGTTTGAGCACGTAGTCCACGGCATGCACGCGAAAGGCGTCGAGCGCGTATGCGTCGAACGCCGTGGCGAAGATGACGGCCGGCCGCTCGGCGGGATCGAGCGCTCGCAGCACGGCGAAGCCGTCGAGCTCCGGCATCTGTACGTCGAGGATGGCGAGGTCGGGGCGCAGCGCCCGGATCTGCGCCACGGCGCTCACCCCATCCGCCGCCTCCCCGGCGATCTCGGTACCGGGCATGTCGCAGAGGGCGCGCCGCAGGCGCGCGCGGGCGGTTCGCTCGTCGTCCGCGATGATGATTCGCATCGAGTAGTCACGCGCTAAGGAGAACATCGCTCGCCTCGTGAGGGGTGGGGTGGGAAGGGCGCGGAAGGGGAAGGCTCAGCTCGACCCGGGTCAGGGTGCCGTTCATGCGCCGTCGCACGAGCGCGCCGCCGCGTACCGCGCCGTTCAGGGTGCGCTGCAGCGCCGCCAGCTCGCTCACGACACCGGACGTGCGGAACGTCACGTTCATCTCCAGACGCGCCGCGACGACGACGCCGCCGACGAGCGGCGGCTCCATCGGTCGTGCGCCGAGCGACGCGATCGTCGTCGCCAGCGTGCCGGGCGGAAGGATGGCGTGCAGCGTGGCGTCGTCGGTGATGTCGGAGACGGTGTCGTCGAGGCCGAACACCCCGCAGTAGGCATTCGCGATGCGCAGCTCCGCCTCGACGTCGTGGTCGGGGTCGTCGAGCGCATCGAGACAGAGGCGCAGCAGCTTGGCCAGCGACTGCGCGCGCGCGTCCACCGCCTCGGCACCGATGTCGCAGCTCTCCTCCAGCGCGCGGAGCGACGCGAGCACCGCCGGCTGGTGCACCTGGGCGCGACAGACGTCGCGCTCCGCATCCTCGAGCGCCTCGTTGACCTCCTGGACCACCCCCGACCGCGCCGCGGCCCAGTGCGTGAGCATGTGGGCTCGCGCGAAGGCGATCGTCGCGCCATAGATCAGGAGCACGCGCAGCCCGAACAGCGGGATGGGACTCACCATCGCCAGCTCGGGGCCGACCATCGCGTTGATCATCGGCGTGGCCGCCTCATGCAGCCAGATCACGCCGAGCACCGCGGCAACGTGGAGGACGGCCACCCAGCGACGCTGCACGTCGTCGCGGCGCAGCCGCTCCACGAGCTCCGCGGCGGCGAAGGCGAGCAGATAGAACGGGATCTCGCGCAGCTGGCTGGTGAAGAGGAGTCGCAGCGGCGCGCTCTCGGGCCCGAGCTGCTCGCGCCGCACCAGCATCAGCACCGCCGGTTGGACGAGCAGCACGAGGATCCACCCGATGGCGAGCCGCGAGAGCCAGGTCCGATGCGGCAGGGGCGCCGCGATCGGCACCTCCTCGGACCCGCGCGCGCCGTCCCGCGAGCCGCGCACCTCGCGCAGCGGGATGTCGATGCGCGTCTCGGCGCCGAGATGGCCGATCTGGCGCAGTCCGAACACGAAGTCGTCGCCGTACATCGCGGCGAGCCGCGCGCGGGTGTTCGTCATCCCGCGCCCCTGACGCCCACGCATGCGCAGCTCGTGCACCGGCCCCGGCCCGTCGTCGCGCACGAGGACGAGCAGGCGCGTGCCTTCTTCGATCGCGCGGACGATGACGGAGATCGTTCCGCCCTGCGCGCGCCGGCCGATGCCGTGCTGGATCGCGTTCTCGACGATGGGCTGCAGCAGCATGTGCGGCATCGCGGCACTGGCGGCACGCGGGTCGACGTCGATCTCGACGTGCAGCCGCTCCTCGAACCGGGTGAGCTGGATGGACAGGTACGCCCGGATGAAGTCGATCTCCTCGGCCGCCGTCACGACGCGGCGGGTCGTGTGGCGCGCCGACTCCGCCAGCAGACGCCGCAGCGCGCGCACCACCCGCGCGGCCTGCTCGGCATCGGTGCGCGCGCACTCGGCCACCAGCTGGAGCGTGTTGAAGAGGAAGTGGGGCTGGAGATGCAGCGTGAGCGCGGCCAACTGCGCTTCCGCCACCGACCGGAGCAGCCGCGCGTGCTGCGCCAGCTGCTCGCGCGCCGCCTCGACGCGAAGCTCGGTGAGCTCGAGCCCGATGAGCAGCACGACGACCATCGCATTGAGGTCGGTGCGACCGATGATCGTGGAGCGGAGATAGGCGTCGTAGTGCGCGAGCTCCACCACCGCCCAGGTCCACAGCGGCTCGCCGATCAGGGTGAGCGCAACGACGACGCCGAGCTTCACCCGGTCGCGCCGTGTGGCCCCGGGCGCGAGCGCGCGGTGCGAGAGATGCAGGATCACCGGCACCGCACACAGCCAGAAGAGATGCACCGTGGCGACGAGGCTGAACGGCACGGTGTCGGCGCCGTCCGGCAGCATCAGTCGCCGCCACGCATGGCGAACGAGGGCGAGAGTACCGGCGATCACGACGCCAGTCATGACTCGCCGGATGGTTGCGCGGCGCCGCGGTGGGAGCGGACGCATCACTGATGGGTGGTCATCAGGCCGACACGATGTCTGGCGCACATCGGTTGGACACCCGGATTGGGGTGAACGGCTACTTCCGCGTGACGAATCGGCGATCCAGGACCGCCGGTCGAGTCTTTCCGATTCCGTCGAGCCGCTGCCTGGCGCGCCGATCGCTCGACTCGTCCCGCCATCGCCTCGACTCATCACTACGAGCGGGCGGCGCCGGGAGTTCCGGCCTACCGATACTCCGCCCCCGTCCCGCTCATCGCGTCACGAGGAATCGTCGATGATCCTGCGCCCAACCCTGGTCCTGGCGTCGCTGGCGGTGCTCGCGTCCGCGTCGGCCGCTCAGGAGCCCGCCCTTCCGGGGCGTCTCATCGCCCGCGAGACCGTGACGGGCGACTCGACCCAGCACGTCGCCGCCTACCTCCCGTCGACCTTCGAGGCGACGCGTCCCACTCCCGTGCTCTTCGTGCTGGACCCGCGCGGGCGAGGCCTGCTGGCGCTGGATCTGTTCGCCGGCGCGGCGGAGCGGCATGGCTGGGTCGTCGTGAGCTCGTACAACACGGCCAGCGACATGGCCGTGGACCCGAACGTCGACGCCGTGAACGCGATGCTGGCGTGGACGCAGGCGCACGCCCGGATGGATACGACCCGACTCTACCTCGCCGGCTTCTCGGGGACGGCCCGCATCGCGTGGCGGCTCGCCGCCGAGCTGCATGGCCGCGTGGCGGGGATCTTCGGATCGGGCGGCGCCGTGGCATTCAGCGCCAACGGTCCCGAGATGGCGTTTGGCGCCGACTCGACGTTCGCCTTCTTCGGCTCGGCCGGCACGACCGACTTCAACTACGCCGAAATGCGCGGTCTCGCGACGCGGCTGCGCATCGCCCGTGTTCCGTCGCGGATGGCGTGGTTCCCCGGCGGGCACTCGTGGCCTCCGCGCTGGCTCTGCGAGCAGGGGCTGGACTGGCTCGAGCTCCGCGCGATGCTCGGTGGGCGGCGCCCACCCGACACGACGTTCGTCGCGACCCAGCTCGCACGCGAGCGGCGGCGCGCCGACTCGCTGGAGCGAGCCGGCCAATGGGACGCCGCCGAGACGCACTATCGGGAGATCGCGCTCGACGTGCCGGGCCGAGCGGAGGGGCGAACGGCGCTCGCGAAGGCCGACGACCTGTTGGGGCGAGAGGCGTTGCGCGCGCTTCGGGCTCGCTTCAAGGCGCTCGCCGAGAACGACGAGCGCGACGCACGGCGCGAGTTCGCCGCGTTAAGGAAGGCGCGGACGTCCCCGTCGCCGCTCGCTCCCGAGGAGCTGCTCGACCGGCTGGGCGTGGAATCGCTGCAGAAGCGTCTTTCCAGCGCGGACTCGCTGGAGCGCGACTACGCCGCTCGGCGGCTGTCGAACGTGACGGCATGGCTCGCCTTCTACGAGCCGCGCGCCTTCCTTGCGGCGGCCGAGGTGCCCCGCGCGGTGGCGTCGCTGCGCGCTGCTGCGCTTCTGAGCCCCCTGCGCGGCGAGTCGTGCGAGCTGGCCCGCCTCGCGGCGCGACAGCTCCCGCCCGACGAGGCCGAGCGGCTGCGTTCCTGCCGATGAGCTATCGGGGCGAGACGCGGTCGGCGTCGCCGCGATTCCCGGGACGAGCCGCTATGGCGTGAGGGCGGGAACCACCACCGGAAGCTCGATGAAGGTCGCGGCGTCGCGCCGGCGATAGATGCGCTGGGTGGCCGCCTTGAAGTCGGAGTCCTTCGCCTGGAAGATGTTGGGCACCCACGTTTGAGGATTGCGGTCGATGAGCGGGAACCAGCTGCTCTGGACCTGGATCTGGATCCGGTGTCCCTTCAGGAACCGGTAGTTCTGAGTGTGCAGGTCGACGACGTAGGGTTCCACCTTGTTGGGGATGATGGAGTCCGGCCGCTCGAAGCTGTTGCGGAATCGGCCGCGGAGCACCTCGTTGGCGACCATGAGCGCGTGTCCGTTCAGCTTCGGGTCGGCCGCGTTGGAGTCGGGGTAGACGTCGATCAGCTTCACCACCCAGTCAGCGTCCGAGCCCGTCGTGGCGGCGAAGAGATGCGCCTTGATGGCCCCGGCGATCACGACGTCGTCGGTCAGTGGCGTCGTCTCCCAGGTCATGACGTCGGGGCGACCCTTCAGGAATCGCTGGTCGTCCACCAGCCACCGCCCCCAGCTCCCACCGCCGGAGAAGGTCGGGAGGATCGGGCGCTCACGATACGGCACCGGATTGGCCGGATCAGAGACATAGACGTCGAACGCCTCGGCGCTCGCGCTACTGGGCGGCGCCGTCGAGAGCCCGCCGTTCGGGCCGGTGTAGAAGCGTCGGGGGCTGACGTTCTTCTTCGGCGGCCAGCTGTCGAACGACTTCCAGCCATTCGTCCCCGTCTCGAAGGTCGTGGCTTCCGCGAGCTTCAGCGTTCCCTTGTCCTTGAGCCAGTACGCGAACCACGGCGCCTGGATGCTCTGCCGGTAGTACAGGGCTGTCTCGCTGCCGAAGTCGACGTTGCCGAGCCGCCGGCCCGATGGTCCGCTCCAGCCGCCGTGGTTCCATGGGCCGACCACCAGGTAGTTGCGATTCTCGGTGTCGTGCGGCTCGAGCGTCTCGTAGATCTTGACGGGGCCGTAGAAGTCCTCCTGGTCCCACCAGCCGGCGACGTTGAGCGTCGGCACCTTCACCCGGTCGAGATATTTCGCGACGCCCTGTCGCTGCCAGAAGGCATCGTAGTTCGGGTGCGCGGCATAGTCGTTCCAGGTCGGCACCCGCCCCTTGAGCAGGCGCTCGTTGACGTGCGCCAGGGATCCGAGGTCGAGGTACCACTGATACAGATCCGGCGCGTCGAACTTGTAGG
>Ga0193699_10001040_pt1 | contig 11229 bp, 5 predicted proteins | sample L3c2metaG_FD_160095 | JGI IMG/M metagenome (GOLD analysis project Ga0193699, IMG submission 160095) | Soil microbial communities from a riparian zone of the East river system, Colorado, United States - L3c2 | ecosystem: Environmental > Terrestrial > Soil > Riparian zone | place: USA: East River... | reverse complement strand
GACTGAAGAATGCCCGATCGACGGCATCCCGAATGAGTCGTCCGCGACCAATTACTAGGCCATTGACGCTGGCTTCACCTCGCCCCGCTTGCGGGGAGAGGTCGAATTTCACGCGAAGCGGGAAATTCGGGTGAGGGGGACTCTCGGCTGGTGCAGGTCTCGATATTTGCCCCTGCGGAAGCTCCCCCTCACCCGAAGCCTTTGCTGCGCAAAGGCTTCGACCTCTCCCCGCAAGCGGGGCGAGGTAAGAAGCGCGCGGCTTCGACCTGAATGCTCCACGCTCCAGGCGCGCTGGTTCCAAGAGGACTTTCACATCACGTTCGTCTAAGGTCGGGTCCGCGCGGCTTCTTTGGCGAACGAGGCGATCTTGCAAACGAAAAAATTCGGCGGCAAAGGGCCTGACGTGCCCGTGATCGGGCAGGGCACCTGGTATATCGACCGTGGCGACCGCAAGAGCGCGGTCACCGCCTTGCGCCGCGGCATCGACCTCGGCATGACCCACATCGACACCGCCGAAATGTATGGCGATGCCGAACTGGTGGTCGCCGAGGCGATCGCCGGAAAGCGCGACGAGATTTTTCTGGTCTCGAAAGTCCTGCCGAGCAACGCCTCGCGGCGCGGCACCATCACCGCCTGCGAGCGTTCGCTCAAGCGGCTGCAAACCGACCGGCTCGATTGCTACCTGTTGCATTGGCGCGGATCGTATCCGCTCGATGAAACCGTCGCGGCGTTCGCGGAACTGGCGGCCGCCGGAAAAATCCGCTCATGGGGCGTCAGCAATTTCGACACCGAAGATCTCCACGAGTTGCTGGCGGTGGCCGGCCGCGGCAAGATCGCCTGCAACCAGGTGCTCTATCATCTGCAGGAGCGCGCCATCGAGCACGCGGTGATTCCGTGGTGCGAGGCGCATGGTGTGGCGGTGGTGGCGTATTCGCCGTTCGGTCACAATGATTTTCCGTCGCCGCGCAGTAAGCCGGGGGAAGTGCTGCGGACGATTGCCGACGCGCATGGCGTATCGCCGCGCCAGGTGGCGTTGAGTTTTCTCACGCGCAATCCGGTGGTGTTCGCGATTCCAAAAGCCGCATCAGCGGAACACGCCGCCGACAACGCCGCGGCAGGGAAGCTGACGTTGAGCGAAAGCGAGCTCGCCGCGCTCGACAAGGCCTTTCCGCGCGGTCCGAAACCGCGCGGCTTGCCGATGCTGTAGCGGACACGGTTGTTAACGAAATGTTTCAGCGCCGGCTGCGGCCAGCCGTCGCGCGCAATCGCGCATATCGGCTGCCTGTTTTCGGACCTTGTCGATCTGGGCCGATTGTCGTTTTTAATATGCTCGCCCGATTCGATATTTCTGAGTTCAAGCCATTGACCCCGCCACCCGCTGCAGCCGCCAGGCTGGACAGAGCATCATTGCCTTTGCCTGAAGAGCCGTTGCCTGAAAGGAAGCCGGCCGACCGCGGTGCACCGGCGCGCGCCGACCGGCCGTTCCGCGGCATCGCGATGATCCTCGCCTCGACTGTGTTTCTCGGCGCTTCCGACGTCACCGCGAAGTATCTCTCTGCGACGCTGCCTTCGATCGAGATCGCCTGGCTCAGGTTCCTGGTGTTTGCGATGATCATGGTACCGGCGATGCTGCCGGGCTCGCCGCTGTATGCCCTGCAATCCGACCGCAAGGGTTTGCAGCTGATGCGCGGCGTCACGCTGCTGGCGTCGTCGCTGTTCTTCATTTCCGGCTTGCGGTTTCTCCCGATCGCGGAGGCCTCCGCCACCGGCTTCGTCTCGCCGCTGTTCGTCACCGCTTTGTCGATCTTCTTTCTCAGCGAACGGGTCGGCATGCGGCGCTGGATCGCCACCGCGGTCGGATTGATCGGCGTGCTGATCATTCTGCGGCCGGGCTCGAGCGCGTTTCATCCCGCCGCGTTTATCCCGATCGTCTCAGCGCTGGCCTGGGCCTGCACCCTGATCATGACGCGCATGATGAGCGGCAGGGAACGTGCCATCACCACCATGGCCTATTCGTCGATCACGGGCGTCTGCATCGTGTCGGCGCTGGTGCCGTTCGTGTGGGTGACGCCGAGCTGGCACGACATCCTGTTCGGCATCTTCATCGGCGTCGCATCGACGGCGGGGCAGTGGATCGTCGTGCTGGCCTTTCGCTATGCCGATGCCTCCGTGCTGGCGCCGTTTCAATACACCCAGCTTTTGTGGGTCAGCATCCTCGGCTTCATGATCTTCGGCGAAGTGCCTGATGCCTGGACCGTGACCGGGGCGGCCTTCATCGTCGCCAGCGGTCTCTACACCGCCCATCGCGAGCGGGTGCGGCGGTCGCAGCTTCCCGTCGAGGCCGAGCCGTCGCCGAACGCGTGATCTGCCGCTGATCCAATATTGCACGCCTGGGTGGGCCAGTCGGCCCGCAACCGTTGCGCGTGTGCAACAGTGGACCCGGAAAACGTGCTTTTTCGATGCCGAATCAAGGGATTCGGGCCGATCCGTAAAATTACGGGTTAGTGGCATGCTAGCCTGGTTCCGGGCGGCGCCGCAGAGCGCTGGAATAACAGGGCTATGGGGTTGGCGTTGCGTTTTCTCTTGCCATCGCGGGTGCGAGGCCGGCTGCGCCGAGGGGTGGTGGTACTGCCATTTACTGCGACTCTCGCCGTCGCGACCCTGTCGTCGATGTCAGCGGCGCAGGCGCAGGGTTTCACTTGGGGCGGCGGCGGCAGTGCGACCGTCACCTCGGACTATAATCTCGGCACCAACTGGGCCAATCCGCCGGCCGGCGCGCCGCCACTTGCTGCCGGCCAATCGGCGATTTTCGACTCGACAGGATCGGCTTCGGTTGTCGTGACCGCCGGCCCCATCGCGCCCAATTCCTGGCTCTTCAACGCGGCCGCGCAATCCTACACGATCAGCGGTGCGGCCGTGAATTTCAGCGTGGCGGGAGCCAGCGGTGGCATCATCGTCAATGCCAATTCCGGCCAGTCGATCTCGATCTCCAACAACATCGGAGAATCGGTTGCCGGCGTTCAGGTCCAGCTAGTTGGCAATAGCGCGCTGACCCTTTACGGCAACAATACCTATTCGGGCGGCACAACAATCAGCGGGTTCGGAACGCTGTCGGCGGTCAGCAGCAACGCGGTCGGCACCGGTACGGTCACACTCGAGGACGGACAATTTCAGGCCACCGCGCCAAACCTCACATTCAGCAACAACTTCAGGATCAACAACACGGCGGCGGGCAGCTCGATCAATACCGTCGCCTTTGACGTGACAATCTCCGGCAACATCACGGACGGCAGTGGCGGTTCCGGCCAACTGACGGTGGATTCCTTCGGCGGCGGTGCGGTGATCCTAACAGGCACCAACACCTACACCGGCGGCACCACGATCTGCGCCTGTTCGACGCTGCAATTGGGCGATGGCGGCACCACCGGCTCGATCGTCGGCAATGTGGTCAATGGCGGCACCCTTGCCTTCAACCGGTCAGACGCAGCCGGCACACCTTATGTTTTCGCCGGCGTCATTTCGGACGAGAGCGGCGGCTCGGGCCAGGTGACCCAGATCGGCACCGGAACCGTTGTGCTTTCGGGCGCCAACACCTATTCCGGCGGTACGGTGATCTCGAACGGCATCGTGCGCGTCACCAACAGCGATCCCGGCACCAGCAGCTCAGTCGGCACCGGCACGGTGACGCTCGATGGTGGCACCTTCCAGGCCGGCGCCTACAATCTCGAATTCAGCAATAGTTTTGCGGTCAATACCACGGGCGGCACGGTCGACACCAACAGCAATACGCTGACGCTTTCGGGGACCGTCCAGGACGGCAACGGCGCGACCGGCGTCCTGACAAAGAGCGGCGCGGGCACGTTGATCCTGACGGGCAACAACTCTTATTCCGGCGGCACCAATGTGACCGCCGGCACGCTCGGCATCACCAATGGCGGCGCTCTCGGTTCCGGCGATCTGACGCTCGCCGAGGGCACACGGTTCCAACTCGACGGCACCTTCACGCTCACCAACCACATCACCGTGGCGGGAGATCCGATCTTCGACGTCACGACCGGAAATATCGCAACGGTTGCGGGCACTATCAGCGATGCAAGCCTGCCCGCGCCGCTCGGCGTCGTGGAAAAAATCGGCGCCGGCACGCTGGTGCTGTCGGGCACCAACACCTATTCCGGCGGCACGGTGATCTCGGCGGGCACGTTGCAGGTGGTGAACGCCAGTTCGGTTGGATCAGGCGCGGTGACAATGGACGGCGGCACCTTCCAGGCCGACGGCGCCGGCGACCTGACCTTCAGCAATAATTTCAAGGTCAACACCACAGGCGGCGCGGTCGACAACAACGGCATCGTGCTGACGCTGTCGGGTACCATTTCCAACGGCAACGGCTCAACCGGCGTGCTGCAATTGACCGATTCTTCGGGTGGCTTCGGCACCACGGTTCTATCCGGCGTCAACACCTATACCGGCGGGACGAACGTGGTTGGGACTGCGCTCCAGGTGACCAATAACAGTTCGGTCGGCACGGGCACGGTGACGCTTGAGAACGGACTGTTCCAGGCTGCCGGTCTCAGCGACCTGACCTTCACCAATAATTTCAAAATCAACGCTACGCCGTCCGGAAGCGCGATCGACGCCAACGGCATCTCGCTGACGATTGCCGGCAACATCACCGACGGCAGCGGCGGTGCGGGCAAGTTGACCGTGCTCGACTCGCTATTCGGCGGGGGCGTCGTGGTGCTGACGGGTACCAACACTTACACCGGCGGCACCACGATCTGCGACTGCGCCACGCTGCAACTCGGCGACGCCACCCATACCGGCAGCATCGTCGGCGCGGTGACCAATCATGGCTACTTCGATATCGTCAACGCCAACACTGCCGGCATTACTTCGATCAACAATGACGGCTTCTTCGGTCCGGCGACCACGACCTTCTTCAACGCCACCTCGGCCGGCAGCATCGCCATCACCAACCGGAACGGCGGCGAAACCGATTTCGGTATCGCCTTCGGTACCGACACCGCGACTGCCGGAAACGCGACGATCGTGAACAGGACCGGAGGCGTCACCGTCTTCAATGCGATGACGACCGCGGGCAACGCCACCATCACCAACCGGAGTGGCGGCACGACCTATTTTTACGATTTGAGTCACGCTGGCAGCGCCAGCATCACCAACCGCTTCGGCGGGCAAACCGTGTTCGGCACCGCTTTTGGCACCGACGCACCGAGCGCCGGCACCGCTGTCATCGTCAATCGCTTCGGCGGCAACACCGAATTCAACGCGTTGGCGACCGCATCGTCTGCCACCATCACCAACCGGTTCGGCGGCAGCACCGATTTCTATGATTTCAGCACCGCCGGCAACGCCACCATCACGACCAACAATGGCGGCGTCACATACTTTCACGACAACGCCGACGGCGGCACCGCGCAGTTCATCACCGCCGGCACCGGCTTCGTCGATTTCTCCGGCAGCCTCGGTCCGAACGGCGACGGCCGGATCGCGGCTGGGTCGATTGCAGGCTCGGGCTTCTACTATATCGGCGCCGGCAACACGCTGGTCGTCGGTGGCAACAATCTCTCGACCGAGGTCAGCGGCGTGATTGCCGACTACAATCCCTGCGGCTGCTTTCCAGGGATAGGCAACCTGGAGAAGGCCGGCACCGGCACGTTGATCCTGTCCGGGATAAACACCTATACCGGCACGACCACCGTGAACGGCGGTGTCCTGCAGGTTGACGGTTCGATTGTCTCTTCCAGCCTCGTCACCGTGAATGCCAACGCGGCGCTGACCGGCGCGGGAACCGTCGGCCATACCGTGATCGCCAGTGGCGGCATTTTCCTGCCCGGTAACGGCACGCCGGGTTCGTCGATGACGGTGTCAGGTAATCTCGCGTTCCAGTCGGGCGCGCTGTATCTGGTGCAGCTCAACTCCGTGACGTCGACGTTTGCGATCGTGTCCGGCACCGCCGCGCTGAATGGCACCGTGGGCGCATCGTTCGCCGTGGGCAGCACTGTCTTGCCGCAATATACCATCCTGACGGCCGCCGGCGGCCGCAGCGGCGCCTTTACTGGAGTTGACACGCTTGGGGTTCCCAGCGGCTTCGTCGCCACGCTTAGTTATGATCCGACGCACGCCTATCTCAATTTTGTGCTGGATTACGCGGCAAGGTCGAATCTGAACGTCAACCAGCAGAATGTCGGCAACGCCTTGGCGAATTTCTTCAACGCCAATGGCGGTATTCCAGTGGCGTTCGCGGGATTTTCTCCCACCGGGCTGTCGCAGGTATCAGGTGCGACCGCGACCGGATCGCAGCAGGCCACCTTCGACGCGATGAATATCTTTCTCGGATTGCTGACCGATCCGTTCGTTGCCGGCCGCGGCGACGGCGGAACCGCGGGCGGCGGCCCGACCGCGTTCGCCGGGGAAGGCGAGGGCGCCAGTGCCTATGCAGCGAAGAAGCCGAATGCGGCGCGCGATGCCTTCGCAAAATTTCCGACCAAGGCCGAAGCCGCGCGCAACGACACGTTCGATCAGCGCTGGAGTGTGTGGGGCGCGGCCTATGGCGGCGGCAGCACCACCGACGGCAATGCGGCGCTGGGATCGAACACCGCCACCGCGCGCGCGTTCGGGCTTGTCGCAGGTGCGGACTACCGGATTTCGCCGTACACACTGGCGGGTTTTGCACTGGCCGGCGGCGGCACCAGTTTTGGCGTCAACGGGTTCGGCTCCGGACGTTCCGACCTGTTCCAGGCCGGCGCGTTTATGCGCCACACGATCGGCCCGGCCTATGTGACCGCAGCACTGGCCTATGGCTGGCAGGATGTGACGACGGATCGCACCGTTACCGTCGCCGGCATCGACCGGCTGCGCGCAGAGTTCAACGCCAATGCCTGGTCCGGCCGCGTCGAAGGCGGCTACCGTTTTGTCACGCCGTGGATGGGCATCACGCCCTATGCCGCCGGGCAGTTCACCACCTACAGCCTACCGGCCTATGCCGAACAGGTGCTATCAGGCGCCAACACCTTTGCGCTGAACTACGCCGCCAACGATGTCACGGCGTCGCGCTCGGAACTCGGCGTGCGCACCGACAAATCGTTCGCGATGCAGAACGGGGTCTTCACTTTGCGCGGCCGCGCCGCCTGGGCGCATAATTTCAACATCGACCGCAGCATCACTCCGGTATTCCAGACGCTGCCGGGGGCCTCCTTCGTCGTTAACGGCGCCGCGCAGGCGCATGATGCCGCGCTGGTCACCGGTTCCGCCGAGATGAAATGGCTGAACGGTTTTTCGCTCGCCGCCACCTTCGAGGGCGAGTTCTCCAGTGTGACGAAGTCCTACGCCGGCAAGGGTGTCGCGCGTTACGCGTGGTGAGAGCGACTGCCTCTCGTCACCCGGGTTGACGACCGCCGCGGGGACGCGGCTAATCCATCATAGAAAGAATCCCAGGGAGACCCCGATGCGCGCTGCCATCTTCAGGAACGGCGAGATCGTTGTCGATACGCTGCCCGAGCCGAAACCGGCCGTGGGGCAGGTGCTGGTCAAGACGCTGGCCTGCGGCATCTGCGGATCCGACCTGCACGCCCGCAAGCACGCCCACCGCATGGTCGAACTCGCAAAACATTTTCCCGGCCGCAAGCCGATGGACCTCGCCCGCGACGTGGTGTTCGGCCATGAATTCGCTTGCGAGATCCTCGATTACGGGCCGGGCACGCAGCGCAAGCTGAAACCCGGCGCCCGCGTCTGCTCGCTGCCGGCCTTGCTGACGGCGGAAGGCCCGCAAGGCATCGGCTATTCCAACGACAATGTCGGTGGCTATGCCGAGCGCATGCTGCTCAGCGAAATGCTGCTATTGGAGGTGCCGAACGGGCTCGCGGCGGAGCACGCCGCGCTGACCGAGCCGCTCGCGGTCGGCGTCCACGCCGTGGCGAAGGCGAATATTCGCGGCGACGAGGTGCCGCTGGTGATCGGCTGCGGCCCGGTCGGGCTCGCGGTGATCGCGGCGCTCAAGCTGAAGGGGTTGCATCCGATCGTCGCGGCGGATTATTCGCCGGCGCGCCGCGCCCTGGCCGAAAAACTCGGCGCCGACATCGTGGTCGATCCCGCGCGCACGCAACCCTATGCGACCTGGGCCGAACACGCCCAAATGTCGCCGGAGCAGAAGGCGGCGCGGCCCCCGCTGCAGGCGCTGCTGCCGGCCCTAAAACCTGCGCTGATTTTCGAATGCGTCGGCATCCCCGGTCTGATTCAGCAGGTGTTTGAAGGCGCGCCGCGCGACGCCCGGATCGTGGTGGTCGGCGTCTGCATGGAAACCGACCGCTCCGAGCCGATGCTCGGCATCATGAAGGAGCTCAACGTTCAATATGTGCTGGGCTATACGCCGGACGAGTTTGCCCATTCGCTGCGCCTGATCGCGGAAGGCCAGGTCGACGCCGCCTCGCTGGTGACCGCGACCGTCGGCATCGACGGCGTCGCTGGCGCGTTTGCTGATTTGGCCAATCCGGAGCGACATACCAAGATCATCGTCGAGCCGTGGCGGTAGATTTTGTCTTACCCTCCCCTGGAGGGGTCGAGACGAGCGAAGCTCGCTCTCTGGGTCGACGCGAATGAAATGAGCGGCGGGGTGGGGTGGAGGTCTCTCATTTCGAACGGTGCCCGAGTTGAGAGATCACCCCACCCCGTCTCGCATCTTGCTGCGCGCGATGCGAGCCGACCCTCCCCCTCCAGGGGCGGGTGAAGAAAACTCACACCGGCAGCGCGATCGAATATTTCACCTGGCTCAGCGCAAAACTCGACTCGATCGAGGCGATGCCGTCGAGCCGGGTCAGCTTGTTCTTCAGGAAGGCCTCATACGACGACAGGTCGGAGGCGACGACGCGCAAGAGGTAATCGCGGTTGCCGGTCATCAGATAGCACTCCAGCACCTCGTCCCATTTCGAGATCGCTTTCGCGAACCGGTTGAGATCTTCCTCCTTCTGCCGCGCCAGCTTGATCGAGATAAAGACGCTGACATGGAGCCCTAACGATTTCTGGTCGACGGTCGCGATGTAGCGGGTGATCACGCCGCGCTCTTCCAGCAGCTTGACCCGGCGATGGCAGGGGGAGACCGACAGGCCGACCTTGTCCGCGAGTTCCTGCATGGTGATGCGGCCGTCGGATTGCAGTTGACCGAGGATTTTTCGGTCGATGGCATCTAGGGTGTGCATTGGGATAAACTCTGCTCAGGGGGCTCCAAAGTGGTGATTTATCCCAATCTTGGTGGGTATGTCGCGAAGATTTGAGGTTTTTAGCGAAACGCGAAGCGTTACCATCGGCCGGTAATTATTGTGCCCGGGAGCACCGCCATGCCGATCGAGCCCGCCCGCCTTGAACTGCTGTCCGCGTTGGCGCGCAAAGTGCTGTGGCTGTCGTCGTGGACCATCCACCATGCCAACCACATCCGGCCCAACGCCGACGGCTTGAAGGTCGGCGGCCATCAGGCCTCGTCGGCGTCGCTCGCCACCATCATGTCGGCGTTGTATTTCTCGGTGTTGCGGCCGGAGGACCGCGTCGCGGTCAAGCCGCATGCGAGCCCGGTGTTTCATGCCATCCAGTACCTGTTCGGGCACCAGACCCGCGACAAGCTGGAGAACTTTCGCGGCTTCAAGGGCGCGCAGTCCTACCCGTCGCGCACCAAGGATACCGACGACGTCGATTTCTCCACCGGCTCGGTCGGCCTCGGCGTGGCGCAGACGCTGTTCTCTTCGCTGGTGCAGGACTACGTCAAGGCGCATGGCTGGATGAAGGACCGTCCGGAAGGGCGGATGATCGCGCTGGTCGGCGACGCCGAAATGGACGAGGGCAACATCTTCGAGGCGCTGCTTGAGGGCTGGAAGCACGGCTTGCGCAACACCTGGTGGGTGGTCGATTACAACAGGCAAAGCCTGGATGCCGTGGTGCGCGAAGGGCTGTGGGAGAAATTCGAATCCATGTTCCGCAATTTCGGCTGGGACGTGGTGATCGTGAAATACGGCCGCCTGATGCTGGCGGCGTTCGCCGAGCCCGGCGGCGAGGCCCTGAAACGCTGGATCGACGCTTGCCCGAACGCGATGTACGCGGCGCTGTGCTTTCAGGGTGGCGCCTCGTTCCGCAAGCATTTGCGCGACGAGATCGGCGATCAGGGGGAGGTGTCGCAACTGATCGAGCGGCGCAGCGACGACGAGTTGCTGGCGCTGATGTCCAATTTGGGCGGACACGACATGGCCAGCATGATTGAGGCGTTCGAGGCGATCGATCACGACCGCCCGGTCTGCTTCATCGCCTACACCATCAAGGGCGTCGGCCTGCCGTTCCAGGGCCACAAAGACAACCATGCCGGCTTAATGACGGTTACCCAGATGGAGAAGTGGCGCGGCGCGCAGAACATCCGGCCCGGGCATGAATGGGAGAAATTCGAAGGGCTGCCCCAGGAGCCTGCGAAGCTGGAAGCATTTCTCGCCGATGCGCCATTCAACCGTGATGGCCGCCGTCGCCTTACGGCGCCGGTGATCAACGTGCCGCAGCAGCTTGCGTTCAAGCCGTCGCCTGTCATGTCGACCCAGCAGGGTTTTGGGGGGGTGCTCAACGAACTCGCACGCGGCGATACTGAACTGGCCGCGCGCATCGTCACCGCATCGCCTGACGTTACGGTGTCGACCAATCTCGGCGCCTGGGTCAACCGCCGCGGGCTGTTCGCGCGCGCCGAGAAGGCCGATTTGTTCCGCAGCGAGAAGATTCCGTCCACCTTCAACTGGGACTTTTCGCCAAAGGGACAGCATATCGAACTCGGCATCGCCGAGATGAACCTGTTCATCCTGATGTCGGCGCTGGGGCTGTCGCATGCCATCAACGGCGAACGGCTGCTGCCGATCGCCACCCTGTACGATCCCTTCATTCAGCGCGGCCTCGATGCGCTGAACTACGCGTGCTATCAGGACGCCCGCTTCATGGTGGCGGCGACGCCGTCGGGTATTACGCTGTCGCCGGAAGGCGGCGCGCATCAGTCGATCGCCACACCCCTGATCGGCATCGCGCAGGATGGTCTCGCCTCGTTCGAGCCGGCCTTTGTCGATGAACTCGCCGTCATCATGGGCTGGGGATTCCAGCACATGCAGCGCGAGGGGGCGGGCGAGGGCGGCTCGGTCTATTTGCGGTTGTCGACCCGTAACCTCGACCAACCGCAGCGGATGATGACGCCCGACCTGCAGA
>Ga0193699_10001039_pt1 | contig 11235 bp, 8 predicted proteins | sample L3c2metaG_FD_160095 | JGI IMG/M metagenome (GOLD analysis project Ga0193699, IMG submission 160095) | Soil microbial communities from a riparian zone of the East river system, Colorado, United States - L3c2 | ecosystem: Environmental > Terrestrial > Soil > Riparian zone | place: USA: East River... | reverse complement strand
GATCAGCTCCGCCGCGCGCCCCTGATAAGGCGGTACCGCGATCTCTTCCCGTCCTTCATCCGTATAAAGATAAATCCCGTCCGGCGATTGACGCATGACCCCGCGCTCGCACGAGACGATCGTCAGCCCGACAAACGGCATCGCATCGCCGGTCTTGCGCTCGCGCCTTGCACTTTCCGCATATTTCTCGCCTTCGCCGAGCGGAACGCTTCTCACCGCAGGCTTGCCGCCCGCCTTGCGTTCGCCGAAGATGCCGATGTCCCAAGTCAGCTCGCTGCTGCCGAAATAGCCGTAGCCATTGAGGCTCAGATTCGCCACCGCGCCCGATTCAAACTGGATCAGCGCGGCGCAATTGCCCTCCGTCGGCACATTCCCGTCCCATCGTCCCGCCATCGCGCGCACCCGCACGGCGCGCGAGCCCGCGACGTAAGTCACAATGTCCACCAGATGCGGCGCCTGGCGCAAAATGAATCCCGCCCCAAAATTCTCGTCTAACTCGGAGGCAAGACGCGGCCGCCGCAGCCAATCATTGTACCACCAGCTATCGATGCCGATAACGCGCCCCAATCGCCCGCTGCGCGCCACATCCGCCATCGCCCGCACCGGCGAATCGAAAATCTTGGAATGGCCTTGGAGCAGCCGCACACCGCTTAAGCGGCAGGCCGCGATCATGCGATCGCACTCGTCCAGCGTCGCGGCCAGCGGCTTGGCACAGATCACATGCTTGCCGCGCTCGGCGGCGGCGATGACTTGCGCGCAATGCAGATGGTTGGGCGTCTCGATCCACACTGCATCCACCGCGGCCGACCCGCACAATTCCTCAACCGACGCGAACACGGGAAGCCCGGACACGCGGGCGAACCCGACGCGCGCGTCCTCGCGGATATCGGCCGCCGCGGCAAGCCGCACGCCCTTAACCTTGTCCATATAAGGCAACACGAGCCGGGACGCCGCCCCCAGGCCCGCAATGCCGATCCTCAGTTCCGCCAAACCAAGCCCGCCCCTAATGGACCATTTCCGCCGCCTGACATAATAATGATCCGATCAGCCCTGAAACGGAAAACCATGCTGACGGCGGAAGAAAACGAGCTCCTGACCCGTGTGGGGCCGGGCACCCGCATGGGAAACCTGCTGCGGCGCTATTGGCAGCCCGTGACGGGCCTCGCCGACATGGAGAACCGCTGGACCTTGAAGGTCCAGATCTTCGGCGAGAACCTCGTGCTGTTCAAAACCCGCGGCGGCACATTTGGCCTGATCGCCGAAGCCTGCCCCCATCGCGCCGCCTCGCTCGCCTATGGCATCCCGACCGAGGACGGCATCCGCTGCGCCTATCATGGCTGGCGGCTGGACGCTGAGGGGCGCTGCCTCGAACAGCCCAATGAGAGCGACACCCATGCGCTCAAAGGCAAAGTGGTCACCAGCGCCTATCCGGTCCAGGAATTGGGCGGTCTGCTGTTCGCCTATCTCGGGCCCGAGCCCGCGCCGTTGCTGCCCCGCTTCGACGGCTATGTCAGCCCGCGTGCCATCCGCCATATCGGCAAGCGCATGATCCCCTGCAATTGGCTGCAGATCATGGAGAACTCAGTCGATCCCGTGCACACCGAATGGCTGCACGGCGCGCTCTACGAATTCCGCAAGGGCACCAAGGTCGCCATCTCCAAGCACCACGCGAAAATCGCCTTCGACGAATTCGAATTCGGTATCATCAAGCGCCGGCTTTTGGAGAACCAATCCGAGGAGTCCGACGATTGGCGCGTAGGCCATCCGCTGGTTTTTCCCAATGTGCTCGCGGGCGGCAGCGGCGGCGGCCTCTGGACGCAGCAGATCTTCCAGATCCGTGTGCCGATGGACGACACCCACACCATGCATTTTTGGTATCACGCCTATATCCCGCCCGCGGACGCCGATGTGCCGGCGCACCTTCTCAACCGCGTGCCCGTCTACGAACCGCCGGTGAAGGACGAGAACGGCGAATATCTGCTCGATTACATCCACGCCCAGGACATCATGGCCTGGGTGACCCAAGGCCCCATAGCCGACCGCACCAAGGAAAAGCTCGGCGCGTCGGATCGCGGTCTTGTGATGTATCGCAAATTGCTCAAGCGTGAGATGGAGAAAGTCGAACGCGGCGAAGACCCTATCGGGCTCGTCCGCGATGCTGCAAAAAACACCGTCATCCCCTTGCCGCGCGAGAGGGGAAAGGACATGTATTCCGACGGCTTCGTCAGCCAATTGCGCAGGCAAATGTCGAATTTCTCCCCCATCGTCGATGAACTGATCGAAGTCTTCACCAAGAACCGGGGCCGGGCCACCCAACGCGAGCCTGTCCCCGCAGCCGAATGAGAAACGGATCATGCGCGTGAAAATTCTGTTAGCCGCTTTGCTTGCCTGCGCGAGCGTGCCTGCGCTCGCCGATGAGGGCATGTGGACCTTCGACAATTTTCCCGCTGCCGCCGTGAAACAGAAATACGGCGTCACCGTCGACCAGAAATGGCTCAATCATGTGCGGGCCAGCGCAGTCAGACTTGCCGGTGGCTGTTCGGCGTCGGTCGTCTCACCCAACGGGCTGGTGCTGACCAACCATCATTGCATCGCGGGCTGCGCACAGAACCTCTCCGCGCCCGAGCATGATTACGTCAAGAATGGTTTCTTCACGGCGCGTCTCGAGGACGAGCAGCAATGCCCGGGCACGCAGGCGGAAATCCTGCAGACCATCGGCGACGTCACGACCACGATCAGCGCCGCCACAAAAGGAAAGTCGGATGCGGATTTCGCCCGCGCCCGCAATGGGGCCATCGCCAATGTGGAGAAGCAGGCCTGCACCGGACGCGAGGCGACGCATCGCTGCCAGGTGATCACGCTTTACGATGGCGGCCAGTACAAGCTTTACACTTATCGCAAATATTCGGACGTGCGGCTGGCCTTCGCGGTGGAATTCGACACCGCCTTCTTCGGCGGCGATCCCGACAATTTCAATTTCCCGCGCTATGACCTCGATTTTTCCTTCCTCCGGCTTTACGAGAACGGCAAGCCAGTGGCGACGCCCGAGCATCTCACCTGGAACGCCTCGGCGCCCAAGGACGGCGAGCCCGTCTTCGTCGCAGGCAATCCGGGCGGCACCGACCGGCAATTGACCGAAGCGCAACTCACGACGCTGCGCGATGTCACGCAGCCGTTTTCATTGATCCTGGGCTCGGAGCTGCGCGGCCGTTATACGCGCTTCGCTGAGGAAAGCGCCGAGCACGCGCGTATCGCCAATCGCGATCTGTTCGGCCTCGAAAACGGCTTGAAGTCGCTGCGCGGCCAACATGAAGCGCTGCTGCAGCCTTCGCTTTTTGACGACAAGCGCAAGGCCGATGCGGCGCTGAAAGCCAAGGTCGATTCCGACCCGAAGCTCAAAGCGGAAATTGGCGATCCCTGGGCCGAGATCGCGCGCGCGCAAACCGAACGCATCGCGCTGGCCAAGCCTTACAATTTCCTTGAAGGGCGCGCCGGATATGGGTCGACGCTTTTTCGTTACGCGCGCACCCTCGTTCGGGCCGCGCAAGAGCGCGCCAAGCCCAATGGCGAGCGCTTTCGTGAATATGCCGATGCGCGCCTGCCGCTGGTCGAGAAGACCTTGCTCGACCGCCAGCCCGTGGAAACCGATCTCGAACAGCTGAAGCTGGAATTCTGGTTCACCAAATTGCGCGAGGAGATGACGGCGGACGCGCCCGAGACCGCTTTGGTCCTGGGCAAGGATTCGCCGGAGAATCTGTCGCGCGCGCTCATCGCGTCCAAACTCGCGGACCCCACGCTGCGCAAACAATTGTGGGAAGGCGGCGCCGCGGCCATTCGCGCCTCGAACGATCCGATGATCCGCTTCGTGTTGCGAATCGATGATGCCGCCCGCGCTGTGCGCAAGGCCTTCGAGGAACGCGTCGAGGGACCCACGGACCGTGCGTCCGAGCGCGTCGCCAAGGCGCGTTTCGCGGTTTACGGCACAAGCGTCTATCCCGATGCGACGTTCTCCTTGCGGCTGTCTTACGGAAAGGTCGCGGGCTGGGCCGAGCCGGGCCGCGCGATTCCGCCCTTCACCAATTTCGGCGGGCTTTTTGCACGTGCGACGGGCCAGCCTCCGTTCCAGCTCGCGCCGCGTTGGGTCGACGCCAAGGGGAAAGTCGACGACAAGACCGTGTTCAACATCTCCTCCGACAACGACATCATCGGCGGCAATTCCGGCTCGCCTCTGATCAACGCCAAGGGCGAGGTGATCGGCGCCATCTTCGACGGCAATATCCATTCGCTGGGCGGCGAGTATTTCTTTGACCCGAAGGTGAACCGCACGGTTTCGGTTTCGACCGCCGCCATGACCGAAGCCCTCATCAAGGTCTATGGCCGCAACGCGCTTGTCGCCGAACTCACCGCGCCCTGATAGAGTGCGCGGGCCGCGGCTAGGGGGATAGCTAAGTATATGAGTAGAATGAGAAAACTGCTTCCGGTAGCCTGGCTTGCCGCAGCTTCTGTCCTTGCCGCCTGGCCGGCGGGGGCGCAGACGAATGCGCGCGTCCCCTATCCGCAGAGAGTCGTAACCCTTGTCACGCATTCGAGCCCGGGCGCCGGCAGCGACGTATTTCTGCGCGAGCTGGTGAAATATCTGCAGCGCTATATCGCCGCCACGTTCATCGTGGAGAATGACGAGGGAGGTTCCGGCGCAAAGGCCGTCTCGCGGGTTGCGGCGGCCAAACCGGATGGCAGCATGTTTTATGCCACGACCCCGACCTTCATTCTGACTTCTCTTCTAAGCAAGCCCACCAACACCTATCGCGACCTCGAACCGGTGGTGAATTTCTTCACCGATTCGGAAGTCGTCTACACGCGCAGCGACGGGCCGTACAAAACGCTCAAGGATGTCCTGGATCACGCCAAAGCTTCGCGCGGCCGCTGGGGCGCCGCCAATCCCGCATCCTTGGAGCGCCAGGCGGCGGAGCAATTGAAGACCGCGGCGAAGGTGAATGCCGCCGTCGTGTCGCATGAAGGCGGCGGCGATCTCATGATCAATGTGTTGAACGGCACGCTCGATATGGGGGTGGGCGAGATCGAAGAAATTCGCGCGCAGCTCGAAGGGCGCAAGATTCGCGTTCTCGCGACGTTCAACGAGAAGCGGATGGCAAATTTTCCCGATGTGCCCACCGTGGAAGAGCTCGGCTACAATGTGACGGTCAAGAAGTTCCGTGGCGTGGCCGGCCCTAAAGGGTTGCCGCCCGCCATCACCAAGATCTGGGACGATGTGGCCCAAAAAATCCTCGCCGACCCGGAATTTAAAAAGACCTATGGCGCGGAAAGCCTCATTCCGAATTTCATGTCCCACGACCAATATGGGCCGTTCATCACGAAATTCGCCGCCGATACCGGCAACTTCCTGAAATCGACGGGCGTCATTCGTTGATGCGCAGAGATCTCGTTTGCAGCGCGATCCTGTTGTGCATCGCCGCGCTTTACTATGTCGCGACGACCGGCATTCAGGTGAGCACGTTGGAGGACGAGGTCGGACCGCGCGGCCTTCCCACGGTGCTTGCCGCGCTTCTGGCCATGGTTGCGATTATCATCGGCGTGCGCGCTTTGGTCTCGTCACCGGCAGGCGCGGGAGATGAGACGGAGGCCGAAGCGCATTGGCTGCGCGCCATTGGCATGCTCGCGATCGGAGCGCTCTATATCCCTGTCGCATCCGTTCTCGGCTATTGGCTGGCGCTCGCGCTGCTGATTCTTGCCGTGCCGGCTTATGAACGCATGAAACCCTCCTGGCGCATGTTCGCGGTCGCCGCCGGCGGCGCCACCTTCTTCTGGCTCTTGTTTGACGTCGTGCTCGGCGTAAGACAGCCCGAAGGCATCCTCTTCTAGGACCAAAAACAGCATGGACCAGTTCGCGCAAGCGCTGACGATGCTCGTCACGACACCCGTCGTGCCCGCGGCGCTGGCCGGTTTGATCTGGGGCATTTTGGGCGGCGCGATGCCGGGCCTCTCCGCCTCCATCACCATGGCGCTGCTTCTGCCCTTCACCTACACGCTTGCGCCGATGCCGGCGATCGTGATGCTCGCCACCTGTTATATCGGCGCCGAATATGGCGGCTCGATTCCGGCGATCCTGATCCGCACGCCGGGCACCAATGCCGCCGCGGCGACCGTGCTCGACGGTTACGAAATGAACCGCCAGGGCCGCGCCGGCGAGGCGCTTGGCATTTCCTTGTGGTCCGGCGTGGTGGGCGGGCTGTTCGGCCTGACCATGTTGATCATGTTGACCGAACCTCTGTCGCGCCTCGCGCTCCTGTTCAAGCCGACGACCTATTTCGGTCTGGGCATTCTCGGCCTTTCGGTCATTGCCTCGCTGTCGAGCAAATCGCTGCTCAAAGGACTTGCCGCGGCGCTTCTCGGCCTGATGATCGCGACCATTGGCACCGATCCCATCTCCGGCGTCAGCCGGTTCACCTTCGGCACCCCCGATCTTCTCGACGGGATCCAGCCGCTTTTCATCATGGTGGGACTCTACGCCGTCACCGAACTGATGATGCGGTCGGGCGTCGCCAGCAAGATCATGAAGCCCAACGCCTCCATTCGCGTGCGGCTGCCGCGCTTTCCCATGATGAAGAAGATCGCGCGCTCCCAAGCCATCGGCTGCACCGTCGGCACGCTCGAAGGATTGATGCCGGGCGCGGGCGGTACGATCGCCTCCTTCATCGCCTATAACGAGGCCAAGCGTTGGTCGAAGCATCCGGAAAAATTCGGTCACGGCTCCGAAGAAGGCGTTGCCGGGCCGGAAGCCGCCAACAATACGGTCGCAAGCGCATCCTTGATCCCGCTTCTGAGTTTCGGAATCCCGGCATCCAACTCCGGTGCGGTGCTGTTGGGCGGCCTCCTTATCCACGGTCTGTTGCCGGGGCCGCGCCTGTTCGAACAGAACGCCGATGTGATCACCGGACTCTATGTCGGCTCCTTCGTCGCGGACATCGCGCAAGTGATCATCGGAATCCTTGTTCTGCCCCTCTGCATCTGGCTGGTAAACCGGCCGAAGCCCTATCTCTCCGCGTTCATTTTCGCGCTCGTCCTTTCCGGCGTTTACACGGTGCACATGTCGCTGTTCGACGTCGGCATCGTGCTGTCGGCGGGCTTGCTTGGCTATTTCATGAAATATTTCGGTCTGCCCTTCCTTCCCGCCGTGCTGGGCGTGGTCTTGGGCGTCAAGCTCATCGAATCGAATTACCGCCGCTCGCTGGTGCTATCGGGCGGCGATTTCGGCATCTTCCTCGAAGATCCCATCGCCATCGCGTTCTTTGCGCTGGCGGCGATCATCATGATCGGATCGCTGGTGAATGAATGGCGCGCGGCGCGCGCACGTAAAGCGAGTCTCGCATGACGATCTCCGGAGAACTGGCGCGATTTGCCGCGCAAGTCGACGCAAACAAACTGCCCGATCGCGCGCGCGAAACCATCCGGCTTCTGATGCTCGATGTCGCCGGCCTCTGCGTCGCGGCGCGCAACAACGACTATATCGCCGCGGCGCGCGCGAGTGCCGCTTCCACGGGTCTCGCCACCGCCTTCGGCCATGGCGGTGGGTTCGGCCCCTATGATGCGGCGTTGATCAACGGCACCGCGGCCCACGGCGAGGATTACGACGACACCTTCGAAGGCGGCCCGGTTCACGCTGGCGCGGTCATCGTGCCCGCCGTGTTGGCGGTCGCCGAACATCGCCGGCTGCACGGCGCTTCTGTCGTGAAGGGTATCGCGGTCGGCGTCGAGATCATGTGCCGCATGAGCCTGGTCGCGCCGCAAGCCACGCACAAAGCCTCGTTTCATCCGACCGCGGTGTTCGGTGCGCCCGCGGCTGCGGCAGGTGTTGCCGCTGCGCTCGGCCTACCCGCGGAAAAAATCGCCCATGCCATCGGCGTCGCGGGAAGCCTTGCCTCGGGCATCATTGAATATCTCGCCGACGGCAGCTGGACCAAGCGGTTGCACGCCGGCGCCGCCGCGCAAGCGGGAATCCGGGCGGCGCTCCTCGCCGAGGGCGGATTCACCGGCCCCGCAACCGTGCTCGAGGGCCAACACGGATTCTACAAAGCCTTCGCGCCCTCCAAAGCGCCGGACTTCACGCCGCTGCTCGACCGCTTGGGGCTGAGCTGGGTTCTCGAAACCGTAGCATTCAAACCCTATGCCTGCGGCACCATGACTCAACCCTTCATCGATTGTGCGATCGAGCTGGCGCGTTCGGGCGTGAAAGCGGACGATGTGGTCAGCATGGTGTGCGAAGTGGGCGAGGGGACCGTGCACCGTCTGTGGGCGCCGCTGAAACAGAAGCAATCGCCGCCCAATGGCTATGCCGCGAAATTCTCCACGCCCTACTGCATCGCGGTAGGATTCATCGATCGTAAAGCCGGCTTTGAGGAATTTACCGATGCGCGCGTCGCCGATCCAAATTTGCGCAAACTCGCCGGCACGGTCTCCTATGTGATCGATCCGAAAAACGAATATCCGAAGAATTTCACCGGCCATATCCGCGCGACCCTGAAGGACGGCACGGTCCGCGAGGTCCGCAAAGCCCATATGCGCGGCGGCGCGCACGAGCCTTTGTCGGGAGGCGACATCCTCGAAAAATTCTACGACAATGCGAGGTTCGGCGGTTGGTCGCGCAACCGGGCCGTGTCCCTCGCGGAAGCCTTGGACCGCATCGCCGCGGGCTCAAGCGCCGATCTCACGATTGCAAGAGGATGAGCATGCAGGAATTGGAAGGTTCGGTTGCGATCGTCACGGGCTCGGCCCGCAATATCGGGCGCGCCATCGCGCTTGATCTCGCCGAAGGCGGCGCGGCGGTCACGGTGCTCACGCGTGCGGATATGGCAAACGTGAAGGCGGTCGCCGCCGAGATCGAGTCGCGCGGCGGGCGCGCGCTGGCGCTCCAGGCGGACATCACCAAGCCCGAGGATGCGCAACGCATCGTGGACGAAACCATCAAAGCGTTCGGCCGGCTCGACATCCTCGTCAACAATGCGGGCATCCGGCCGGAAGGCGCGTTCGAGACCCTGACATTGGAAGCCTGGGACGAGGTGCTGGCGGTGATTCTCGACGGCACCTTCCTGTGCTGTCAGGCCGCTCTGCCGCATCTGGAGAGAAGCGGCAAAGGCGTCATCATCAATATCGGCGGATTGACAGCCTACACCGGGGCCTCCCATCGCGTGCATGTCATCACCGCCAAAGCCGGACTCGACGGCATGACCAAGGCGCTGGCGGTCGAGCTCGCGCCGCGCAAGATCACAGTCAATCTCGTGGCCCCCGGCATGATCGAAACCAAACGGGACGGCGAAGAACCCGTGCATCGCAAGACCCGCACGATCCTCGCGCCTCGCCGCGGTCAACCCAAGGACATATCGTCCATGGTCCGGCATCTTGCAGGACCCAATGGCCGTTACATCACCGGACAAACCATCCACATCAGCGGCGGCGTCTATCTGCCTTAACCCATCCGTATCTCTCGCCATCGGCACTTAACGCGGATGCGAACAGGTCGCCTTGCGTTGATGGCGGAACCCCGGTTCGGGATTGCTGAACATCGACGTGCGCGGCTTTACCGGCGGCAACAACTTTAATTTCGAGGTACCGCTAAATTAGATCATGCGCCCAACCGGCATGACGCCTTTGTGGGTTGAAATTCTTTACGACAAACTAGGGCGATATCGCGCCGTAGAGCGCCATTCCTCCCCTATCGAGAAGGCATTCGATATGGACGAAGCCGGCGGCTCGGAGCGTATGCGGCTGCTGTTGCCGTTCAAGATAAAGAATTGGGTTCTTCAGGGTCCCGCGATAGTGGTCGCAATACAGCAAGAGTCCACCAGCTTTGAGGCACGCCCGCGTCCGGCGAAGAAGGTCAGGTAGTCTGTCCCGATGACGCGTTTCGTGCGCAGCTTGCAGCGTAAGCACGGCATCAAATTTCCCGAGTGCCGCGTTCCACTCCGGCTTGCGGAAATCACGTTTGACGAATTTGACTTTCGCCGCAAGCGGACCGAGCTGCTCGCGCGCTAAGTCGTGCATCGCCCCAGAGAAATCGAGCGCGACGTATTGGAATACGCCGCAATTCTTCAGGATAGGCGTTGCCAACTGCCCGGGACCAGACCCCAGCTCCAGAATCCGGAGCGGATGGGATGAACGGGCGTTGAGGGCGGCCGAAAAAGCACGGAAAAATTCCGGTCGCCAGGGCCGGTTTATAGCTGTTCGTTCCATCCAGGCGCGAGCCTGCTCCGGATCGTGAAAATCGATGGGACTGGGAACGTCTCGTGGATTCATCTATGGCCCTTATACCAACCGCGCCAGAGTCGGCATGATCGCGAACCCAAAACGCCAGCGCGTGCTGGCAGGTGGGGAACACAAGGTACCCGGCGCAGATGAGTCGATCATCTGCTGTTGACGAAACCCGGTCGTTATCACCTTTCGAAATGGACGTCTGTTTGCAGAAAACCGCACGTTCCCGCCCGCCGCCGTGATGGGCTGGTTCTGACTCTTTGCGGACGTTTCGTTGTCTCGTCTACTTTCTCAGGGCCGCACGTGCCTTGGTGGACTTCCGGTCCTAGCTCTCGCTCGGCCCTACGTCTCCGCAGTCCTCTCCTCCGATGGGTAGGCAACGTCCAAGGCCGACATTTAGCGCGCGGTCAATGCGATACAGTTTGCCGCGTGTTGTTTCCTCGGGCAGCAGAAACGTCGGTATCTCGTCAAAGCCGGAAAATTCCGGAGGGAGTCGACGAATCTCACGCAGGTAGACCAAGTCTCGGCCAAGAAATCGATCTCGAAGCTCCCTAAAGCGAGCGACTGTTCTCGTGTTGCCGTCCCTCGCGTTCAGATATATCTCGGTCATAGCGTCAACTTCATTACACACATACGCGTGCAGCGCTTGATCGTCCATCGTCTCCGCCAAGGTCTTGCACGGATTCTCGCGCAAGATTTTCGGCGGCGTACTTCCAATGGCGCGATGATCGTCTGCTGTCATCGCCAAGTTACTCTTGCGGCATGGAACTTTCGTCATGCAATTGAGCCCCCAGTAATCGAAATTCACTTGTTGTTGTCGTTTGCTCCCCTGGGATGGCCCCACTTAACTCAGCCATCAATATCGGCACGTGCCGATATTGTCGGCCAAGCCAACCGCCAGTCGCTCCGTATACTGATAAAAAGATGCGATAGGGAACTCTTAGCGTTTCTTTTCACTTACTGCCCGCGTAC
>Ga0193699_10001038_pt1 | contig 11246 bp, 10 predicted proteins | sample L3c2metaG_FD_160095 | JGI IMG/M metagenome (GOLD analysis project Ga0193699, IMG submission 160095) | Soil microbial communities from a riparian zone of the East river system, Colorado, United States - L3c2 | ecosystem: Environmental > Terrestrial > Soil > Riparian zone | place: USA: East... | reverse complement strand
GTAGGCGCCGCTGATTCGCAAGTTATTTGTTAACAATCACTTGCGCCAGATGTCAAACACGGCATATGGGGTGCCTATAAAGCGCTCGAAGACAGTGCTGCTACTCACCCAACTGAGATTTAGAATGAAAAAGGATCGTAAAGAGACCGGCTCGTCTGAGCCAATCGGCATCATCATCTCCAGAGGCGACAGAACGGAGCCAACTCCGGTCTTCTCCGCTTACATCTGGGGTCCGGTGCCGGACGCGGTTGCCGAGACGGCGACCCGCGCCGCTTAAGACTCTGCTACTATAAGAAGGAAGGAAGAGAGTCGGGTTAATTACTCGACTCACTGGCCCCGCGATGCATCGCGGGGCTTTTTGCATCCACAAATACCAAAGAAGACTACCTGCCGGGGGCTGTGGGCGGGCCGGCTGGTGGCTGCGGGCGACTCTCGAACGCACTGAAGGCCCTGCCCGAAGCCCCGAGCCGCTCCGCCCATCGCCCCCGGCAGGTAGTCTTCAGTTGCAGTTGGCAGAGTAGTAGATGCGAGGCCGGGTACGCCCCTTGCCCGAGTCGGGACTGTGGAAGAAGCTGCCCCCAATTGGGAAGGCGAGCGGCATGCGCTGCTGTCGCAGCGAATCTCCGACATTGGTCTGGAGATTCGCGGAACGCTGCTCGAGAAACTCGTGCACCAACTTTACGAGGACCTGGCAGCGAAGGGGCTCGACTTCCGCCCACCGGTCTACCTGAGCGATCAGTGGGGCTGTCCGGACGGCACACCCCTCATCGGAGTTCCCTTCTATCTGGCCGACGCGCGCCTGTCGAAGATCGAAGAAGACTACTCGTCCGCGGTCGAAGGGGCCGAGGAATCGATGCGTTACCTGAGGCACGAAGCGGGTCACGCTTTCAACTATGCGTACCGGCTCTACGATCGCCCCGATTGGCGCAAGATATTCGGCCCGTACTCGCGTCCGTATCGCGAGCGGTACCGGGCTGATCCGTTTTCTCGCGATTTCGTCCGCCACATCCTGGGGTGGTACGCGCAGAAGCATCCGGACGAAGATTTCGCGGAAACCTTCGCGGTGTGGCTCACCCCCGGACTCGACTGGCGCCGCATGTACGATGGTTGGGGCGCTCTCGCCAAGCTCGAGTACGTCGACCGCGTAATGAAAGAGATAGCGCACGAGATCCCGGCGGTTCCCGAGCCGTCCGACGACGATCTACCGGTGACGGCGATGCAGTACACTCTTGCCGAGCACTACAAGGACAATGAAGAGCGGATACCGATCCGCGACGAGCGCATCTTCGACGGCGACTTGAGCACGATCTTCGTCACCGCAGACCACGCGCCTGGCGCCGCCACCGCGGCGGAATTCATCTCGCGCCACCGGCGAGAGATCGTCACGCGCATCGCGTATTGGACCGGTGAGAACGCCGCCATCGTGCGACAGTTCGTCGATTTCCTCGCCGAGCGGGCGGCGCGACTCGATCTGAAGCTGGGTGGACTCGAGGCAGCGACGCTGATCGAGCTCACGGCGTTTGGAACGGCCGTAATGATGAATTACCGCCACACCAACGCCATCGACGGCACCGAAGCAACGGACGATTCGTGAAGGTCACAGTACTTCACAGCAAGGATGCGTTGGATCCGCCCGTCGACCCGCTGCTCGATCAGCTCGACGCCGCGCTTACCGCCAACGGCCATGTGATACGGAGACTCGCCGTCGACGACGCGGTGCAGCCGCTGATCGACGAGCTGACGAAAGAGCAGCCGGAGCTGGTTTTCAACCTCGCCGAATCGTTCAGAGGCAAGAGCGCGCTCGAATCAAACGTCGCGGCTCTGCTCAATCTTCTCGACCTGCGGTACACCGGCTCGAGCCCGGCCGGACTCATTCTCGCGGGTGACAAGACTCTCACCAAGAAGGTGCTCGCATTTCACGGAATTCTGAGCGCCAAATTCGCGACCATGTATCGCGGCCAGGTCGACTGGGCGGGCGACATCAAGTTCCCCCTTCTCGTAAAGCCGCCTCAGGAAGATGCGTCGCTCGGGATCACCCAGAAATCCATCGTGAACGATGTGAAGGAGCTGCTCGATGTGATCAGCAGCACGCAGCAGGAATATCAGTCCGCCGTGCTCGTCGAAGAGTTCATCGATGGCCGCGAGTTCTACGTCGGAGTGATAGGCAACAGCAAGGTGGAGGCGCTTCCGATAATCGAGCTCGATTTCTCGAAGTTTCCGGCTGGGCTGCCCAAGATCGCGAGCTGGGAGGCGAAGTGGGGAGACGACGGCGACGAGAAGGGTGCGGAGTTCGAGGGGACGAAGTCGATTTTTCCCACAGACCTGTCCGAGGAGCTGACGACGAAGATTCAGCAGGTCGCGATTGATTCCTTCCAGGCGCTGCGGCTGCGCGACTACGCGCGCATCGATCTTCGCGTCACGGCTAATGAAGAGGTCTACGTGATCGAAGCGAACCCCAACTGCTACCTGGAGCAGAACAGCGAGTTCGCGCGCGCAGCGCAGAAGGCGGGGCTCGAGTATCCGGCTTTGATCGCCCGCATCGTGGAGCTTGCGAGCGCGCGCTACTCGAGATGATCACATCACAGCAAAAAAGCCGGCGAGGTCGCCGGCTTTTCCGTTTCGCTCTGGGCGAAGCTCGCTATCTACGTTTCTTCCGCGCCGCCGCCTTCGCCGCCTTGTTCCGCGCGCGTGTCCGAGCGCCCTTTCTCGCCGATGCGCTGCGGGCGGCTTTGCTCCGTCTGCCACCGCTCTTCTTCTTCGCTGCTGCCATGGTGTCTCTCCACGATGAAGTAGAACTCTCACCAGTCCCCTGATGGAACCGGCGAGTCCTGCACCGCGTCCTGATCCGGCACGCGAGTTACAAAAGAACTCACTGCGACGACGAGAGCGCACTACGTCTCGTAACGCGTCGCGAATATAGAATGCAAGAGATGTGCGTGCAATACTTTTTGCCGCCGACTCCTCGTAACGATCGTCACTTCAAAAAGCACCTCACAGTGAGCAAGTTAGAAACTCGCCGCGTCCCAAAAGTTTTTCTCGACTCTCAACGGAGTTGCCGCTCGTGAAAGCGCTGGTAAAGGAATCCGCGTCGCCCGGTTTCAAACTGAAGGATGTCGCGGAGCCGCGTATCCGTGAGGACGAAGTTCTCATCCGCGTGCGCCGCGCGGGCGTCTGCGGCACCGACGTGCACATCTACGACTGGGACGCGTGGGCGAAGGGGCGGTGCAAACCGCCGTTCGTCGTCGGCCACGAGTTCGCGGGCGACGTGATGCAGGTCGGACGCCTCGTTACCGACGTGAAGGAAGGCGACCGCGTGACCGCCGAGGGACACATCGTCGATGGACGCTGTCTTCTCTGCCGAACCGGAAACGCCCACGTCTGTCCATTCACGAAGATCATCGGCGTCGATCGCGACGGGTGTTTCGCCGAGTACATCTCGATGCCCGCCACGAACGTGTGGCACCTCGACGACGCGATATCGTTCGACATAGGGGGAATCCACGACCCGATGGGGAACGCGTTCCACACGGTACTGACAGCCGAGATCCCGGGCGCGGTGGTGTTGATCACCGGCTGCGGACCCATCGGAATATTCGCGGCGGGAATCTGCAGAGCTGCCGGCGCGTCGCGCATCATCGCCACCGACATTAATGACACGCGTCTGTCGCTGGCGCGACAAATGGGCGCACACGACGCGGTTCACCCTGATGAGGTGGAAAAGATCGTGAAGGCAGCCACTGACGGCTTCGGCGCGGATGTGGTGCTGGAAATGTCGGGAGTGCCGGCCGCAATCCATCAGGCGTTCGCGCTCGTGCGCGTCGGCGGGCGTGTTCAGATGCTGGGGATTCCGTCCAGGAAAGTCGACTTCGATCTCGCGACGGAAGTCATCTTCAAGGGACTGACGATCTACGGCGTCGTCGGCCGCAGAATGTACGAGACGTGGCATCAGATGACGCGCTTCCTCCGCTCGGGAGAATTCGATCCGACGCCCGTCATCACTCACCGCTTTCCTCTCGCGGAGGCTGACGCGGCCATCGCTGCGATCAAGTCCGGCGAAGCCGGCAAAGTGATATTCGAGATAGCCTGAACCCATAGAACAACCGAGAGGCCGAAGTGCCGCTGAACACGAATTTCGATTCCGAGCTCAAGGGCGCGATCGAGAAGCTCAAGCAGGAACGCGTTTACAAGCGTCTCAACTATCTCGCCTCTCCTCAGGATGCGCGCGTCACGATGGAAGGGCGCGGCGAGATCATCATCCTGTCCTCCAACAATTACCTCGGCTTGTGCAACGAGCCCGACGTGGTGAGAGCCGGGATGGACGGACTGAAGCAGTTCGGCGCCGGAACGGGGAGCGTGCGATTCATCTGCGGCACGTTCGCGATTCACCGCGACCTCGAGCAGGCAATCGCGGATCTCGTGGGCACCGAAGCAGCCCTCAGCTACGTCTCGGCGTGGAACGCCAACGAGGGGCTCACGGCGACGATCGTCGAGCAGAATGACTTCGTGGTCTCTGACGCGCTGAACCACGCGTCGATCATCGATTCGATCAGGCTGGCCAAGGCGATCACCAAGTGCACGACCGCCATCTACCAGCATTCCGATCTGGACGATCTCAAGTCGAAGCTCGAGGGCGCGAAGAGCGCGCGCCGGAGAATCATCTGGACCGACGGCGTTTTCTCGATGGAGGGCAGCATTTGCAAGCTGCCTGAGATCCTGGAGCTCGCGAAGGACTACGATGCGATCGTGGCGGTGGACGATTCGCACGGAACCGGCGTGCTCGGAGCGACAGGCCGCGGTACTGCTGAGCATTTCGGCGTTCTGGGCGAGGTCGACATCATTACATCGACCCTGGGCAAAGCGCTTGGTGGCGCCGCGGGCGGGTTCGTCGCGGGTCCGGCATCGCTGTGCGACATACTGACCCAGCGGTCGAGGCCGCAGCTGTTCTCCAACGCCCTCCCGCCAACGGTGGCGGCAAGCGCACTCGGGGCGATCAGGCAGCTAGAGAACCATCCGGAGCTGGTCAAGAAGCTGCGCGAGAACACCCGCTACTTCCGCGGCGCGATCTCCGAGGCGGGGTTCAAGCCATTACCTGGGGAGACCCCGATCGTCCCGATAATCGTGGGGGAGACGGCGACAGCCATCAAAATGAGTGACATGTTGCTGGATGAAGGCGTCTTTGTGACAGGGTTCGGCTTTCCGGTCGTTCCTCAGGGACAGGCGCGCGTGCGATGTCAGCTCAGCGCTGCCCACTCACGCGACGATCTTGACCAGGCCATTGCGGCTTTCAAGACCGTCGGGACGAAGCTAGGCATAATCTAGGGGACGCCTTAATGCAGAAGTTCAGAGCAGTCGCCGTGGCGCTCGTCGCCACGCTCGTCGTTACCGCCGGCGCGAACGCGCAGGAAAGGCGGAACTTCGACAACTCGTGGTTTTGGGGATTCAAGAGCGGAATCAACACCTTCGCCGCGCCCGGCCACGGCAATACGTCGACGGTAGATCTCGGAATCGACTGGCTCATCACGCGCACCAGAGGCGGCCTCTACGTTTCGGCCAATCAGTCGGTCTTTCAACGCAGCGTCGAAGTCTTCGATCCGACAGCCAGACGCAACCAGCGCACCGTGCTGGTGAACGACCTTCGCCGCATCAGCTTCGCGGCGGTCGCGTTTCCCAAGCACTTTGGCGGTATCACTCCTTATGGCGGACTCGGCTACACCATCGCGGTGCTCGGCGATGCCCGCATCGTGGTAGACAGCGCGGACACTTTCCCCAACAACGCCTTCTTTGACAACGTCGAGAGCCGCCGCAGCCGTGGCGCGGTATTCGGCATGGGCGGAGTTCAGATTCAGACCAAGCGCGCTGCGATCTTCGCGCAGGAAACACTGCTCCCCAGCAACACGAACTTCATGTTCAGCAGCGTGCTTTCGTTCTTCGAGTTCGGAGTCCGCTACAACTTCGGTAGCTCAATCGATCGGGAATAGCAGCTCTTGGCGCGCTCGACGATTGCGACGGCCCCTTCGGGGGCCGTCTTTTTTACCGCCCACTACCACCTAGCTCGATTCTATACAGACAACTTCCCCCGAGATACGAATCGATTCCCCCGCACGACCCACCGCAGTGGCCAATCGGCCGACTTGGTTATCCCAATCCGCGTCGTAACCTCGACGCTTTCATCGGGTACCGGCTCTCCTTCACGGATTCGCAGCGGCTTTCGCTGGAGGCTCTGCGCGCTCATCGATCCGTTGATTCCCAGAGCGGTGCAGAGCTTACCGGGCCCGTTCGTGAGATCGACGTCGTTCTTTACGAGCGGACGGCGCTTGTGCATCAGCGCGATGCCGTCGACCGGCTCGATCGCGCGAACCAGAACTGCGCTCGGCAAATCCAGCTCGCGCGTGACGGCGTTGAAGCACCAGTACATGCCGTAAATGAAGTAGACGTACGACGTGCCGGGCGGGCCGTATAAGGTTTCGGTGCGTGCCGTGCGTCCCGCTGCAGCGTGACAGGCGAGGTCGTGCTCGCCCAGGTAGGCTTCTGTCTCGACGATGATTCCGCTCGCGAGCCCGTCCTCGGTCTCACATTCGAGGACGGTACCCAGCATCTCGCGCGCTACTATTTCGGTCTCGCGCTGGTAGAACGCGCGAGGGAGAACGCGACCCACTACTCGCTAACGGTCTTGCTGCGGCTCTTGCGGGCGCTGCGCCGAGGGGCGGGCTTGTCGCCTTCCTCCTCGGATGCGGTCGCCGTTTTCCGGCCCCGCCGCGGCTTGGCCTCCTCGCCCGACACGCGTTTCCTCGCACCGCGCGGCTTCACGTCGCCATCCGAGAGAGCATCCTCGCCGGTGAGCGGAAGGTCGGGCACGGATTCGGTGGTGATTGGCTCCGGCGCGGGTCGCGACGTTTCAACCACACCGATGGAAAGAAGGTGGGGCGGAAGTACGCCAACGCGCGCTCCGATCGGCCCGCGACCACGACCGCGAGTGGCTGGCGCGCTGCGAGCCCCCATTCCGGTTGGGGTGGCCGGTGCCGAAGGAGTCGCGAGCTTCGGCGGCTCCGCTTCGGCAAGCTGCTGGGCGACCGGCGTCGCTGGAGTGGCCGGCGCTACATCGTAATCTTCGCCGCGACGACGGAGGTCCACGATGTTGTCGTGGTGAGCGTCCTGAAGAATTCGCAGGAAGTTTCTTTCGCTGAGGCTTTCACTATCGCGTCCGAGGAGCTCGCGCGCCGTCGAGCGAACCTGACTCGCGCGCGCGGTTCTGTCACCAACGGCCCGACGAACGAGATTGAACGCGTCCTCGCGCGTGAGTCGCAGTCCACTGGATCCGATCTCCCCGTTCGGTGAAGCGGCCGGACGAGATGGCTCGCGTGGTGGAGCCTGCTCGGACTCGGGGACCGGGTGAGCAACGACGACCGGCGCCGTACGCTGACCGCGTCCTTCGCGATCACGGCCCCTTCCGCCCCTGCGCCCGCGGCGTGGCCGTTCGGTAGCTTCGCCTTCTTCGGCGGGAGCAGCAGTGCGGGGAGCGGGCGACTCCGTGCCCGTCTCGACGGGAAGTGCGCCGCCCGCGCGCGGCGGGCCAACTTCCAGCTGGCCGTTCTCGAGTTTCGTCAGCGTCAGTAGTCCGCGGTGCGCGGCATCAGTGACGAAGCGGGAGAACTTGGACATGCCGAGATTCTTCTCGTCGAACGAGCTGTCGATCTGCTGCATCACCTGCTTGAGACGGTCGGCGCGCATCACGTCGCCGTTCCGCTTCATGCGACTGATCGCTTCGGTGACGAGCTCCCAGGGATCGCGCTTCACTACTTCTTCTTCGCCGCTCTTTACGAGTCCGGCGAGCGCGTTGTAACTGTAGTACTCGTCGCAATTCATCACCAGCAAGTCGCTCGACGATTCGCGGATGCCGACGCCGATGACGTACTTCCCGTATTCCTTCAGCTTCGTGACGAGGCTGGCGAAGTCGGAATCTCCGGAGAGCAGAATGAAGGTGCCGATCTCCGGACGCGTGAAGACGAGCTCCATCGCATCGACGGCAAGTCGTATGTCGGTCGCATTCTTCTTCGCCGATCCGTAGGCGGTCGCCATGATCATGTCGATCGACGATTCCGCGAGAGGGACGATGTACTGCGGATAGCGCCGCCAATCAGCGTACGCGCGCTGTACGGAGACTTTGCCTTTGACGATGTCGGAGGAGAGGAGGTTCTTCAGCTCGGTCTGGAGCTCGGAGCGAATGCCCATCGTGACGTTGTCGAAGTCGATGAGCAGTGCGGCGTTGGGGGCGTGGTGTTGCTGGGTTCCTAAGTTTGCGGGTGACATTGCCTGCGGCCCGCGATGGATTGGGGCGATTTGCTGCCGGTGCGCGCTCGTTGGCGCTTGCCGGTGGGGTGCGCTCGTTGGCGCGACCCGGTGGGGGCGAGAATTCATGAATTGTGGTTTTTACAAGTGCGGGGCTGCGTACCTGCGACTTTGCCGCGACGGCTGCACGCCGTGTCTTTCCTGCGACGGACGCCGCAGGCGGTGCGTCTTCAGGTCCATGCGAGCGCGTCAACCCTCTGGTTGACCGGTCGCCGGATCCTCGAAGTCGCGCCGTACAGGTATAATTTATAAACAAACGCCCATGAATCAACTCCGATTCCGCACGCGCCTGGTTCTGATCCTGTCTTTGTTCGCGATCGTGCCGGCCCTGGTGCTGACGCTGTTGTGGAGCGGAACGGTGAGTACTGCCCTCCCATTCGTGACCGGCCGGTCCGCCTGGGACAGCGTCGCGGCGAGCGGCGAGAAGGCGATTGCGGCAGCCCGGCAGGCCCCTCTCACGGCAGCGCAACGGCGCGCAATCGACGCCCACGAGCGCGAGCTGAGGACATCGGTGGAACAGGCGCGGCGCTACAGCTTTCTGGCCGCGCGCACCGTTCGCGTGATCGCGATAGCCGGCGTTCTCGCCCTGCTCGTGCTCACCGGCGCGGCATCTCGGGTCGCCGGGCATCTAAGCCGGCAATTGAGCCGTCCGCTCGACGAGTTGGTGCGCTGGACGGAGCTGATTGGGCATGGAGAGTCGCTTCCGCCACCTCCTGAGCCGACAGTCGTCTCGAGGACACAAAAGAACGGTGATGGGGGCCCCACGATCGAAGTAACGACGAGCAGAGTCCGCGGCGCGCCGGAGTTCGAAACGCTCAGACGCAGCATGCGGGAGATGGTCTCGGAGCTGGCGCACGGGCGGCAACAGGCGATCGAGGCGGAAAGACTGCACGCGTTCAGGGAAACCGCGCGGCGCGTCGCGCATGAGATCAAGAATCCGCTGACGCCGATCCGGTTTGCGCTGGCGCGACTCCGCGGTCAGGTCCCCTCACAGCTGCAGGAAGATGTAGATGTCATCGAGATCGAATCGGAGCGGCTGGATCGCATGGCGAAGAGCTTCGCGGAGTTCGGGAAGCTGCCTGAGGGGCCGCCGGCAGAGATCGACATGAGCGAACTGGTTCGGTACGCCGCGCGCAGCTGCGTCCCACCAGACGTTGCTCTCGATCTGGAGATAGACGAGAATCTGCCCCGAGTTCACGGCCACAACGGTGCGCTGGCCGGCGCGTTGAGTAATGTTCTGCTCAACGCCGTCGACGCATCGACGGCAGGCGGACGAATCAGAGTCAAAGCAAGCGAAGTCAGCCTGAGCGGTCGCGCTGCAGTGCGCATCTCCGTCGCCGACAGCGGCAAGGGAATCGCGCCCGAAAGTCTGGACAGGATCTGGGAGCCGTATGTGACGAACAAGCCTGGCGGCACTGGGCTGGGGCTCTCCATTGCACGCCAGGCGGTGTGGGCGCACGATGGAACCGTGAACGCAACGAGCACGTTGGGCAGAGGGACCGAGATTCAACTAACGATACCAGCTGACGGCGGGAACGCCGCGAGGAAGGTTTGAAATGGGACCGGAGATAGTCGTTCCGTTGGGCGCGTTCCTCTGCGCGATAGTTCTCGCCATCGGAGTTCCGTTGGCGCGCGCCTACTCGCGCAGAATGGACGCGGAATCGAGAAGCCCGCGTCTTCCCACCGAGATATCGGAACGTCTGGAGCGGATGGAACACGCACTCGATTCGGTCGCCCTCGAAGTCGAGCGCATCTCGGAGGGACAGCGATTTACCACCAAGCTGCTGTCCGAGGGAAGCCGCCAAATTCAGCCAGGCGGGCAGTCCGCGCAGGATCGCAGCACGTAAGTGCCGATAGTTCTCATCGCCGATGACGAGCCGAACATTCGGCGCATGGTCGGCGCGCTGCTGACGGGTGAGGGCTATGAAGTAGCCGAGACTCCCAGTGGAATCGAAGCAATCGCGCGCGTGAAGGAGGGCGAGCCTGACGTCGCGCTCGTCGACCTCATGATGCCCGGAGACCTCGACGGGATGGCAACGCTCGCACGACTGCGCGACGTCGCGCCAGACCTGCCTGTAATCATGATGAGCGGCCGCGCCGGGCTCGCCGACGCCGTCAAGGCGACAAAGCTCGGCGCCTTCAATTTTCTGGAGAAGCCGTTGACGCCGGAGGGCGTGCTCCTGGCTGTTGCTTCCGCCCTCGAGCTCAGGCAAACCCGGCGGGTTGCGCGCGCGCTGAGAGCGGAGCTTGGCTTCGCCGGCCAGATGGTCGGCAAGAGCGAAGCGATGGGGCTGGTCAGGCAGATGATCACGCGGGTGGCGCCGACGGATGCGCGGGTGCTGATCACCGGCGAGTCGGGTACGGGAAAGGAGCTAGTTGCGAGCGCGATCCATGACGGGAGCGCGCGTCGCGACAAGCCGTTCGTCAGAGTGAACTGCGCGGCGATTCCCCGTGACCTGGTCGAGAGCGAGATGTTCGGCCACGAGCGCGGAGCATTCACGGGGGCAACGCAGACGCGGATCGGCCGGTTCGAGCTGGCGCACCACGGAACGCTTTTCCTCGACGAAGTCGGCGACCTTGGACCGGACGCGCAGGCAAAACTGCTGCGCGCCATCGAAGCGAAGGAGATTCAGCGCGTCGGGGGCAACAGAGTCATCCGCACCGACGTGCGCATCATTTCCGCCACGAACCACGACCTCGAGCGCGCGGTACGTGGAGGAACGTTCCGCGAGGATCTCTACTTCCGGCTGAAGGTCATTCCGCTCGCGATTCCTCCGCTGCGGGAGCGCGGCGACGACATTCTCGAGCTGGTGGAGCATTTCTCCGAGCTGTTTCTGCAGCGAAGCGGACAGGCGAAGCCGCGGTGGAGGAGCGACGCGCTGCTGCTGCTGCGCGATTAC
>Ga0193699_10001037_pt1 | contig 11249 bp, 12 predicted proteins | sample L3c2metaG_FD_160095 | JGI IMG/M metagenome (GOLD analysis project Ga0193699, IMG submission 160095) | Soil microbial communities from a riparian zone of the East river system, Colorado, United States - L3c2 | ecosystem: Environmental > Terrestrial > Soil > Riparian zone | place: USA: East... | reverse complement strand
AGACGGTCGATCACCGCGGCGGCCTCGACGCCTTTCTGATGAAGGCGAAGGACGACGAACTGTCGGTGAAGGCGCTTGAACTCAAACGTCAAATCCGGAAAAAGCAGGCGGCGGCATAGCCTGCGGAGGGGGACAGCCCGGATCGCGGCCAGCCTCCGTTGCCCGTCCGAGCGCTCGACAATCGCATTCAAGGTTCCGCCAGCGTGAACTGCAGCAGCAGCGTGCGCTGGAATGGCAGAAAATTATCGTCGGAAATAAGCGTGAGCACGGTCTCGCCGCCCGCATTGCGGTGAACGCTGAGGCCTTCCATGTTGTCGATCTCGTAGCCGAGATCCGCCTCGAGCAGAACGGGACCGTCCACCGTCGCACCCGGCTTTATCTCGCCAAGCCCGATGCGCCGTATGCGGACATTGAGGCCGCTGGTCCAGCTGAGCTTGCGTTCCAGAAGCAGAACATCGCCGCCGGGCAGCAGCGCGGCGTCGCTGACGTCGTAGCTCGAACTGCGCCTGACCGCGAATCCGCCCGGCCTCGGGCCTCCCAGCAGAAAGCCGCTGATATTGCCAGCCGAGTCGAGGCCGCGCTCCGAGATCGCAATGAGGGTGCCGCCAAGCGGCAAGCCCTTCGGGACGAAGACCAGGGCTTCGAGACCTCGGTTGAACGGCAGCGAACGGAAACCCGGTGGAGGTGGAATCGGTCGGCCGCGGGCGAACAAGCCCTCCTTGCCGTAGTTGAAGCGGACGATCTGATGGACCCGCTCAATCCCCACATAGAGCGTGCCCCCATCCTCCGCGATCGATTCGGTGTCATACCAGCCGCGGGCGGCGAGCGGTTGGCCATCAGGACCGAGAATGGGGGCCATTTCGGCCTCTACGATGCCGTTTGGCCGTGAGCCCTCATAAACAATGCGGCCGCGAAACCACCAACCCTTGTCGCTCAAAGCAATGAAGTGCTCGCCATCGCAAGCGACGCGAATGGCCGACATGCCGCCGAAGTTCTTGTAGGTCGAACGCAACGCCAGACCGCCACGGAATTCGAGCAGTCCGAATTGCCGGCGGGCGGGGTCGCGAACGTCGAAGGCCGCGACGGGTTCGGCGCGAACCTCGATGGCAACGGGCGCTGCGGCGGACGGCAGTGTCTGCGCGTCGGCGACCACCGTGAGCGCCAGCACGGCCGCGAACAACAGACCGATGGCCCGTCGATTTCGCGATGTAAGACCGGAACGCCAAAACGGCGTGCGGTCGGTCACGCGTTGAGCCTCCGCGGCCGCCGCGGTTCGTCCGGAACCGGCTCGTCGAACAGTTCGGCGAGCTTTTCGGTCATGGCGCCGCCGAGCTCCTCGGCATCCACGATGGTGACTGCACGGCGATAATAGCGCGTGACGTCGTGGCCGATGCCGATCGCGATCAACTCGACCGGAGAGCGCGTCTCGATCTCTTCGATCACCCAGCGCAGGTGCCGCTCCAAATAGTTGCCTGGATTGACCGAAAGCGTGGAATCGTCGACCGGCGCGCCGTCGGAGATCATCATCAATATCTTGCGTTGCTCGCTGCGGGCGAGTAGCCGTTTGTGCGCCCAATCGAGCGCTTCGCCGTCGATATTCTCCTTGAGCAGACCCTCGCGCATCATCAGGCCGAGATTCTTGCGCGCGCGACGCCAAGGTGAATCGGCCGACTTGTAAATGATGTGACGCAGATCGTTGAGCCGCCCTGGATTGGGGGGCTTACCGGCGGCAAGCCACGCCTCGCGCGACTGCCCGCCCTTCCACGCCCGCGTGGTGAAGCCGAGAATTTCGACTTTGACGCCGCAGCGCTCGAGCGTGCGCGCCAGAATGTCGGCGCAGGTCGCCGCGACCGTGATCGGACGGCCGCGCATGGAGCCGGAATTGTCGAGCAAGAGCGTGACCACGGTATCGCGGAAGCTGGTTTCCTTCTCATGCTTGAAAGAGAGCGGGTGAAGCGGGTCGATCACCACGCGCGACAGCCGCGCGGGATCGAGGATTCCTTCTTCCAGATCGAACTCCCAGGCGCGGTTCTGCTGCGCCATCAACCGGCGCTGCAGCCGGTTGGCGAGCCGCGCCACCACGCCCTGGAGATGGGACAGTTGCTTGTCGAGATAGCCGCGGAGCCGATCGAGCTCTTCCGGCTCGCACAGCTCTTCGGCTGCGACCATCTCGTCGTGCTTGGTAATGAAAGGCCGGTAGTCCGGGCCCCGCGGCTCGTTCTGCCCATGCCGGCGCGGACGCCGCGGCTCGGCCGGAGCCTCGGCGTCGCCCATTTCGGCATCGTCAGCCATCTCGGCCGCGAGCGCCTCGGCTGCCTCGGCCGTGGAGTCGGACATGTCCTCGCCCGCGACATCGGCTTCATCGACCCGCGTTTGCGTATCATCCGCGTCGGCGCCCTGTCCGTCCTCGCCGGACTCCTCCTTGCGGCGGTCCTGCTCGCCCTCCTCGCCTTCCTCCTCATCCGACTCGGTGCTGCGGTCCTCGCCCATGTCGAGCGCATCGAGGAGGTCGTGGATGGCATCGCCGAAGCGCGCCTGATTCTCTATCAGTCGCTCAAGACGATCGAGATCGCGTCCGGCCCGATCCTCGATCAGCGGGCGCCACAGATCGACGATTTTCTTCGCGGCCGCCGGCGGGGCCTGGCCGGTCAACCGTTCGCGCACCATAAGCGCGACCGCTTCCTCGATCGGCGCATCGGCGCGATCGGTGACCTCGTCGAACTTACCGCGATGGAAACGGTCATCGAGCATCGCAGAAAGGTTCTTGGCGACGCCCGTCATGCGGCGTGCCCCAATGGCCTCGACGCGGGCCTGCTCGACCGCGTCGAATACAGCCCGCGCCTGCTGCCCGCCCGGCACGAGCTTGCGATGCACCATCGGGTCGTGACAGGCGAGCTTGAGCGCGATGGAGTCGGCATGGCCACGCACGATCGCGGCGTCCGGGCCGGTGAGCTTTCGCGGCGGCTCAGGCAGGCGCGCCTTGCCGCCGACGATGCCGGGGCGCTCGGCCGCGAAGGAGACTTCGAGCTCGGGTTTGCGCGCGATCGCGCGCAAACATCCGGTGACCGCGCGCTTGAACGGCTCGGTCGGAGATTCTTTCGAAGGATATCTCGGCTTGATGTTCGACGACATCCCGGCGCTCAACTCAGCGCAACGTTCACCGACGATTCCGGCAGCTCCACTCCGAAGCAGCGCTGATAGAATTCGGCCACGATCGGCCGCTCCAGCTCATCGCACTTGTTGAGGAAGGTGAGCCGGAACGCGAACCCGACGTCCTTGAAGATGTCGGAGTTCTCCGCCCATGTGATCACCGTGCGCGGGCTCATCACCGTCGAGATATCGCCATTCATGAAGGCGTTGCGCGTGAGGTCTGCGACCCGCACCATCTTGTTGACGATGTCGCGGCCCTGGTCGGTGCGATAATGCTTGGCCTTGGCAAGCACGATATCGACCTCGTTGTCGTGCGGCAGATAATTGAGCGTGGTAACGATCGACCAGCGATCCATCTGCGCCTGATTGATCTGCTGGGTGCCATGGTAGAGACCGGACGTATCGCCCAGGCCGACCGTGTTCGCGGTCGCGAACAGGCGAAAGGCCGGATGGGGCCTGATCACACGGCTTTGGTCGAGCAACGTTAGCCGACCCGACGATTCCAGCACACGCTGGATCACGAACATCACGTCCGGGCGACCGGCGTCGTATTCATCGAAGCACAGCGCGACGTTATGCTGGTAGGCCCATGGTAGGATGCCGTCGCGGAATTCGGTGACCTGTAGTCCGTCCCGGATGACGATGGCGTCCTTGCCGATCAGGTCGATACGGCTGATGTGACTGTCGAGATTGACCCGCACGCACGGCCAGTTGAGGCGCGCCGCCACTTGTTCGACGTGGGTCGATTTTCCGGTTCCGTGGTAGCCGGTGACGATGACACGGCGATTGTGGGCGAAGCCGGCAAGAACGGCGAGCGTCGTCGGCTTGTCGAACCGGTAGTCCGGATCGATATCCGGCACATGCTCATCGGCTTCCGAGTAGGCCGGCACCTCCATTTCACTGTCGAAACCGAAGACCTGGCGGATCGACACCTTCATGTCGGGAAGGCCGGCGACCTCTGGCGTTGCGGCGGTCATTGATCCTCCGTGATCTCGGGAACGACCGAGACCCGTTTCGGTCGATGGGAATGAGTGCGGATTCGAGCGCAAACTTAGCAGAAAGGCAGTGCGCGGCGAAAGGCGTCGTGTTGCGGCTGAAAATTGCGTGATTTCAAATAAGTATCATGCGGTTGCTGGTCAATCCGCCGCCGCCGAGGCCAACGAAAAAGCTTCGCCGGCGAGAGGTCATAGCAGCTTCGCACCTGACGCAATTCGAAATCGCCGGACTTGCCGGCCCGGCACCCCACCATCCCGCTTGCTGTTATGCTGCGGAGGATGCGGCCAGCGCGGAAGATCCCGTCGCGGTCAGCGAAATCCGATGGATTTCAAGTATTTATACGCCTGGATAATCTCGCGCAGCTTGTCCTCGGAGGAGCGGTCGCCGCCATTGGCGTCGGGATGGTGGCGTTTCACGAGCGCTTTGAAACGAGTCTTGACGTCTTGCGCCGAGGCGCCGGCGTCGAGGCCGAGTGCATCGAGCGCCTTGCGTTCGGCATTGTGCACGGTGCGGGGCTCAGCCCCCCGGTCGGAACGTCGCGCACCTGTCGGCCCGCCGAACTCACGGAACACGCCAAACGGATCGTCGGCTCCGCCGATTTCCGGATGAAAGCGGGACGAGCGGGACCGCGACGTCGGCCGTCCGCCGTTCATGCCCATCTTCCACGTCGGGCGATGACCGATGACCGCCTCTTTCTGATACTTCGCGATGTCTTCCGGGTTCATCCCGGAGAAAAAATTGTAGGTCTGGTTGTACTGCCGCACGTGATCGAGGCAGAACCGCCAATATTCCCGCTCACGCAGCCGCCCCTTGGGCGCGCGGTGAGTTGCGGGCGCCTTGCAGTTCGGCCAATCGCAGGCCGGGGCTTGGGGATTCACGCGACGATCTTTGTCGGGCTTTACCCGGATGCGGTCGAACAGGGGGGAGTCGTTTTTCATGACCGATCAGTATGCGCGCGCGGCGGACTCACCTTCAAGTCTTGACAAGTACGTTTGCGCGCTTTTTGCCCGCGCTGACCGTTGACCGCCAGCCACCGCGCGCGCTATGCGCACCTCTATGGCAACGCGCGATGTCATCACGGAAAAGTTGAGTACGGCGTTCACGCCCCAGAGCGTCGAGGTGGTGGATGAATCCCACCAGCACGCCGGGCATGCCGGGCACCGGGAAGGCGGAGAGACCCATTTCAGGGTTTATATCGTGGCGGAAGCGTTTCGCGGAAAGAGCCGGCTCGAGCGCCACCGCATGATCAACGCAGCGCTTATCAATGAACTTCAGAACGGCGTCCACGCCCTCGCCATCCATGCCTCGGCGCCGGGCGAAGGCGGCGCGTGATCGACGCCTGCCGCGATCACACGCTCACGGCTTCGTGACCTGCATCGACGGGCGGCGGCTAACGCTGTCGAGCCATGCGCCGAGGCCAGGGTGCGCGCGCCGCCACGCAATCTCCGGCAAGCGGAAATCGAGATAGGCAAGCGCAGAGGCGAGCGTGATGTCGCCGAGGTCGAACCGGTCGCCCGCCGGCGCAAGCATTGCGAGCGTCCGCGCGATCGCGCGCGGCATGGATGACCATGAAGCAGCCCGCCGATGCTCGTTACGCCGGCTTCATCGCCGGCACAGGCTTGCGCACGAGCGGCGTGATGCGCAACGCGGTAATGCGGTTCCGCTCGCGGCGCAGCACGCGGAAGCGGAAGCCGTGGAAGGTGAAGGTCTGACCGGGCTCGGGGATCGAGCGCGCCTCATGAATGACGAGGCCGGCGACCGTGGTCGCTTCGTCATCGGGCAGATTCCACTCCATCGCACGGTTGAGATCGCGGATCGGCACACCGCCATCGACGTTGACCGAGCCGTCGGGCTGCGGCCGCACACCGGGCACCACGACGTCGTGCTCGTCCGTGATGTCGCCGACGATTTCCTCCAGGATGTCCTCAAGCGTAACCAGGCCCATCACCTCGCCGTACTCGTCGACCACCAGCGCGAAATGAGTCTTGCGGCGGCGAAACGCCTTGAGTTGCTCCGAGAGCGGGCGAATGTCGGGCACGAACCAGGGCGGTCGCGCGATCGCGGTGACATCGATCTTGGCGAGATCGCCGCCCGAGGCCTGGATCGCACGCAAGAGATCCTTGGCGTGCAGGATGCCGATGATGTTCTCGGGTTTGCCCTTCCACAGCGGAATACGCGTGACCTCGGCCTCGAGCACGGCCTTCACCACCTGCTCCGGCGGATCGTCGGCGCAGACCGTGACCATCTCGGTGCGGTGGACCATGACGTCGGAGACAGTGAGATCGCGCAGGTCGAGGAGACCGCTGAACATGTCGCGGTCCTGCTTCTCGACGCCGCCTTCATGATGCAGAAGGTCGACGGCCCCGCGCAGTTCCTCATGGGCGGACAGAAATCCCCGGTCGACCCCGACTCGAAATCCGAACAAGCGGAGAATCCAACGCACCAGCGCCTCGACGCCGAGCAGCAATGGTCCGAGCAGCCGCACGATCCAGGCGACCGGACGCGCCACCAGCAACGCGATCCGATCCGGAGCGTTGATCGCCACCGTCTTGGGCAGCACCTCGGTGAACACCACGACCACCACGGTCATGATCATGGTCGCATAGAGCACGCCCACATCGCCGAACCAGTTGAGCAACAAGCCGGTCGTCAGCGACGAGGCGACGATGTTGGCGACATTGTTGCCGGTCAGGATCGCGCCGATCAATCGTTCGCGCGTGTCCAACAGACGATTGACGAGCGCCGCGCGCCAGTTTCCCGTTTTCTCCATCCGCAGCATGCGCGCGCGCGAAAAGGCGGTGAGCGCCGTCTCGCTCCCCGAAAAGAAAAAGGAGAGCCCAAGACAGAGGACGATGACGAGAATGGAGAGCCAGTCTTCGATGGTCATCGCTCGGCAAGCTGTTGGACCAGAAAGGCGCGGACGCCGGCGGCATCGATATCCGGCGCAATAAAGCTTGCGCCGATTCCGCGCGCCAGAATGAACGTCAAGTTGCCGCGCTTGACTTTTTTGTCCTGGGCGATGAGCTCCATCAGGCGGTCGGGACCGGGCACGCCACCAGGAGCGGACGAGATATCGATCGGCAGGCCGACGGCCGCGAGGTGGCGCTCGACGCGCTCGGCCTCCGTCGCCGGCAGCAACCCGCGCTCGGCCGAGAATCGAAACGCGAGCGCCATGCCGAGCGAGATCGCCTCGCCATGCAACAATCGATCGGAGAATCCGGCCGCCGCCTCGAGCGCGTGACCGAAAGTGTGACCGAGATTGAGCAGCGCCCGTTCGCCGGTTTCCCGCTCGTCACGGCTGACAATCGCGGCCTTCATGCGGCAGCTCACCGCAATGGCGTGTTCGCGCGCAGGCCCGCCCGCGAACACGTCGCGCCAGTTCGCCTCGAGCCAGGCGAAGAAGGCGGCGTCTGCGATCAATCCGTATTTCGCCACTTCGGCATATCCCGCGCGGAATTGGCGTGGCGACAGCGTATCGAGCAGCGCCGTGTCGGCGAGCACCAGCACCGGTTGATGAAACGCGCCGATCAGGTTCTTGCCGTGGTTGGAATCGATCGCGGTCTTGCCGCCGACCGAGGAATCGACTTGCGCCAATAATGTCGTCGGCACCTGCACGTAATCGAGACCGCGGCGCAGAATGGCCGCCGCAAAGCCCGCGAGATCGCCGATGACGCCGCCACCCAGGGCGACGATGAGATCCGCACGCTCGACGCGCGCGGCAATCAGCGCTTCACATACGCGCGCGAGCACCGGAAAACTCTTCGAGCTCTCGCCCGCCGGCACGGTCACGGAGGTGGCAGCGATGCCGGCGGCGGCAAGGACGGCCTCGGCCGCCGCGAGATGGTGGCCCATGACGGTTTCGTCGGTGACGATCGCGACTTTCGCCCCGGGCCTTAGCGCCGCTATTTTTTGGCCCAGCAAAGCCAGTTGGCCGCGGCCAATAAGAATGTCGTAGCTGCGCTCGCCGAGCGCGACGTTGACGATGATCGGATCGCTGGCACGCAGCGGAACAGTCATGGCTCGTGGCCTCCGTCGGCGGGCGCGCCCGGTGTCGCGCACGCGGCTCCCATCCGGCCGGCAAGCGCGCTCACGATCTCGTCAACGATTTTTTCGTGCATCACCTCGCGCGATTGCACGGTGAGATCGGCCAAAGCATACACGGGTTCGCGCTCCTCCATGAGCTTGCGCAGCGTTGCGCCGGGGTCGTCGGTCTTGAGCAGCGGCCGGTCGTGGCGGCGCCTGATGCGCTTCATGAGTACATCGAATTCGGCCTTGAGCCAGATCGATATGCCTTTCGCGCCGATCGCGATCCGGGTGTCCGGATTCGTGAAAGCTCCGCCCCCGGTCGCCAGGACCTGGGGCCCGCTCTCCAGCAGGCGCAGGATGACGCGCGCCTCGCCCGCGCGGAATTCCGCCTCCCCCCGAACGGCAAAAATGTCGCTGATCGTCATGCCCGCCGCCTTTTCGATCTCCACGTCCGCATCGACGAACGGAATGCCCAGGCGCAGCGCCAGCCGCCGCCCGATCGAGGACTTGCCCGCCCCCATCATGCCGATGAGCGCAACCGAACGCGGGCCGAGCGCCGCCACGATTGCGGCTTCCGGCCGGCTCGCGACGTCGTGGGCCGCGCCATGCGGCATGTTCCCCGGTCCTCCCATGGTCGCTCCGTGCGCCGGTCGAACGGCGTTTTGGGCGGGTTTGTCTTCCAGCACAACGACTTGCCGTCAAGCCGAGATGACAGAACGGCGCCCCAGGCAATTTGTTAACCACCTTCTGCGGTCAATTGCGACCGTGTCCGCCGACACCGCTTCGCGGGGCAATGTCCTAGTTTCTCCATTGTTTTATCGGAGGTTGCCTTTCGAGGGTTTTACCATGCCGAGCCTGTTCCGGTTTCTGACCTTGATCGGCGTCCTAGGCGGCCTGACCTACGGCGCCATGTTTATGCTCGCGACCTGGTTCGATCCGAAGCCGCGCGAGATCACGGTTTCGATTCCGCCGGACAGGTTCGCAAAGCAGCCCTAAGTCCCCTCGATGGCCCTGCAGGCCAAAAATTCCGACCAAACCCTGATCGGGCTGTTCCTCGACATGCTTTCGGCTGAGCGCGGCGGAGCCAAGAACACGCTGGCCGCCTATGCCCGCGACCTTGCCGATTTCTCGACCGAGCTCGGCACCAGGCGGCGCACCATTGTCCAAGCCGCAACCGAGGACCTGCGCGCCTATCTGGGCACGCTGAGCAGGCGCAGCTTTGCGCCGGCGTCGGTGGCACGGCGGCTATCGGCGATTCGCCAGCTCTATCGCTTCCTCTATGCGGAGGGACACCGCACTGACGATCCGTCCGCGGTGATCGAAGGACCAAAACGCGGCCGCACGCTCCCCAAGGTGCTCAGCATTTCCGAGGTCGATCGCCTGCTCGCGCAGGCCCGTGTCGATATGGACAAGGCGGATCAGCAGATACTGGGGCGACTGCGCGCCGCGCGTCTCACCTGCTTGATTGAATTGCTCTACGCGACGGGGCTGCGGGTGTCCGAACTGGTCGCGCTTCCGGTGTCGGCCGCCGAGCGCAACGCGCGCATGCTCATCGTGCGCGGCAAGGGCAACAAGGAGCGCCTGGTGCCGCTCAACGATGCGGCCAAGACCGCGATGCGCGAGTATCTCGCGCTGCTTTCAGAGGCGGGGCGCCATCAGAAAACCAAATGGCTCTTCCCCTCGTTCGGCCAAGCCGGCCATTTGACCCGACAGCATTTCGCCCGCGAACTGAAGACGCTCGCCGGCGCCGCAGGGCTGCGCTCCGCGCAAGTGAGCCCGCACGTGCTACGCCATGCGTTCGCGAGCCATCTCCTTCACAACGGCGCCGACCTGCGCGTGGTGCAGACTTTGCTCGGCCATGCCGACATCTCCACGACCCAGATCTACACCCACGTGCTGGAGGAGCGTCTCAAGAGCCTGGTGCGCGACCTGCACCCCCTGGGTGAGGCCTGACAAAGCGTTGCGACATGATCTAGTGTCCCGATTCCGAAGTTCGCATCATCGTGCGGCGCTCTCGTTTGCGAACTTCGGAATCAAAGGGACACTAGCAACTTTATGATTCTAGTGCGGCATTTGGATTTGAAGTTCCTAATCGGACTCGCGGCCATAATGATAGGAACTTCAAATCCGCCGCACTAGCCTGCACGCCGCGAACCATGGAGTTGCCGATGCGTCTCGTGACCGCAAAGCACCTGTCGTCCCTCGTAACCGCGCTCGTTCTTGCGGGTCCGGGCGCGTTTGCGCAGACGCAGCAGGAACGCCAGTGGTGCGAAAGCGAGACTGGCATGACCGCCGATCAGCGCATCGACGGCTGTTCGGCCGTGATCAAGGCGGGACGCGAGAAGGGCGACAAGCTCGCCGAGGTCTTCAACAATCGCGGCGTCGCCTACCGCGTCAAAGGCGATCACGAGCGCGCCATTCAGGACTATGGCCAGGCGATCAAGCTCAACGCCAAGTTTGCCGCCGCCTACATCAACCGCGGCGTGGCCTACGATCACAAAGGCGACTACGACCGCGCCATTGCAGATTACGAGCAGGCGTTGAAGCTCAGGCCGTCGGCGGAAGGCCACTTCAATCGCGGCAACGCGCACCTCGCAAAGCGCGACTACGACCGTGCCATCGATGACTATAATCAAGCGATCAAGCTCAAGGCCGACTTCGCTGCCGCCTTCGACAACCGCTGCTGGGCGCGCGCAGTGGTCGGCATCCTCAAGCCGGCGCTCGCCGACTGCAACCAGGCGCTCCGACTGATGCCGAAGAATGCCGCAACGCTGGACAGCCGCGGCTTCGTCTTCCTGAAAATGTCCCAGTTCGATGCCGCCGTCTCCGATTACGACGCGGCCTTGCGGATCAATCCGAAGCGGGCCTTCGCGCTTTACGGCCGCGGCTTGGCGAGATTGAAGAACCAGGACACCTCCGGTGAGAGCGACGTCACGGCCGCCAAGGCGCTGCAAGCGGACATCGCCGAGGAATACGCACGCTACGGCATGCAGGAGGCGCGCTAGTGTCCCGATTCCAAGGTTCGCATCCTCGCGGCACCCTCTGATGTGAACTTTGCAGTCAAAGGGACACCACAG
>Ga0193699_10001036_pt1 | contig 11254 bp, 7 predicted proteins | sample L3c2metaG_FD_160095 | JGI IMG/M metagenome (GOLD analysis project Ga0193699, IMG submission 160095) | Soil microbial communities from a riparian zone of the East river system, Colorado, United States - L3c2 | ecosystem: Environmental > Terrestrial > Soil > Riparian zone | place: USA: East River... | reverse complement strand
CGCTGCTTTTTTTGGAATGGAATTCATGCGCGGCTCATCGCGGCCTTCGCGAGCAGGCAAGACCGGGGCCGGGTGGTGGCTTGTGCGGGTTCTGGCGGTGGCCTTTGTGTTCGCCGTCGCAGCAGCACCGACATCCGTGCAGGCGCAAACGCCCACGCCGACCCCCACGCCAACTCCGACACCGACGCCTTCGCCGACCCCCAGTCCGACACCGACCATGATCAATTCCGATATTTCGGCCGGCAAAGCTGTGACCGACCTCGGCAGCAATTTCCTGGAGCGTCTCGGCAATCAGGCAACGTCCGGTTTCAGCAAGGCCTTTCGGAGCAATCCGGCCGGCGGCGGAGCCTCGGAAAGCACGGAGGCGCCGCGTTTCCGGACCTGGGGCGAGGCATACGGAATTTCGGCCAGGACTGGCCAGATCGGCGACTTCGTCGGCGACCGGCGCCGGACCTATGGCGGCGTTGCCGGGTTTGGCGCGCGCGTCGCCCCCGGCGTCAATGTCGGGTTTTCGGTCGACCAAAGTCATTCCGCCATCGATGTGCCGCTGGCGTTGCAGTCGGCAACGCTCGATCTCACGCAACTCGGCTTCAACGCATCGGTGGACAAGGGCCCGTGGACATGGGCCGTTGCGCTCGTTCACGGCTTTGGCAAAGTCAACTCGAGCAGGGATACCGGATTTGGTCTCGCCACCGCCGGCTACAATGCCAAAATCGACGGGGCGCTGACCGAACTCAGTTACTACTGGAGCGCGGACCAGAGCCGTATCGTGCCGAAGGCCGCGTTCGAATATGTCCGCGCCTCGACTGGATCGCTGCAGGAGTTCGGCGGTCTCGATCCGGTCATGGCGAGCGGCGCCACGGTGGAGCGCGCGCGCATCCTGGCCGGCGTGGAGATTGGGCACTACTGGATCTTCGATCAGAAGATTTTCGATCTGTCCGCCTACGGCAAGTTCGTCGACAATGTCGCGCAGAATTTCGGCGCGGTCACCGTCAGTCTCGGCGCCCAGAGCATCACCGTGCAGGGCATCGGCGAAAGCCGATATGGCGCGGATGCCGGCGCGTCGGCTTCGCTCAGCCTGAGCAATACGGCGCGCCTCTATATCAACTATGACGGCAAGTTTCGTTCCGCGACCCAGTCGCACCAGGGCACGCTGGGAGTCGAACTGAAGTGGTAGCGCGGCGGCGCGTTCCCAATGATCAGAGCCGTTGCCGCGCCGCCTTCAACGGATTGGCGGCGGCATATCCGTCCAGCCCGTAACTCTCTTTCGATCCGGCCATCAGCGGGATGAGATCGTTGGGGTGAATGAACTCATCCCTGAAGCAGGGATAGGTCTTGGGATCGAAGATCTTCTTGAGCCAGTCGATGACGATCTTGTGACGGTCGGAGTTGCGAAACTCTTTGTGATAGGCAAGCCAGAGATCGGCGTGGTGGTGGACGCCGAGGTCGACGGCAACCAGGTCCGCTCCCAACGCCACCAGCGATGTCGGCAGAAAGCCCATTCCGGCCCCGCGTTCAATCGCGTAGAGAACGCCGATGCTGGAGTTGGTCTTTATTCCGACAATGCCTTCCAGCGACGTCAATCCCAGTACCCTGGCATAGGCGGAATCGTCGACCTGCGGCGCATGCTGGATCACCAGCCGGTGATTCCTGATTTCCGGCAGCGACGGCACGCCATAGAGCTTGCGGTAGCCCTCCGAGACGAAAGCATAGATGTGAAGCCTGCCAAGCCTGACCACGACGAGGTCCGGATTGGTCGGACGTTCGAGCTGAATGGCAATGTCGGCTTCCAGCCTCGCGACGTCGGCTTGTTCCATCGCGCAGCGAAGATCGACCGTGATCTTGCGGTAGGTTTTCTGGAAGTCGATCAGCCGCGGAAGAATCCAGAAATTACCCGGCCCCTCGGTGACCGCGACGCGCACGGTGCCGGCGATATCGCTCGATGAATGGGCCGCGCGACGGAATACGTTGAAGGCGTGACGTTCCATCTCCGTCACGTCGGCAATCATCGCCAGGCCTTCTTCGCTCAACGTCAATCCGCTCTGATCGCGCAGAAACAGCTTGCAGCCGATCCGCTCCTCGAGCCGGTCGATCCTTCGCATCAGCGTGGTACTGGTCAGGCCGAGCGCTTCGGCGGCATTTCGAAAACTATTGCATCTCGCGCAGGCCAGAAACGACTTCAGATCGTCCCACGACGCATCCAACACTTCGTCATTTCGGTGCTGCGTCACCGCAGCACCCCGATGCAATAGTTGCTGCATACCCCAAATCCCCACCCGGTATGGTGCCGATCGGCCCGGCAGCCCACAGGCAGGAGCGACGATAGATGCATGATCCCGTCATGGAAAGGGCCACTTTGGCCGCACGCCACGATTTCGACCTGCTGCCGAAAAGCACAGAAATCGAGGTGCAGGCAGCGAGGCATTCCGAGCTTTCCGCTCTCGCAGATATGGCGAACCGGCTGGTGCCCGGAGTTCAGATTACGGAACCGGACCTTGAGAGATACTTCAGCTTCGATCCCGGCAGCATCCTGACATTCAGCCGAAAGAACAAGCTGCTGGGGGCGGTGGCCTTTATCTATCTCAATCGCCGAGGTCACGATGCGCTTATTCGCGCTGAAATGAATCTGACGCGACCCGATTTCGGACTGCTTGCCGGCAGGTCCGATCAGGCCTGCGCCATCTACGTCTGGGCGATCGCCGGTCATGGCAGGGCGATGGCCGGGTTGGGAAACGTATCGACGCATCTCTCCGCGCCGCGGCTTGCGCCGGCCGATCTCTATGCTCAACCTTCGAGCGCGGACGGTCGCAATTTGATGATCGCGATCGGCTTCGAACCGGTCGAGAGCTTTCAGCAGGAACTCTGGCGTTACCAGCGGCCCTGGAATCGCGTGCGGTCCAGCGTATCGGCAGTCAGAGCGGCGAGGAGTCTTGCAGATGCACGGCCGTAAACCCCCATCGTCGGATACCATCAACCAGCGGGCGATCTCGATCCGCATCGCGCGCGATCCCAACGACCTGATGCTGGTGACCGCCATTCGCGCCGCCGTCTATCTGGCCGAACAGGATTGCCCGATCGAAGAGGAATTCGACGGCAATGATCTGGTCGCGGCGCACTTTATCGGATTTATCGGAGGAGAACCCGCGGCCTGCCTTCGGGTGCGGTTTTTCGGCGAGTTCGCCAAGCTCGAACGTCTCGCCGTCCGCCATCAGTTCCGGCGCTCGCGAATATCGTTCAAACTGGTGCAGGCAAGCTTCGAATACATCAAGCGCAAGGGGTTCAAGAAGGTCTATGGCCACGCGCAGGACCGGCTGGTCAACTTCTGGGCGCATTTCGGCGCCAAGCCGCTCGGCGGCAACCGGAAGATCACCTTTTCCGATTTCTCCTATACCGAGATGGTGCTCGACCTCGAGCCGTGCGCCGACGCCATCACGCTCGACACCGATCCCTACGTGATGATCCGGCCTGAGGGCGACTGGGACAGGCCCGGCGTTCTCGACGGCTCATCCGGCCGGGGCGCGTCGTCGCCGCTTCGCACCGCGGCGGTGGGCGAAAGATGATCTCGAATCGAAAAACGATGGCGTTCGTCGGTGACGATCCGCCGATCCTGATCTGCGCCGATCTTCAGACCGAATATCTCACCGAAGGCCGCAGCCACGTCATCACCGATGCCGAAGCGGTGACGTCGCGATGCCTCGAATTGCTGACGCTGTGGCGCGGCAACCTCTGGCCGGTCATTCATCTGAAACGGATCGCGCAGGCCGCGTGGTTCAACCCGGCGTCGAACCTGACGGATTGGATCGCGGACCTCAAACCGAGGCCCGGGGAGCTCGCGTTCGAGCATCCGCTGCCGTCGGCCTACAGTTCGACGCGGTTCGCCGAATACATGTCCAACATGAGAAACATTCGCTGCGTGCTGTCGGGATTTTCGCTGGACGAAACCATTCTGTCGACCGTCGTCGACGGGTTTCACCGCAGCCACCGTTACCAGGTCGTCAGCGATGCCGTGGCCTGCAGGCGCCAAGGGATTGGCGACGCGGCTTCATACAAGCTGGCGCTGGTCAGGGTGATCGGCAACTACGCCGGTGTTATCGAGAGTGCCGAACTGATCGAGATCAGCACCGCGATTGTCGTATGATCCGGCCGGCGGGGCCGTAACGGCGGACTAGTCGCGATCGACCCTGACGACGCGGCCCTTTTCGATCGCGAGCGCCAGCCGGCCCTGCTTGAGTGACAGTGCCGCTTCGCCGAACAGCTCGCGGCGCCAGCCGCGCAGGGCGCCGACATCGGCATCATCGTCGGCCGCGATCTGTTCCAGATCGTCGACCGTCGCGATCACCTTGCTGGCGACCGCGTGGCGTTCCGAGGTCATCCGCAACAGAACCTTCAGAAGCTCGACGATCGCCGCACCATTTGAATTGCCGCGCGGCTTTTCGATTTTCGGCAAGGTCGCGGGATCGCGCGCGATGCCGCGCTGCACGGCGGCGACGATATCGGCGCCCCATTTCGAGCGGTCAAAGCCCTTCGGCAGCGAGCGCAGATTGGCCAGCCGCTCGAGGCTGGTCGGCGCATGGGTGGCGATGTCGCCGACCGCATCGTCCTTCAGCACGCGGCTGCGCGGAACGTCGCGGCTTTGCGCCTCCTGTTCGCGCCAGGCCGCGACCTCCATCAGCACCGCGAGCTCCTTCGGCTTACGCACCCGTGTCTTCAGCCGTTCCCAGGCGCGCTCCGGGTGAAAGTCGTAGGTTTTTGGCGAGGTCAGGACTTCCATTTCCTCGCTCACCCAGTCGCTGCGGCCGCGCTTCTTCAGGTCGGCGTCCAGCGCCGCGAACACGTCGCGCAAATGGGTGACGTCGGAGACCGCGTAATGCATCTGGTCTTCGGTCAGCGGCCGGCGCGACCAGTCGGTGAAACGGTGGGTCTTGTCCGGCCGGTGGCCGGTGATGCGCTCGACCAACTGGTCGTAGGCGATGCTGTCGCCATAGCCGAGCACCATGGCGGCCACCTGGGTGTCGAAGATCGGGTGCGGAATGGTGCCGGACTGGTGCCAGACGATTTCGATATCCTGCCGGGCGGCGTGAAACACCTTCAGCACCTTCTCGTCAGCCATCAGCTCGAAGAACGGCTTGAGGTCGATGCCCTCGGCCAGCGTGTCGATCACGACCGCTTCCTCCGCGCTCGCCATCTGGACGACGCAGAGCAGGGGATAATAGGTCGTCTCACGCAGGAATTCGGTATCGACGGTGACGACCGGATGTTTCGCGAGCCGGGCGCATACCGCGGCTAGGTCGGGGGTGGTGGTAATCAGATCCATGAACGGTCCATAGCGCTTCTTAGGACGGCGTTCTGCCGAAAGCGCTGATATGTCAAGGGTCTTGCGGCGAATTCGAGCCTTGCATTTCAGCCGGATAGGGACTTTTCGCGGAGACTCAAGGCCGTCGGCCGCGCCCGATGCCGGCGCGGCTCCGTCACGGTTCCGTAAAGCTGGCCGTCAGTAATGGCGGACTCGTCCGGAAGGCCGGCGTCCCGAGGGAATGGCGAGCACGACGAGGCAAAGTGCGATCATCGCCATGCCTAAGAATTCGAAAGCAAACGCGTCCATGACAAATTCCCCCAACAAACCGATAGATTTGTCGGGATCGCGTTGACCCTTTCTTAATTTGTGGAACCGTCTTGAGCGAATGGTGGATGCGCGCTTAAAAAGCGCGGTTAACGCTTCAGGTCCCGCAAAACGTCTGCAGCACACGCTGGTGCGGCTCGGGCGGATCGGCGTAACCAGCGAAGTCAGGCTGATCCTCAAACGGCTTCGACAGCACCGTCAGCAGCGCTTCGAAGGGTGCAAAATCGTCGCGGTTCACGGCGGCTTCGATGACCGCTTCCACCCTGTGGTTCCTCGGAATGAAGGCGGGATTGACGGATCGCATCGCGGCCCCGCGCTCGATGGCGGTCTGCGGCTCGTCGCTGATCCTTTGCCGCCAGCGCATGGCCCATTCGTCATAGGCGGCGGGGTCGGCGAACAATGGCCGGACTTCGGCATCGCCGTCGGGATCGAGTGCTGAGGCACTCAGGCGCCTGAAGGTCAGCGTGAAGTCGGCCTGGTTCTTGGCCATGGCGTCCAGGAGGTCCTGCACCAGTGCCTCATCCCCATCGCGCATCGTGAACAGGCCGATCTTCTTGCGTAGGCCGGCCTGATAGGCGGTGGTGAATGTTTCGGCGAATTCGCCGAGGGCTGCCTGGGCTTCCTCGATCGCCTTGTCCTTGTCGTCGGACAACAGTGGCAGCAGGCATTCCGCCAGCCGCGTCAGGTTCCAGAGCGCGATCCGCGGCTGGTTGGCATAGGCGTAGCGGCCCTGTTCGTCGATCGAGCTGAACACCGTTGCCGGGTCGTAATGATCCATGAAGGCGCACGGCCCGTAATCGATGGTCTCGCCGGAGACCGAAGTGTTGTCGGTATTCATGACGCCATGAATAAAACCGACCAGCAGCCAGCGCGCGACCAGTTCGGCCTGCCGCGCGATCACCGCGTTCAGCAGCGCGAGGTAAGGGCGCTCCGCGTCCGCCAGTTGCGGATAGTGCCTGGCGATGACGTGATCGGCCAGCCGCCATACGCCTTCGGTATCGCTGCGTGCCGCGAAAAACTGGAACGTGCCGACGCGGATATGGCTGGAGGCAACCCGGGTGAGGACGGCGCCGGGCAGCGGCGTCTCCCGCATCACATTCTCGCCTGTGTTCACGGCGGCGAGCGATCGTGTGGTCGGGATGCCGAGCGCGGCCATCGCCTCGCTGACGATGTATTCGCGCAGCACCGGACCGAGCGCGGCGCGGCCATCGCCCCGGCGCGAAAACGGCGTCGGGCCCGAACCCTTGAGCTGGATGTCGCGGCGGACGCCGTCGGCGTCGATGACTTCGCCGAGCAGGATGGCGCGGCCGTCACCGAGCTGCGGCACGAAATGGCCGAACTGGTGGCCGGCATAGGCCATCGCAATCGGATCCGCCCCGTCGGGAACACGCTTGCCGGCGAGGATCTCGGTTCCCTCGGGACTCTCGAGGAGGTCGGGATCGAGGCCAAGGTGGATCGCGAGCGGCCGGTTCAGTTTGATCAGCCGTGGGGCGGCCACAGGTGTCGGGACCACCCGCGCGAAAAAGTTCGCCGGCAGCGCCGCATAGGTATTTTGGAAGGGGAAATGCACCGTCATGGGCGTGAAGATAGGCGTGCGCCGGGAATAGACAATCGCCTTGAACCGTCGCGGACCGATGGCGCTTTGTTTTCGGTCACTTTTCCGGCCCCAAAATAGGTTTTGGAGCCCAAAACGGGCCCTTCATTCGGTTGCCGCGCCTGACGGGCTCGGGTAAACCCTGACGCTCTTCGGGCAGGCCTTTGGCCCTCGATTCGACCCTCCGACACCTGCTTTTGGAAATTCCATGCATCGTTACCGGTCCCATACCTGCGGCGCGCTCCGTGAGAGCGATATTGACCAGACCGTCCGGCTGTCGGGCTGGTGCCACCGCATTCGCGACCATGGCGGCGTGCTGTTCATCGATCTGCGCGATCATTACGGCCTGACCCAATGCGTCGCCGATCCGGATTCGCCGGCCTTCAAGGACGCCGAAAAGCTGCGCGCGGAGTGGGTGGTGCGGATCGACGGCAAGGTCCGCCGCCGTCCGGCCGGCACCGACAACCCGGATTTGCCGACCGGCGCGGTCGAACTCTACATCAGCGAGATCGAGGTGCTGGGTCCGGCGGCCGAATTGCCGCTGCCGGTGTTCGGGGAGCAGGAATATCCTGAAGATATAAGGCTTAAGTACCGTTTCCTCGACCTTCGTCGCGAGAAGCTGCACCAGAACATCATGACCCGCGGCGAGATTGTCGATTCCATGCGCAAGCGCATGAAGAAGCAAGGATTCTTCGAGTTTCAGACTCCGATTCTGACGGCGTCGTCGCCGGAAGGCGCGCGCGACTTCCTGGTGCCGTCGCGAATTCATCCGGGTAAATTCTACGCGCTGCCGCAGGCGCCGCAGCAGTACAAGCAGCTGCTGATGATGTCCGGCTTCGACCGCTACTTCCAGATCGCGCCCTGTTTTCGCGACGAGGACCCGCGCGCCGACCGGCTGCCCGGCGAGTTTTATCAGCTCGACGTCGAGATGAGCTTTGTCACGCAGGACGACGTGTTCGCCGCCATGGAGCCTGTGATCACGGGCGTGTTCGAGGATTTCGCCAAGGGCAAGCCGGTCACCAAGGTGTGGCCGCGGATTCCATTCGCGGAAGCCTTGCGCAAATACGGCAGCGACAAGCCGGATTTGCGCAACCCGATTGTGATGCAGGACGTCTCCGAGCAGTTCCGCGGCTCCGGCTTCAAGGTGTTCGCGCGGATGCTGGAGGACCCCAGGAATCAGGTCTGGGCGATCCCCGGCACCGGCGGCGGTTCGCGCGCGTTCTGCGACCGCATGAACTCCTGGGCGCAGGGCGAGGGCCAGCCCGGGCTCGGTTACATCATGTGGCGCGAGGGTGGCGAGGGCGCCGGTCCCCTTGCCAACAACATCGGCCCGGAACGGACAGCCGCTATTCGCGATGCGCTGGCGTTGAAGGACGGCGATGCCGCGTTCTTCGTGGCCGGCGATCCCGAAAAATTCTGGAAATTTTCAGGGCTGGCGCGAACCAAACTCGGCGAGGAGTTGAACCTGATCGACAAGGAGCGGTTCGAGCTCGCCTGGATCGTCGACTTCCCGATGTACGAATACAATGAGGAAGACAAGAAGGTCGACTTCTCGCACAACCCGTTCTCGATGCCGCAGGGCGGTCTCGAGGCGCTGCAAGGTCAGGATCCGCTGACCATCAAGGCGTTCCAGTACGACATCACCTGCAACGGCTACGAGATCGCCTCCGGCGGTATCCGCAACCATCGCCCCGAGGCGATGGTGAAGGCGTTCGAGATCGCGGGCTATGGCGAGAAGGACGTGGTCGAGCGCTTTGGCGGCATGTACCGCGCCTTCCAGTACGGCGCCCCGCCCCACGGCGGCATGGCGGCCGGGGTCGACCGCATTGTCATGCTCCTGTGCGGCACCACGAACTTGCGCGAAATTTCGCTGTTTCCAATGAATCAGCGGGCCGAAGACCTGTTGATGGGAGCGCCTTCGGAGGTCGCGCCGAAGCAGTTGCGCGAGCTTCACATCCGGCTCAATTTGCCGCAAAACTAACGGCCAGCCACCGAAGTCTTTAATTCGGGGCCGAGGAAGCCCGCGGGGAAAATGTATGGCGTCCTATTCTGAAGATCTCACTTCCGCGGCGCTCGCGTATCACCGGCTGCCACGGCCGGGCAAGCTCGAGATCCAGGCGATCAAGCCGCTGGCCAACCAGCGCGACCTGGCGCTGGCCTATTCGCCGGGCGTGGCGGCGGCCTGCATGGCGATATCAGCCGATCCGGCGGAAGCGGCATCGCTGACGATCCGCGCCAATCTCGTCGCAGTGGTTTCCAACGGCACGGCGGTGCTCGGCCTCGGCAATATCGGCCCGCTGGCCTCGAAGCCGGTCATGGAGGGCAAGGCGGTCCTGTTCAAGAAATTCGCCGGCATCGACGTGTTCGACATCGAGATCGCGGCCGACACCATCGAGCGCGTGGTCGAGACCGTGGCGGCGCTGGAGCCGACCTTCGGCGGCATCAATCTCGAGGACATAAAAGGCCCGGAGTGCTTCGAGATCGAGGCGCAGCTCAAGGAGAGGATGAAGATCCCGGTCTTCCACGACGACCAGCATGGCACCGCCATCATTGTCGCCGCCGCGATCACCAATGCGCTGCTGCTCAATGGCAAGAAGCTTTCCGAGGTCAAGATCGTCGCCTCCGGCGCCGGCGCCGCGGCGATCGCCTGCCTGAACTTGCTGGTTTCGATGGGCGCGCGGCGCCAGAATATCTGGGTGGTCGATATCGACGGCGTGGTCCACGAAGGCCGCAACACGCTGATGGACCGCTGGAAGGCGGTCTACGCGCAGAAGACCGACAAGCGAAAGCTTGCCGAAGTGATCGAAGGCGCCGACATCTTTCTCGGCCTGTCGGCGCCCAACGTGCTGACGCCGGACATGGTCAAGAAAATGGCTGACAAGCCGCTGGTGATGGCGCTGGCCAATCCGAACCCGGAAATCATGCCGGACGAAGCCCGCAAGGCCCGCCCCGACGCCATGATCTGCACCGGGCGCTCCGACTTTCCCAACCAGGTCAACAACGTCCTGTGCTTTCCCTTTATCTTTCGCGGCGCGCTCGATGTCGGCGCCACCGCGATCAACGAAGATATGAAGAAAGCCGCGGTCGACGCGATCGCGCAACTGGCACGCGATCCGCCGTCGGATGCGGTCGCAGCCGGCTTCGACAGCGGCGAGGCGCAGGGGTTCGGTCCGGGCTCGCTGATTCCGAGCCCGTTCGACCCGCGGCTGATCCTGCGTATCGCGCCGGCGGTGGCCAGGGCGGCGATGGCGTCGGGCGTCGCCTCGCGTCCGATTGCCAACTTCGACGATTACACGGCGCAACTGGAGCGCTTTGCGTTCCGCTCCGGGCTCGTGATGAAGCCGGTGTTTACCAAGGCCAAGACCCAGCCGGTCCGGGTGATCTATGCCGAAGGCGAGGACGAACGCGTCCTGCACGCGACGCAGGTCGTTCTGGCAGAGAAACTGGCGCGGCCGATCCTGGTCGGACGTCCCTCCGTGGTCGAGGCGCGGATCAAGCGGTTCGGTCTCGCCATCAAGGCCGGCCAGGACTTTGATCTCATCAACCCGGAAGACGATCCGCGTTATCGCTCCTACGTTCAAACCTATATCGATGTCGCCGGACGGCACGGCGTGACCCCCGATGCCGCGCGCACGGTGGTCCGCACCAATGCCACGGTGATCGCGGCACTCGCGGTGATCCGCGGCGAAGCCGACGCCATGATCTGCGGCGTCGAAGGCCGCTACATGAGCCATCTGCGCCATGTGCGCGAGATCGTCGGCTTTCTGCCGGGCGTGAGCGATTTCGCGGCCCTGGCGCTGATGATCACCAGCAAGGGCGCCTATTTCATCGCCGATACGCAAGTGCGGCCGAACCCGAGCGCCGAGGAATTAGCGGAAATGGCGGCGCTGGCGGCGCTCCATGTCCAGCGATTCAACCTGAAGCCCAGAATCGCGTTCGTGTCGCATTCGGATTTCGGCAGTTACGATACCGACTCCTCGCGCAAGATGCGCCGCGCCACCGCGATCCTGAAGCAGAACCATCCGGAAATCGAGGCGGAC
>Ga0193699_10001035_pt1 | contig 11271 bp, 13 predicted proteins | sample L3c2metaG_FD_160095 | JGI IMG/M metagenome (GOLD analysis project Ga0193699, IMG submission 160095) | Soil microbial communities from a riparian zone of the East river system, Colorado, United States - L3c2 | ecosystem: Environmental > Terrestrial > Soil > Riparian zone | place: USA: East... | reverse complement strand
CGGCTGGAAGCGAATCGGAAAAAGGCGGCGGCTTGAGTTTGCGTCGCGGGCGGCTTGCCGCCCGCGCGCCCTCTTCGCTGCTCCGCCGAATGATCGTCGGCGAATGCGGTTGCTCCGAGCTCGCCGTCGCCGATTTGAGTGAGTCGAATGATCGACAGCGATTCAGCGCCTGAAACTCCCACCGGCAGCAACGTCGGCGTCATTGAGGTATTTCACGCCGACTCTCTTGCGGGGCCCATGCGCAAACTCAAGAACTATTATGAGGCTAGGAACAAAGGGGCCTCGATAAATCTTTCATCCGGTACGTCGAAACAGCTCGCTGAACGTATACTCAAAGGCGACAGGTGCGATGTTCTTGCTTCGTCATCTCCCGCGGTCATTGAAGACCTCATGAAGGAAATGGTTGGCCCCGGTCAAACAGCTGCTTCATGGTACCTGATTTTTTCAGCGAATGAGATGGTCGTTATTGTCGAGAAAGGCAATCCGTTTGGCATTCGTTATATCGAGGACCTTGCGAAACCTGACGTAAAGTTCGTGCGCGTAACAGGAGACAAGGATCTTGCCACGAGCCGTACGATTGAATTTCTCAACCGCGCATCTTCCCTGGAACGACGTCCCGAGGTCGCGCAAATAATCATCGATAAAGGCAGCACTGATCCATCAAAGCCGACGTCTGTGCCCGACGTGGTTCGCGCCGTTCGAGAAGGAAGGGCAAATGCTGGCGTCGTCTATTACTCCGCTGCCGTCGCAGATGGAAAAGAAGTTGATACAATCCGCTTTCCTGACAGCATCAATATGAGTGAGGCGATAAGAAATGCAGCCTGCGTGCCGAGCAATGCAATAAACCGAAAAGGTGGAATTTATTTTGTGAACTTTTTATTGACTCCTGAAGCGCAAAAAATACTGAAAGCAACCGGTCAACCGCCGGTCGTTCCTGCAATTCGCAGAGGCAACGTTCCAGGGAATATTGGAATTTAAATCGAAAGTAGCGCCGCGCCGAAGTCCGAGATGTGTCAACAACTGCCGTCAGCGATGTCCTACTAACTTCAATCCGGCGATTTACCGGCAAGGGTACCGATGGTGTTGATGTCGACGAGCACGGCCGGCGAGGTCAGCCGCATATTCAGCATTGGCATCAGGCTCTGTCCGCCGGCCAGCACACACGCCTCATCGCCGTGCTTCGCCAGAATCGCGAAGGCTTCCGGGAGCGACAGCGGCCGTTCGTAGCGGAATGCGGGCGCCTTCATCGTTCGGTGCGCCTCAGTTCGAGGAGCTCTGGTGCGACGGTCATACGGTCACCCGGCTATGTGACGGTTGATGCCGATGTCAGTCGCCCAGGTGCGGCGATGCGCTTCCAGGAGGTAAGGCATCATGGCCGCGTTGCGCGCAATGACCGCGTCGATATCCTTGCGCAATGACTTCATCAGCTCGGCTACTTCTTCGCGCAGCGCCTTTTCGTCGATGGTGGTCACCTTGCGATCGCGAACCACCACGCGGCCATCGACCATGACCGCCTCCACGCCCCGCCCCCCTTCGGTAAACACGAGTTGCCGCGCCGCGCTGTTGAGCGGCACGAAAGACGGATCCGTCAGGTCGATGATGGACAGATCCGCCGCCATGCCGGCCTTCAAGGCGCCGACTTTCTTTTCAAGACCCGCGGTACGGGCACCGGCGATGGTTGCGGCGTGAATTGCGTCCTTCGCCGTGGGGGGCCCCGGCTCGGGATCGGTAATGGCGGCGAGCGAGGCGAACATCTTCATCGACTGGAACATGTTCTGCGCGTCGCTGCAGCTGCAGTTGTCGCAGCCGAGGCCGACGTTAACCTCCTCGGCGACGTATTGCCTGATCGGCGCCACGCCGCTGCGCGTTTTGAGATTGCCCACGGGATTGAGCACGACATTTGTGCCCGCGCCGGCGATCTGGCCGATCTCCCGGGCTGTCATCCAGACGCTGTGCGCGAGCGTGTTGCGTGGCGTCAGCAGACCGCAACGATCGAGATAGTTGATCAGCGAGCCGCCTTGCTGCGCTTGGGATAAGCCGGCGGCAGCGCGCTCAGGAGCCACAGTTCGAGCGGGATGGTTTCAAACACGCCTTTCAGCAGGACGTCGTGGGAGTGATAATGCGCGTTGACGAAGCCGGGGATGACCAGCTTTTCGGTGGCGTCGATAATTTCGTCAACGCGCCGATCGCCAAGTTCGACCAAATTTTCGTTGCGTTCGATCACCTTGGCGAGACCGGCGCCGACCGCCGCGATCACGCCATCGACGATCAGGATGTCGCTCAGCAACGGTTGATCGACGTCGCCATCGTGATCGTAAACGCGGCCATTCTTGATCACCGTGACGCGCTTTGCAATTTCAGGCGCTGACATCGGCCCTCCGGCTGAAAAGTGACGAGGCTTTTTGGGATTCGGCGCGCGAGGCCTGGATCAGAATCGCGGCAAGCGGTCGATGTCGACCGGCGCCGTCATGATCATCTCGTGCGCCCGATCGAGCCAGGGTTGCAGCTTGGCGACGCGCTCGGTGATGGTCTGGAAGTCCTTGCGGAATCCGGGCATCACCGCCTCGACCGCCTCATAGATCGTATCCTCGTCGATCGTGGTCAGCTTGCGGTCACGCACGACCGTCTTTCCATCGACAATGACGTGCTGGACGCCCCGCCCCGCCTCGACATGGACAAGCTGCCGCGCCGCGCCGTTGAACGGCGACCAACTCGGATCGCGTGTGTCGATCAGTGTGAGATCGGCTTTGTAGCCTTTGGCAATGCGGCCAATCATGTGACCGAGCCGCGCGCCGTCCGCGCCCGCCTCTGTCGCGGATCGCAGCGCCTGCGTCGCCTGCGAAGGTCCGGGGATCGGATCGCTGACGGCGGCAAGCAGCGCGTACAGCTTCATGGCGACAAACATGTTCTGCGCGTCCGAACAGCTGCAGTTGTCGCAGCCGAGGCCGATCCGCACGCCGGCTTTCTGCAACGGGCGAATCGGCGGAATACCGCATTTCATCTTGAGATTGCCTTGCGGATTGAGAACGACGCCGACGCCGGCCTCGGCCAGGAGTTCGATTTCGTCCTGAGCGAGCCACACCGAATGGGCCAGATTCAATCGCTCATCGAGCACGCCTTCCGCGGCCAGGCGGTTGATCAGGCGTCCGTTGAACTCGGGCAAGGTGAGCCGCGCTTGCAGCGCCATGCCACGCGATTCGTAGATGTGGGTATAAACCGGGATGTCGTAACGTCGCGCCAGCTCGATGGTTCTCTGCATCACTTTGGGGGAACAGCGCTCCGGCGCGGAGGGACCGAGCGCCCAGGAGACGCGCGTTCGCGCCGGCGCCTTCAGACACATTTCTTCGAAATGGCCAATAATGTCGAGTTGTTGCTCCGGTTCCGCCGCCGTTGAGAGCATCGAATGCATCTCGGGCGGAAACACGTCACGCCAGAAAGGCAAAGTATCGAGGCCCTTGCGGTCGGCATACTGGAGCGCAAACACGACCCGGATGCCGATTTTCTCATAAGCAGCCATTACCGCCTCGAAATGACGATCTTCGTAAGGATAAAGCGTCAGCATGTCCTGGATCGTGGTCATGCCGGACCGCAAACATTCGAGCGCGCCTAATAGTGTGCGCGCATAAACCTCTTCCACCGAGCGGGGCGGGTATTGCGGCGGCAACGCATAAAGCCGCCAGGTTTCCAGCGGCACTTCCTCGAGCGTGCCTTTCGCCAGCACGTCGTGCGAATGGTAGTGCGCGTTGACGAAACCCGGCAGCACCAGGTTGTCCCGCGCCTCGATGGTCTCGACACCCGCCGCACGGGCGTAATCCGGCGCAATACCCGCGATACGGTCATTGGCGATCGCAATGTCGGCGCGCTCCGGCTGGTTCCAGTCGGCGCCGGGCAGCAGCACGCGCCCTCCCTTGATGAGAAGTGTCGTCCCGGCGGGAAGCGCTGCATCTACCATTTCGAAGATCCTTTGAGCTGTGCGTGTCTCCGGCGGCCAGGCCGCCGACTTATTTAACGTGCCCTCCTCCAGCAAAAGACGTGCCGCGTGGGCTGGCACGACTGTTGCTCTCTCAGAGAGATCATCTGAGGGAGTTCGATCGCCATGCACGCCAGTCTTTTGATCCGCGATGTGCTCGTGGCCGATCCAGAGGGGGCCGTAACGCCCGACCGTAAGGATATCGTCGTTGTGGACGGGCACATTGCCGCGATTTATCCGGCCGGGAACGCGCCCGTGGACGCGGCTCAGGTGATCGATGGCCGCGACAGGCTACTGTTGCCCGGGCTCGTCAATGCGCACACGCATTCGCCGCTCAATATCCTGAAAGGAACCGGTGACGTTCTCAGCCATCCGGCATTCATGTGGCGCAATCAGGCAGACACCGCCAGCCGCACGCCGGATGAAATCCGGCTGTCGGCGCTGTTCGGCTGCGTCGAGCATCTGCTGAACGGCACCACGTCGGTGATCGATCATTTTCCGGAGCAAGGCTTCGATATCGACTGCGTCGAAGCCGTCGTCGATGCCTACGAGATATCGGGCATGCGTGCAGTGATCGCGCTGCGGATATTCGACGAACCCTATACCGACATCGCACCGGCCGGCGGCTTTCCGGAGGCGTTCACCGACAATCCTCTTGCGCCGCCGCCACTCGCCGAAAGCCTGGCGCTGGTGGAAGAATCAATCCGCCGTTTCGACGGCGCCGCCGCCGGCCGCATCCGCATTTGTCCTGCCCCATCGAACCCGATGCGGTGCAGCGACGCCCTGCTCGAAGGCGTGCGCGCCATCGCGGAACGCTATGATACGGGCGTTCATATGCACCTGCTGGAAACGGCGATTCAGGCCAAAATCGCGCGGAAACGTTATGGCGTGTCGATGGTGCGCCACCTCGACGATCTCGGGCTGCTCAGCAAGCGGCTCTCCACAGCGCACACGATCTGGCTCGACGACGACGACATCGCGCTGATGGCGGCGCGTGGCGCCGTGCCCGTGCACAATCCCGAGAGCAATCTCAAGCTCGGCGCCGGCATCTCGCCGGTCGCACGCATGCTGCATGCCGGCGTGAATGTCGCCATCGGCACCGATGGCGCCGGCACCAACGACAATCTCGACCTCCACGACGTGATGCGGCTTGCCGTGATGTTGCAGCGGCCGGGCGAGCCGGACCGCTCGCGCTGGCCGACAGCGCTTGACGGCTTTCGCATGGCGACGATCGCGGGCGGCCGCGCCATGCGCCTTGCCGATCTCGGCCGTCTGGTGACGGGTGCGCCCGCGGACTTCACGCTGCACGATCTCGCAACGCCATCCTGGGCGCCGCTCAACGATGTCATCGTGCAACTGGTCTTCGCCGCGTCCGGCGCGACCGTCGACACGGTCATCGTCGGCGGACGCGTGCTGGTCGAAAACCGGCGCATCAAGAGCTTCGATAGCGCGCCCGTTGTCGCCGCCGTGCGCGGTCTTGTCCCACGGCTGCGCGAACGCAACCGCGCCTTGCAGGAATGGACGATGCGACTGGAGGAACTGGCCGGATGAGCCTCGAACAAAATTTCGATATTTCTGCCTCCTGCACATATTTAGGCAGTTTGCACACCAAGATGACCATTCTTTCGGCAGAGGCCCGGCGATGAAAGCATTAACCAGAACCTTCCCGGACGATGGAGCGGAGGACGCCCGTACCTTCGCGCAAGCCGTTCAGGCACGCCTCGCCGACGACATCTTGTCGGGCCGGCTCGCGCCCGGGGCGCGGCTGCGCCTGCAAAGCCTGTGCGAGACCTATGAGGTCAGCATGAGTCCGTTGCGCGAAGCCCTTGCAGGCCTCGCCGGCCGGCGACTCGTGGCGCAGGAAGGCCAGCGCGGCTTCCGCGTCGCCGCTGCAACGCTGGAAGACCTGCGCGACGTCACCGAAACGCGCATCCATATCGAAACGCTCGCGCTGCGGCTGTCTATCGAACAGGGCGGCGACGAGTGGGAGGCCGGAATTCTTGCGGCGCATCACCGTCTTGAGCGCCGTCAGCGGCACAACGAACTGCTCATCGACGAGCTGTGGGAGAGGCTGCACCGCGGCTACCACATGTCGCTCATTTCGGCCTGCGGCCTGCCCCGCCTGCTCGAGTTCTATGGCACGCTCACCGATAATTTCGACCGTTACCGCAGGCTAGCGGTACTCTCGGCCCATCGTCATCCGCGTTTGAAGGCGGCGCACGGCGCCATCGTAAAAGCGGCGTTGTCGCGCGACACTGCCCGCGCGATCAAGTTGATGACGGCCCATGTGCGCGACAGCGCCACACAGATTGCGCAACTGTTCGAAACATCCGGTTCCGGCGGGCGTGACATCCTGCGCAACTGAACTGGCATACCGCTTGCAAACAAACAATTTAGCCAGCCGGCTGCCATTTCCGGATGAGGATCATCGCCATGAACCGCACTGTCGACCGCAATCGCCGTCAATTCTTGAAACTAGGTGCAACCGCCGCTGCTTCTGCCGCTGTCGGCGGACACACGCTGCTGTCCGCGCCAGCGGTGCTGGCCGCGGAGGCCAAGCCGCTTTCGTTCCAGCTTTCCTGGATCAAGAGCATTCAGTATGGCGGCTATTTCGCCGGCATCGAAAACGGCGACTTCAAGAAGCTCGGCGTCGAACCGACCTTTGTGTCGGGCGGTCCGAACATCGACCCCATCGGTAACGTCGCGAGCGGCCAATCGCAGCTCGGCGATCGACCCATCGGTTCGCTTTTGATCGCGCGCGAGAAGGGTATTCCGATCAAGATCATCGGCACGGTATTCCAGAAGAGCCCGTACGGCGTGATCAGCCTGGCGGAAAAGCCGATCAAGACCGCGAAAGAACTGAAAGGCAAGACCATCGCGGTCGCGACTTCCGGCGTTCCGCTCATGCGTAAACTCATTGCGGACGCCGGCTTGAACCCCGACGACGTGAAGATGGTGCCGTCGTCGCCCGATCCGGCCGCGCTCGTCAGCGGTCAGATCGACGGTTACTGCGGCTACGTCACCAACCAGGGTGTGATGCTCGAAACGCGCGGCGTGAAGATCTATTCGTTGAACGCGCAGGATCTCGGCATTCCGGAAACGACCGGCACGATCTACGCCCGTGAGGACTTCCTCAAGGGCAACAAGGAAACGGTGGTCAATTTCCTGAAGGCCGCAGGGCAAGCCTGGAGCTGGTCACTCACCAATCCCGAACCCACGGCCAAGCTGATGGTCGACAAGTACGGCGCACCGGGCCTGAACTACGAGGCCCAGCTTGCGGAGATCAAAGCAAGCAAACCTTACATCGACGTCGATGCTGGCAAGACCAAGGGCATGCTCGCGCTCGACATGGCGCTTTTCGCCAAGATCATCGAGGTCTACCGCGCCGCGGGTCTGATCAAGTCAGCCATGACCGCAGAAGAACTCTGCGATCCGACCTTTATCGACAGCGCGTTGAAGGCCTGATCGCAATGGCGAAGACGCGCGTGTCCCGCGACATACAGGTGCATGACGTCACCATGGTCTTTCATGGCCGTGGCGAGAGCGTAATCGCGCTCGAAAAGGCCAACATGCACGTTCCGACGGGGCAGTTCGCGTCCATCATCGGGCCGAGCGGCTGCGGAAAGTCGACGCTGCTGCGGTTGGTCGCCGACATCATGCAGCCTCACTCCGGCCAGATCACGCTCGGCGGCGACACGCCGCGCGCCGCGCGTCACGATCATGCGCTGGGCTTTGTGTTCCAGAGCCCAACGCTCCTGCCGTGGCGCACCGTACGGCAGAATGTAGAACTGCCGCTCGATGTGGTCGGCCGGCAGAGCGCGCGCCGCTCGGCGCGTTCGGCCGACGAACTGATCGACCTTGTCGGGCTGAAGGGCTTTGAAGACTCCCTGCCGCATCAGCTGTCCGGCGGCATGCAGCAGCGCGTGGCGATCGCCCGCGCGCTGGTGCTGACGCCTGATGTGCTGTTGCTCGACGAACCCTTCGGCGCGCTCGATGAGATCACGCGCCAGCGCATGAACCTCGAAATGCTGCGCATCTGGGCCGAGTCCGGCACGACGGCGCTGCTGGTCACGCATTCGATCAGCGAAGCAATCTTCATGTCCGACAAAGTCTATGTGATGAGCGCCCGGCCCGGCCGCATTGTCTCGACCATCGATGTGCCGTTACCGCGGCCACGCACGCTCGACATGATGCGCAGCCCCATTTTCTTCGATTGCGTCAATCGCGTGCGCGACGGTCTTTTCGGCAGGGAAGAAGGCACGAGCGCGGCAAGCCACGCCGAACCGGTCGAGGCGTACTAATGGCCGGTGCGGCGCCTACGACCCGTCGCCGGATAATCGCGATCGCGCGACCCGCGGCATCGCTCATTATCCTTTTGCTGCTGCTTGAAGGGCTCAAGCGCCTCGGACTGCTGCCCGTTTTCGTCCCGGCACCGTCCGAAGTCTTCAATGAAATCCTGAAATCGCCACGATTGGTCACCCGCAACCTCGGCCCGACCGCATTCAAGGCCACCCTCGGCTATTTCATCGCGATGGGTATTGCCGTCAGCGCCGGCTCGATCGCGGTACTCGTGCGCGTGCTGTACAGCCCGATCTATAACTTCAGCGTCACGATCAACAGCATCCCGATCATTGCGACCGCGCCACTCCTGGCGCTGTGGCTCGGCACCGGACCACAGGTGCAGATCATTATTGCGACGCTTGCCTGCCAGTTTCCGATGTTGGTCGGCACGGTCCAGGGGCTGCAAGCGGCCGACGCGCGACAGCGCGAACTGATGCACGTCCTTTCTGCGTCGCCTTTCCAAACGCTGCGCTATCTGCTGATCCCGAGCGCGATTCCTTATCTGTTCGCCGGCTTCAAGATCGCCGCACCGTCGGCGGTCCTCGGCGCCGTGACCGCCGAATGGGCCGGTGCCGAACGCGGCCTCGGCGCCATGATGCTCTATGCGCTGTTCTCCTACGATACGCCGAAGGTTTGGCTCTCCGTCCTGCTTACCTGCCTGCTTGCCGCCTTCGGCTATGGGCTCGTGGTATTCGTCGAGTCGCTCGTGTTCCGGCACCGCCGTGAAGTGGAGCTTGCGGATTAGCATGAGCAAGGCCCTCCCCTTCGTTCGCCGTGCACTGATCGTTGCGGCTGTTGTCCTGAGTATCGCCCTGTTGTGGCAAGCCGCTATCACGGGCTTCGGTATTCCGCCTTACATCGTCCCACGGCCGATGGCCGTCATGGGCGCCCTCGTCGATGACTGGTCCAAGATTGCGAGTCATGCCGGCTTCACGCTCCTTGCGGCAGCCTTGGGCCTGACGACGAGCGCGCTGCTCGCCTCCGCCATTGCCATCAGTTTTTCGCTGCGCCCTACGCTCGAACAGGCGTCGATGCCCATCGTGCTGATGTTCCGCTCGACGCCGGTCGCCGCGCTCGCGCCGATCATGACACTCATGCTCGGTCGCGGCATCGGCACCAGCATCGCGGTTGTCAGCATCATCGCCTTCTTCCCCATTCTGGTGAACCTGATGCGCGGCATCTCGGCCACGGACCCGAACGCTGCCGAACTTCTGCATGTCTACGGCGCGACGCCCATGCAGCAGATGCGGCTGGTGCGGCTGCGCTTCGCTTTGCCTTATCTGTTCACAGGCCTGCGCGTCTCCGCCACCAGCGCACTCCTCGGCGCCATGCTGTCCGAGTGGATCACCGGTTCGCCGGGCATGGGCAAGCTGATCCTCGATTCCGGCGAGATGCGCGAGACGGAACTGTTGTGGGCGACGGTGCTCACATCCGTCGTCGTCTCGCTGTGCGTGTTCTGGACCACCTCGGCCGCTGAGGCGCGTCTCCTGCGCTGGAAGGCCTAGGCACCATGCGGTTGATTTGCGAGCAGGATGTTGAGCGGCTGATCGACCCAGTCATGGCCATTGCGTCCGCGGCGGAGGCCTACCGTCGGCAGGCCAGCGGCACACAACCCGCGCCGGGCCGACTCGATCTGCCGCGGCAGGATCCGACCGGCAATGTGCTGGTCCTCGCCGGCCATGGCGTGGACGGTCTCTTTTGCTCAAAGAACAACGTGCATGTTTATCCGGAATCCGGCTCGCGGCAGCGCCTGGCGGCGAGCATGCTCGTGCTGTGGGACATAGTCCGCTGTCAGCCGCTGGCGCTGCTTGCGACGACCGGATTCAATAATCATCGCACTGCGGCGGGACTCGCTGCTGCAGCAGACCGCCTCGCCCCGCGCGACGCCCGTACGTTGACGGTGTTCGGCGCGGGCAAGATCGCGCCGGCCGCCATCCGTTATCTGCAGACAGTGCGGAAGTTTGACCGCATCGCCATCGTCGGCCGCGGCGCCGCGCGCGCCACGGCTCTTGCGGAAGCGCTCAAGCGCGAAGCGGACTTTGCGCACACCGACATTCGCGCCGAGAGCGACGTCGTCCGGGCAACACGCGAGGCCGATGTCGTCGTCACGATCACGACGGCCACCGAGCCGGTCTTTTCCGGCCGCGACCTGAAGACCGGCGCGCTTGTGATCCTCGCGGGCGCAAACCGGCCTCACGCGCGGGAGGCCGATGACGCGCTGATTTCGCGCAGCACTATCTATGTCGATCACCACGAGGGATGCCTGACGCGCGCCGGCGATCTCAGTATTCCGCTGGCCTCCGGCGTGCTGAAGCTGGAGCAGATTGCCGGCGAGATCGGAACCTTATTTGCATCTCCGGAGACGGCGCCACCCCGCAAGGACGTCACTGTTTTCAAGTCCATCGGCGTTATCGCGCAGGACATCACGCTGGCCCATGCGCTCTACCAGCGCGCGCTCGAACGCGGCGCCGGCGTTGAATTCGATGCCGCCACGGGCGAGACTCCGGGTCTGCTCGCCGCGCAAAAGCAGGCGTCATGAGCACGCTTCTCCTCGAAAACGGGACAATTCTGACGCTAGATGCCGGCGAGCGCATCATCGACAACGGCTACGTCCTCGTCCGTGACAACCGGATCGCGGCGGTCGGCCACGGCGCCTACAATGCCGAAGCGCCCGACCGGCGTATCGATTGCCGCAACCGGCTGATCACACCGGGGCTCGTCAACGCGCATAGCCATTCACCGTCGAGCACCATGGCGGGCTTCGGCGACAGGCTTAGCCACCCCGCCTTCATGTGGCTCACGCAAGCGCACACGTCGCGTCGCACGCCGGACGAAATCCGGCTCGCCGTATTGCTGACCGCGTATGGCGCCATCTCCAGCGGCACGACGGCGATCGTCGATCATTTTCCCGGCCAGCGGTTCACGCGTGCGGACATGGAAGCGGCGCTCTCGGCCTGGCG
>Ga0193699_10001034_pt1 | contig 11272 bp, 11 predicted proteins | sample L3c2metaG_FD_160095 | JGI IMG/M metagenome (GOLD analysis project Ga0193699, IMG submission 160095) | Soil microbial communities from a riparian zone of the East river system, Colorado, United States - L3c2 | ecosystem: Environmental > Terrestrial > Soil > Riparian zone | place: USA: East... | reverse complement strand
GGGGCGCGCCAAAGGTCAAAAGTCGGAGTCGGCTCAGTGCAGTTCTGCTTACATGTGGAGCGTGGAGGGCAGCCCCTTCAACCTGTTCGGCGATCCGGACGAGTTCCGCGCCCGCATGGAGGAGCTCTCCGAGCAAATGCAGTCCTCTCAGCGCGTCGCCTGGGCCGACAACGCGATCAAGCTGGCGGTCGAGATGACTGTCGCCTCGGTCAATCGGCTCGACCTCTCGGGCAGCAGCGACGAGCAGGCGATGCAGATGCGCGACGCGATCCGCCTCCTCTTTCCCGAGGCCGTGACGCTCGTTCGCGAGGCCCGTGAGGGCCTCGCCTAGAGAAGCTCGATTCGCAGACGGAGGACGCTGCCCCGCCCGAAGGCGGCCGCGAGCGGCTCGAGCGCGCAGGCGACGAGCAGGGCGGGGACGGAGACGAGCACGCTGATCAGCCCGTCGAGGCGATGCTGCCAGCGGCGCTCCGCCGGCGTGGCGGCGCCTTGCCCGAGGGCCCCCAGGGCGACGTTGCGGCCGAAGGTGAAGCCGTTGAGGACGGTCTGCCACATCGCCGCGACGCCGGCGCCCGGTGCCCAGCGCGACGTCCTCACGACCTGGTCGCGGTTGGCGATCAGCCGGCGCACGGCCTCGACCGTGAAGGCGTAGCGAATCCCCGGCTCCAGGCCGGCCCATCCGGCGCCCCCGAGCCAGGACGAGAAGCCGCCCCGGTTGGCGACCCGGATCGTCTCGCCATCCCGCAGACGGTCGAGGTGGCGCAGCGCCTCCTCGACGTCGCCCGGCTCGCCGGCCACGCCGAGCCCGCAGCTCTCGCAGCGCTTGACGCCGCCGGGCAGCCCGGGGTGCGTGTCGATCCAGCCGAAGAGGGGCTCGCCGCAGGCCGGGCAGGGCGGGTTCTCCGGCCCGGCCCCGGCCTCGAGCGGGACGACGGGAGTCTGCCGCGCCTGTGTCATCGCCGGTAGCGTACGGCTCGTGCGGCTCAGCGAGATCATGACCGCCGGCGTCGTCACCGCGCCGCCCGACGCCGGCGCCATCTCCGTCGCGCGCCTGATGCGCGACCACCGGGTCGGATCGGTCGTCATCGTCGACCCCGGTGGGGCGCCGGTGGCGGTGATCACCGATCGCGACCTGACGGTGCGCGTCTTCGCCGAGGGGATCGACCCGGAGTCGCCGGTCGGCGAGCACGCCTCCCGCCCGCTGATCTCCGGCGAGCCGGAGATGGAGCTCGACGAGGCGGCGGCGCTGATGGTCCAGCACCGGGTGCGCCGCCTTCCCGTCGTCGACGGCGACGATCTCGCGGGGATCGTCACCCTCGATGACATCGCCGTGCGGACCGGCAACCTCGAGGTGGCCCAGAGGATGACCGCCGACGTGATCGAGGGCGCCCTGCCCCAGTTCTACTTCCGCGAGCGCGGGGGCTGAGTGGAGGCGCTGGCCGGCAGGGGGGAGGTGCTGGCGCGGGAGCGGCGCTGGGCTCTGCCCGTGGCGCTGATGACGCTTGCCGCCGTCGCTCTCCTCGTCGTCTCGGCGATCCTCGTCCGCTCCGTCCACGGCGACGGCGAAGCCGAGATCCTGCGGGCGGCGCACGAGCACAGCTCCGCCGTAACGCTCTCCAGCATCCTGCAGGCGGTCGCCTTCGCCCTCCTGGTGGCGCCGCTCGTCTACCTGTTCAACGCCGCCCAGGCGCGCAGCACCAAGGTGCGGCCGCAGCTGATCGGCCTTGTGATCGCGGCCCCGCTTTTCCTCGCAGTCGCCTCGGTGCTGAACGCGGTCGCCACCAACGACGCCGCCTCGGACTTCATCGCCGGCAGGGCGACCGCCACTCTCACGGCGAAGGAAGCGACGAACGAGTGCAACTCGGACCGCAGAGACGACTCGAAGGCGTTCGAAGAGGAATTCGGCGGCGGCAAGGGACGCGGGCCCCTCCACAGCTGCGTGACGAAGAAGGTCGCTGACGACGCGGCAGCCAACGCGGTGAGCGACGCTCCCCTGCGTGGCCTCGCCACCGGCTTCGGCCTCGGCGGTCGCCTCGGCCTCGCCTTCGCCCTCCTCTACACCTGCCTCTGGGCGATGCGGACCGGCCTGCTCACCCGCTTCTGGGGCTCGCTGGGCATGGCTCTCGGCGTCGCCGCCCTGCTCCTGCTGATCCAGTTCACGATGGTCTGGTTCCTCTACTTCGCCCTCCTGGCCGCCGGCTGGATCCCCGGCGGCCGCCCCCCGGCCTGGGCTGCCGGAAAGGCAATTCCTTGGCCGACTCCTGGAGAGAAAGCAGCTGCCGAGCTCGAAGGCTGAGCGCAGCCCTACTGGGACTGCCCTGTAGCAGCGCGCTTCCGCTGCGTCCGGATCTCACTGAGGATGCGCTCGAGGCGGGGCTCGCGCGAGGTGTCCACATGCGTCATCGCGGCGGCGACGGCGGGGTGGATCGCAGCGATCCGCTCGTGCATCGCCTGGGCCACCGCGCGGTAGGTGGGATGGCCCTCGCGGCCGGAGCGCAGCTCGATCAGGTGCATCGCCTCGCGGGCGTTGAGGTCGAGGACGTAGCGGATCCTGTAGGCGAGGCTGAGCGCGTAGGGCGCCTGCTCCCGCAGGCCCGCGGCGGCGAGCCGCTCGTACTCGGCCCGAGAGATCTCGAGCGCCCGCTCGAACTCGTCGCCGGCGCCGGCTTCGCGAACCTCGTCCGGGATGCCGGCGCCGAGATCGGGCCCCAGCCGCTGCCACTGGCAGGTCAGCATCCGGTGGCGCTGCAGATCGCGGAAGGCGCCGTAGTCGGAGACGATCTCGAAGCGGTAGCGCAGCGCCTCGAAGCCCCGGCCCGGGCGATGGCGCCGGTTGCTCCGCTCGCCGACCGTCGCCGCGAGCAGCGCCGCCCGCTCCTCTGTGTCGAGCACGTCGAGACGGGCGCGGATCTCCGTCTCCGGTGTCGCCGCCGCCTCGAAGAGGCAGGCCGCAAGCAGGTCCTCTTCGCTGCCGTCGACGTGGACCAGCTCGACCGCCGGCGTGTCGCCGCCGGCGCCGCGGCGATCGAGGCCGAGCCGCGCGACCCAGCCCTCGGTCGCCTCGCGGCGCCGCTCCAGGTAGGAGATCCACTCGCCGCCGCGGTCGGGCCGCTCCACTCTGGAGACGAAGCTCGGCATCACCTGCTGCAGCTCGCGCAGGATCATCCCTCCGTACTCGCGCGCCTCCGGCAGCGGCGAGGACATCAACCGCAGCAACAGCTGCTCGTAGGCCTGGCCGGAGGCGTAGATGCCGACGTGGCTCAGCGTCGCCGCCGGCAGCAACCCGCGCAGCAGGTCGAGCGCCTTGGCGCGGATCGAGCGCTGCCACGGCCCCTCGGGTTCCCCCTCGCCGCGCGGCCAGCGGGTCGCTGCCCACTCCTCGACCCGCTGCAGCGAGCGCGAGTAGATCGAGAACAGCTCGTCCATCGCGGTGCCGAACTCCGGACCCAGCTCGTCGTCGCGGTAGTAGCGGTAGCCGCCGCCAACGTCGTCCGGCAGCGGCTTGTCGTAGGGGATGTAGCGGGTCGACTGCTCGAGGTAGGCGGCCAGGCGCCCCCGCTGCAGGACCTTGGTCAGGACGTTCGACACCCACTCGCAGGCGACGTGGGCGCCGCCGACCTGGGCGATCGAGTCGTCGCCGTAGCCGAGGAAGACCCGCTCGTACAGCTTCGCCGCCCGCTCCCCCTCGGCGCCGTCGAAGGGCCGCTCGCCGGAGGGCGCCTCGCTCGCGAACTCCTCGAGGTAGAGGCGCCGAACGGTGCCCGAATAGCGCGAATAGCGGGCAAAAAGCGCTCCCTTCACCGTCTCCGGCAGGTTGACGAGCGCGAACACGGGACGGTCGAGGTTGGTGAAATGCGGGGTGAGGACCGCCCGCTCCTCGGCGGTGAAGTGCTCGACCGGGTAGCGCACCGGCGCATCGTAGGGCCTGCTCCGGAGGGGAGGCCCGGCGGCCTGAGCGCTCGTTAGCTCCCGGAGCGGGGCGGCGCTTCCATCAGCTCCACCCGGTGTCCGCCGGGCGCGATCGCCCAGGCGCGTGGCACGCCCCAGTGCTGGCGCCCCGGTGCGACCTCGAAGCCGGCCTGGCGCAGCTGTCCCACGGTCCGCTCGAAGTCCGGCGCGACCACGGCGGTGTGGCCGCGCGAGGGTACGGTCGGCGACTCGGTCGGCATCAGGTGGACTTGCGTCCCGCTCCTTTCCAGCCAGGTGAACTCGGCCAGCGACTTCGGAGGCTCCACCAGGGCGAAGCCGAGCGCCTGCCAGAACTCGACCGATCGCTCGATCTCGGCCGGCTCGACCTCGATCCCGACGTGGTGCAGCATCCGCCTGATCTTCTCAAGTCAGAGAAGGGAGGCGCCGGCGTGCTCGGCGAACTCGACCAGCGGCTGGGGGATGACGCCGAAGAAGACGACTGCGGCGGTGGCGAGCAGGGCGGGAACGAGGAGGTAGGGGCGCCGCCCGGCGTCGGGGTCGATCGGGTCGGCCTCCGGCGAGGCGCCCGCGATCGCGGGGCCGGCCGGCGCGGTCACCTGCTCGCCCCGGCGGCGATCCCCGGCCGTCTCGGGCCCCATCCACATCGCCGCCACCACCGGCAGGTAGTAGGCGAGCGAGATCATCGTGCCGACCGCGATGAAGACCGCCAGCCAGGTGTAGTCGCCCTCGACCAGCGCCTCGATCAGGTAGAGCTTGCCGATGAAGCCCGCGGTGGCGGGCAGCCCGGCCAGGCCGAGCATCGAGATCGTCAGCGGCCAGGCGAGCAGCGGTCGCTCGCCGCCCAATCCCCGCACCGCCTCGATGTCGTCCCCGTAGGGCGTCTCCCGCTCGCGGGCGACCACCACGGCGAAAGCGGCGAGGTTCATGAACGCGTAGGCGGCGAGGTAGAAGACGAGGGCGCTGACGCCGGCCTCGCTGGCGACGACGAGGCCACCGAGGATGTAGCCGGCTTGGGCGACGCCCGAGTAGCCGAGCAGCCGCTTCAGCGAGCGCTGGCCGAGGGCGCCGACGTTGCCGATCGCGATCGAGGCCGCGGCGAGGACGGCGAGGGCCGGCTGCCAGTCGCTGGCCTGCACGCTGAGGGCGACGTCGAAGAAGCGGACAAAGACGGCGAAGGCTGCGGCCTTGGTCGCTACCGCCATGAAGCTCGTGATCGGTGTCGGCGCTCCCTCGTAGACGTCGGGCGTCCACTGGTGAAAGGGGGCAATCGAGGTCTTGAAGGCGAGGCCGACTCCCGTCAGCGCGATCCCGATCAGCACCAACGGGTCGCTCGCCGGGCCTTTGACGATGCCTTCGGCGATCCCGGCGAAGTCGGTCGAGCCCGAGCCGCCGTAGAGGAAGGCCATCCCGTAGAGCAGCGTCGCCGAGCCGAGCGAGCCGACGATCAGGTACTTGAGGCCGGACTCGAGCGAGCGCTCGCGGCGCAGGTTGCTGGCGCAGAGGATGTAGAGGGGGATCGAGAGCGTCTCGATGCCGACGAAGAAGGCGACGAGGTTCTGCGCCTGGGCGAGCAGAACCATGCCGAGGACCGAGCCGAGCAGCAGCGCGTGGTACTCGCCCGAGCCGGCCTGCTCGGCCGCCGGCTCGCGCAGTGAGAGCAGGACCGTGGACGCCGCCATCAGGACGGCGATCAGCGAGATCGCGATCGCCAGGTCGTCGAGGCGCAGGGCACCGGCGACGAGGTCCTGCGGATCGTTCCACTGCCAGATCAGAAGGCCCGCGGTTGCCGCCAGGGTGAGGATCGTGAGGGCCGGCGCGGTGCGGCGCAGCGGCCTGAAGACCGCGCTGAGCAGGACGACGCAGACCCCGACTGTGAGGGCGATGACGGGCGAGAGCCCGGCGTAGTCGATGTGGGGGGCGTGGAAGTTCACTTCTTCGCCAGTGTCCCGGGGGTCGGCGGACCTTCGACCGCGCCGACGCTCTCTTGCACCGCCGGATCGGCCCTGTGCAGGATCAGCTGGGGGTAGAGCGCCAGGCCGAGGATGCAGAGGACGAGCGGGGCGAGGACGAGGCCGTCGCGGAGGCCGATCTCACGCGAGGCGATCCCGTCGGGCAGGCGGTTGTGCATCGTGCGCTGGTAGAGGCGCAGCGCGTAGTAGGCGGACATCGCGACGCCCGAGATCGCGACGAAGGCGAAGACGATCTTTGCCTGGAGGAGGCCGTTGAGGATGTAGAGCTCGCCGACGAAGTTGGCCGAGCCGGGCATCGCCAGCGTCGCCAGGGCGACGATCAGGAAGAGCGCCGCCAGCACCGGCGCCCGCATCGCCAGGCCGCCCATCTCGCGCAGGTCCTCGCTCCCGGTCCGCTCGGCGAGGATCGCGACGATAATGAAGATCGGCGCGACGACCAACCCGTGGTTGACCATCTGCAGGATCGCCCCGTCGGCCCCGTCGGGGCGCAGGGCGAAGATCCCGGCGGTGATGAAGCCGAGCTGCGCTACCGACGAGTAGCCGGCGATCAGCCGCACGTTGGTCTGGGTGAAGGCCATCACCGAGCCGTAGAGGATCGAGGCCAGGGCGATGATCAGCATCGCCTCCTGGAATTCGACCGTCGCGTCCGGGAAAAGCGGCAGGACGATGCGCAGGAAGCCATAGGCGCCGACCTTGGCCAGCACGCCCGAGAAGACCGCCAGGGCCGGCAGCGGCGCCGCCCGGTAGGCGTCCGGCATCCAGCCGTGGAGGAGGAAGGCGGGCATCTTGACCAGGAAGGCAATGGCGAAGAACCAGAAGATCCAGCGCTGGCTGCCCTCGCCGAGCGGCTGGCTCGCCAGGTCGGCGATCGAGAAGCTGACGTGGCCGCCGTCGGCGGAGAGGACCGCGGTGGCGATCGCCGCGACCAGCATCAGCAGCGAGCCGATCAGCGTGTAGACGATCATCTTCAGCGTCGCGGCCGAGGCGGTGACGCCGTCCTCGCGGTCCGTCCCCCAGGCGCCGAAGAGGAAGTAGAACGGGACCAGCATCAGGTCGAAGAAGAGGACGAAGAGGAGCAGGTCCTGGGCGAGGAAGGAGCCCAGCGTCGCGGTCTCGCCGAGCAGCATCATCAGGAAGAAGAGGTGGGGGCGCTCCTGCTCGCGGAGGGCTGCGAAGGCGGCGGCGCCCGTCCACAGCACCGCCGTCAGCAGGATGAGGAAGACGTTGAGGCCGTCGACGCCAAGGCTGTAGTCGACGCCAAGTCCCGGGATCCAGTTGACGTCGACTGTGTCCTGGAGGCCGCCGCCGGAGTCGAAGCCGGCGAGCAACGCGATCGCCAGGCCCAGCGTCGCCACCGCGCCCAGCGTCGCCCACCAGCCAGCCAGCCGCCGCGGCAGGACGAGGCCGAGGAGGCCGAACGCGAGCGGTGTCCAAAGCAGCGCGCTGGTCATGAGCTGGAGAGCAGGAAGTAGAGGGCGAGGCCGGCGAAGCCGGCGAGCAGCAGCAGCGCGTAGCTGCGCACGAAGCCACTCTGCACGGTGCGGACGACGCGGCCGGCGCCGCCGACGATGTCCTCCGTGCCGGTGACGAGGCCGCCGACGACGAGCCGCTCGAAGGTGCGGTTCGCGAAGCGACCGATGGCGAGCGCCGGCCGAACGACGAGGATGTCGATCAGCTCGTCGAAGTACCACTTGTTGACGAGGAACGTGTGCAGCGGGGCGAGGCGGCGCTGGAGCGTGGCGGGCGCCTCCGGCCGCGCGACGTAGAGGAACCAGGCGATGCCGATGCCGAGGAACGCCATCGCCGCGCCGGCCGCCAGCCCGAGATAGGCGTCGCCGGTCGGCGCGTTGACGCTGGCGAAGGCGCCGCCGCCGAAGACCGGCTCGAGGAACTTGCCGATCACGTCGTCGACGCCGGGGATCTGGACGAGACCGCCGAACAGCGCCAGGAAGCCGAGCGCCCCCATCGCCGCCCGCATCGGCCAGGACCGCTCGGCGATGTGGTGCTCGGCGCCGGGGAAGCCGACGCCGGTGTCCTCGCGCTCCCTCGTCGTCGGGTTCTCCGGCTCACCGTGGGCGACGTGGCCCGTCTCGATCAGCTCTCGCGCCTCCGCGCATGGCTCGCCGGGCAGTACTCGGAAGACGAGCCTGAACGCGTACACCGCCGTCATCAGCGCGCCGAGGTAGCCGAGGATCGTGAAGGTCCAGTAGAAGCCGCCCCGCTCGGCGGCGAAGACGAGGATCTCGTCCTTGGAGAAGAAGCCCGAGGTGCCGGGGAAGCCGGCGAGGGCGAGGGCGCCGATCACGAGCATCGCCGCGGTGAACGGCATCGCCCTGCCGAAGCCGCGCATGCGGTCGATGTCCTGGCGATTGGCCATCGCGGCGATGATCGAGCCGGCGGCCATGAAGAGCAGCGCCTTGAAGAAGGCGTGCGTCATCAGGTGGAAGAGGCCGGCGCTGTAGGCGCCGATCGAGACGCCGACGACCATGTAGCCGATCTGGCTCATCGTCGAGTAGGCGACGATCCGCTTCAGGTCGGTGACGACGAGGGCGATCGAGCCGGCCACGAGCAGCGTCGCCAGGCCGACGAAGGCGGCGACGTCGGCGGCCGTCGGCGCCAGCTCGAAGAGGACGTGGGTGCGGGCGATCAGGTAGACGCCTGCGGTAACCATCGTCGCCGCGTGGATCAGCGCCGAGACCGGGGTCGGGCCCTCCATCGCATCGGGCAGCCAGGTGTGGAGCGGCAGCTGCGCCGACTTGGCGAAGGCACCGACCAGGAGCAGCAGGCAGATGGCGGTCACCGTCCACTCGTTGGTCGTGAAGGCGCCCGGCGCTTTGGCGAAGACCGCTCCGTATTCGAAGGTGCCCAGCTCGCGGAAGATCAGCAGTGTGGCGAGGACGAGGCCGACGTCGCCGACGACGTTGATCACGAAGGCCTTCATCCCGGCGGCGGTCGCCGTCGTGCGCCGGTACCAGAAGCTGATCAGCGCGTAGGAGGCGAAGCCGACGAAGGCCCAGCCGACGATCAGCAGCACGAAGTTGCCGGCGAGGACGAGCAGCAGCATCGAGAAGACGAAGAAGTTGAGGTAGCTGAAGAAGCGCCGGTAGCCCTCGTCGGACTCCATGTAGCCGAAGGAGTAGAGGTGGATCAGGGCCGAGACGCCGCTGACGACGAGGACCATGAAGAGCGCCAGCGGGTCGACGAAGATGCCGAGCTTGACGTCGAGGCCAGCGGCGCTGGCGTAGTCCCAGAGCGAGGAGGCGTGGTGGCGCGCCTCGGGCTCCTCGCCGAGCAGGCCGATCAGCGCGGCGATCCCGCAGGCGAAGGAGAGCGCGATCGCGGCCGTGCCGATCACGCCGGCGGCGCGGACGGGCAGGGCGCGGTAGCCGAGCGCGATCGCGATCGAGCCGAGCAGCGGGAAGAGCAGGACCAGCCAGACCCAGCCGGTGACTGTCACAACCACGCCTCGCGCTTCGCTCCCGGCGCGAAGAACCAGAGATGCACGCTTGGTCGCTCCGCGCTCATTAGCCGCGCAGCTCCCTCAGCTCATCGACGTCGAGCGGCAGCCGGCGGCGGAAGATCGCGACGATCAGGCCGAGGCCGACGACCACCTCGCAGGCGGCGACCACCATCACGACGAGGGCGAAGACCTGACCCTGCTGGTTGCCGACCATGCGGCTGAAGGCGACCAGCGCCAGGTTGCCGGCGTTCAGCATCAGCTCCAGGCAGAGCAGGATCACGATCGGGCTGCGGCGCAGCAGGATCCCCATCGCGCCGACCGCGAACAGCAGCGAGGAGAGGACGACGTACCACTCGGCGTTCACGAGCTTCCTCCCAAGACAGCTGCACCGGCGCCAGCATCAGCCTCGTCGGGCCCGCGTTCGCGGGGAGTTCCCGCCGAGGCTGGTCCCGGCGCGCCCGCGACAGCGCCCTCGTCCCTGCGACCAGCCAGCACGACCGCGCCCACTGCCGCCAAAAGCAGGAGGATCGAGGTGGCCTCGAAGGGGAGGAGGAAACGTTCGAGCAGCAGGCGGCCGATCGCGGTCGGGTCGCCGAAGCCGGGGCTGACGTCGGGACCATCCGTTCCGAGGGCCTTCAGCGAGGAGCCGAGGACGGCGATCGAGAGCTCGACGAAGAGGGCGGCGCCGAGCAGCGGGGCCAGCAGCCGCTGGCCGGGGATCGACTCCCAGGCCGGCTCGTGGGCTTCGCCGACGTAGGCGACGACGAAGACGTAGAGCACCATCACCGCGCCGGCGTAGACAACGACCTGGGCGGCGGCGACGAAGGCGGCGGTGAGCAGGAGGAAGAGGACGGCGAGCGCGAAGAGGTGGACGATCAGCGCGAGGACGCCGTAGAACGGGTTGCGAAACGCGACGACGCCGATAGCGCCGCCGAGCGCGCCGATCGCCGCGAGGAAGAAGAGCACCGCTTCCATCAAGTCGTTCCCCGGGCGAAGTGGACAGCGCGACCCCGTCGTGGTTCAGTGGTGCAAGGCCCGTTCCCAGAGCAAGCGAAGGAGAGACGATGGACACCTATGTGATTCGGCGGCGGAACGGTTGGAAGACGCCGGAGGAGCTCGAGGAGGCCGCGGCGAAGTCCCGTCGCATCGGCGACGAGGAGATGTCCGACGACATCCGCTGGATTCGCAGCTACGTCGTCGACGAGGGTGAGAGTGGGCTTGGCACGGTCTGCGTCTATCAAGCGTCCAGCCCCGAGGCGATCAGGGACCACGCCGAGCGCGTCGGCATGCCGGCGGACGAGATCACGCTCGTTACCGACACTGTCCTGGTCCGGCCGGATCCGGAGTAGCCGAGCAGTCACTCGCCCTCCCGGCGCAGCGGCGTGCGCTCGATCGACTCGGCCAGCAGCATCTCCTTGGTGAAGATCAGGTCCGAGCGGTCGTAGTCGGCCATCTCGTAGTCGTGCCCCATAGTGATCGCGTCGAAGGGACAGGCGATCTCGCAGTAGCCGCAGAAGATGCAGCGCGAGAGGTTGATCTCGTAGACGGCGGCGTAGCGCTCGCCGGCGGAGACCCGCTCTCCGGGCACGTTCTCGGCGGCGACGACGCGGATGCAGTCGGCCGGGCAGGCGGCGGCGCAGAGCGAGCAGCCGACGCACTTCTCGAGGCCCGTATCCTCGAAGCTGTGCAGCTTGTGGCGCCCCCGGAAGCGCGGGTAGACGGGCGTCTTCTCCTCCGGGTACTGGATCGTCAGCGGCCCCTCGATCAGCCGCGCCATCGTCGTCTTCAGGCCGCGCAGCGTTTCGCCGAAGGCGCGGTAAGCGCCGCCGACCCCTCCCGGGTCGGGTCCGCGCTGGACCTCGACGACGCTGTCGTCCACCAGGTAGGGGAACTCGCTCACCGCACCGCGTTC
>Ga0193699_10001033_pt1 | contig 11273 bp, 9 predicted proteins | sample L3c2metaG_FD_160095 | JGI IMG/M metagenome (GOLD analysis project Ga0193699, IMG submission 160095) | Soil microbial communities from a riparian zone of the East river system, Colorado, United States - L3c2 | ecosystem: Environmental > Terrestrial > Soil > Riparian zone | place: USA: East River... | reverse complement strand
ATTTGACAGCGAACCCAAGATAATGGTTTGGATCCGCGCTGCATCGTTCAGTACGGCGCCAGTCGGCATCCGGTTTCCTTCAATGAGGATTTGACTGCGCGGCGTTATATCTTGACGGATGCAAATTGCCCGTCTCCGCGCGCCCATCGCGTTAATCGCTCTCTGTGGATGTCTTCCGGCATCGCCGCCGGCCGCGCGACCCGCGCCGTCCGTCAACACCGAAGAGATCGCGGTTGCCCCCGATGCGGTGGCGGACACGCTTCTCGCGGAAGTGAAATCTCTTGATTCCACGATCGTGGTGGAATTGCGGTACGCGACGCTGAACAACTTCACTGGCGCGCCGCTTCCCGGGTATCTCGCGAATCGTGCCTATCTGCGCAAAGAAGCCGCGAGCGCACTCGCGCGAGTCCAGCGCGATCTCCGGGGGCAAGGGTTAGGAATAAAGATCTTTGATGCGTACCGTCCGGTTCGGGCGACCCTGGCGATGGTCGATTGGACGGAGCGTGAACACCGGCCCGATCTCCTGAAGGACGGCTACATCGCCAGCCGCTCGCGTCACAACCTCGGGCTCGCCGTCGATCTCACGCTCATCGATGCCGTGACGCACAGGGAGCTCGAGATGGGCACACCATTCGACACGTTCTCAGCGGCAGCTCACACGGCGAACGCGTCAGGCGAACCGGCGGCCAACAGACAAAAGCTCATGGCCGCAATGGAGCGCGAAGGATTCGTGAACTACGACCAGGAGTGGTGGCACTTCAGCTTCGCGGTGCCGAATCCTCTGCGGTTCGATCGGCCGATCCGGTAGCAGCCGGAACCGCAAACTCGGCCGTTGCGTCCTCGGCTCTGCGACTCGGCATGGTGAAGAAGAAGGCCGTACCGTCCTCGAGAAACTCGGCCCACGCCCTTCCTCCGAGCGAGGTGACTGTGTCCCGTACGATGCTCAGTCCAAGCCCTGTTCCGTCGATTTCCCGATTAATGTCCTCGTGCGCGCGGAAATACCGTTCGAACAGGTGCTTACGCTTTTCTTCAGGGACGCCGAGGCCGTTGTCGCGCACCTCGACTACCGTCTCTGGTTTCGTCCCATCGGCGGGAGGGCTGACGTGCGCGCAAACCTCTACCCACCGCTTCTCCTTGGCCGGATCGGAATACTTGATTGCGTTGGCGAGGAGATTCGACAGGCACAGCTCGAACGCCGCAGCACTCACGTTGATCGGCGGCAAATCCTTCGCCAATTTGATCTCGACGCCGTGAGCGCGGGCCGACTCCCGAAGCTGTCGTGCGGCCTCGGCCGCTGCTTCGGGCAAAGCAACGTGGCGCGATTGGCGCCCATCCTCGTCCAGCCGTGAAAGCTCCATCAGATTCTCTAGCGTCACCTTCATGTTGGTGCTATTGCGGAGAATCATCGAAGTCATAGTCCGCTGCTGCTCCGCCGATACCGTACCCATCTCCAGAATTTCCGCCGCTCCGGAGATCGTTCCAATGAGATTTCTCAGCTCGTGGCTCAGGGCACGATTGAATCCGCGCAGACGCTGATCACGCTCGCTCAGTCGCTCCTTGACCAAGCTCAGGTAGTGAGTCAACGTCGCCTGCTGGATCAGGGCGACTGCCAGAAAAAGCCGGTGCGCGCACGCGAGCAGCTCACCGCGGCTGCACGGCTCCTCGATTCCGTCGACGACTCGCGATAGAAACGAGAACAGTATTCCGCCGAAGATCTCGTACTCCTTGAGCAGCTCGTACTCGTCGAAACCCTGCGCGAATCGAAGCTCGCCCAGCTCCATCGCCTTGGCTACGACCGGTACCTCCGAGAGGATGACCCTCTCCGGATTCTCGATGTAGTCGGCTATTCCGAGTATGAGCAATGGGACGTGGTCGAGCAGCGCGTCGGTGGGGAATATCCGATTGGGGTCGAGCGACACACGTGCGCTGATTCGATCGAGCCACCGCGTGGTGAGCTCGTTGCTGCTCTCCCGCATCCTGTCGGCCAGGGCCTTGGCCAGGGTGCAATTCTCGAATTCATGCTCCGCGTCTGCGGCAACCGATTCTGGTGATACGACCATCTGATTGTCCTGAAGAAACACAGGGACCTCCGGACTTAAAACCAACGCAAGATATGCTCCCGACGGCGTTTACCCTCTGTAGCTGGCTCGTGGGGCTCGCATCAGCTGGCAACACTGTTTTGACATAGGGGAGGGGGGTATATATATTGAAGAAGGAGGATGTGGACATGACTGCCCAGCTCGTGCCAGAAAAGCAGGATTCGATCACGTTCCCGGTCACGGGGATGACGTGTGCCGCGTGCCAGACCCGCGTCCAGCGTGCGCTCTCCGCCGAACCCGGAGTGATCGACGCGTCTGTCAACCTGCTCATGAATACCGCAGTCGTTCGCTACGACGCGACCACCGTTGGGCCGCAGGAGCTGATCGATGCAGTGCGCGCCACCGGCTACGACGCGATGCTCCCGGCAGAGGAAGAAAGCCCACTAGGAGCGGATTCCGCCCAGGAGGAGGCCGAGGCGCGCGGAGCGCGGTCGCTTGCCATCAAGGCGACGGTGAGTGTCGTGGCCGGAGTGCTCTCGATGCTCGTCTCCATACTTCTCATGGGGACCGCGGTCGTTAACTACGTGCTGCTCGCGCTCACCAGCGGAATTCTGGCGTGGGCTGGGCGCGACATCTACCGCCGCGCCTGGAAAGCGGTTCGCCACCGCTCCGCCGACATGAACACGCTCGTTGCGCTTGGCACTGGCTCAGCGTTTGTCTATTCACTCGTTGCGACCGTGGCGCCGACTCTCTTTGCGCGAAACGGAATGGCGCCCGACGTCTACTACGAAGCGGTCATCTTCATCATCGGGCTGGTGCTGGCTGGCCGCGCCATCGAAGCGCGAGCGCGGCGACAGACATCCGCCGCTCTGAGAAAGCTCGTCACGCTTCTGCCGCCCGTCGCCCGAATTGAGCAGGGAAGCGCCTGGGTCGAGAAGCCGCTTGCCCAGGTAAGGTCAGGGGAAGTTGTCGTCGTTCGCCCGGGTGAACGGATCCCTGTCGATGGAGTCGTGATAGACGGAGCGAGCGAAATCGACGAGTCGATGCTCACGGGTGAGCCGTTGCCCGTGGCGAAGTCATCCGGAGACAAAGTCGTCGGCGGGACGGTCAACACTACCGGAGCGTTCCGCTACCGCGCGACCAGCGTCGGGGCGGAAAGCGTCCTCGCCCGTATCGTCGCGCTCATGCGGGATGCGCAGAGCTCGCGCGCTCCCATTCAGCGCCTGGCCGACAGAGTCAGCGCCGTGTTCGTTCCCGTAGTGGTAGCGATAGCGATCACCACATTTGTCGCATGGTACTTTCTCGCCGACGCCGCTGCACTTCCTCGAGCGATAGCCGCCGCCGTTTCGGTTCTCATCATCGCCTGTCCGTGCGCGATGGGACTCGCGGTTCCCACGGCGGTAATGGTCGCAACCGGGCGTGGCGCGGAACTGGGGCTGCTGATCAAGGGCGGAGAAGTGCTCCAGCGTGCTGGCGATGTCGACACCGTTGTATTCGACAAGACCGGCACCGTCACCGAGGGTGCGCCCGCGGTCACGCACGTCATCGCGCTCGCATCTGTGGACGAGGATGAGATTCTTCGTGCGGCTGCATCCCTCGAGACGCATTCGGAGCATCCGGTCGCGGCCGCAGTAGTCCGCGCCGCGAGCGAGAGGCACCTGGCGCTCGAGCCGGTGACGGCGTTCCGCTCGCACACGGGCAGCGGAGTTACCGGAGCGGTACGCGAGCGTCAAGTTGCGGTTGGAAATGTCCAACTGATGCGTGAGCTCAAAATCAGCGTCGACACTGCCGTTGGCTCGATTGAGACCTACCTGGGCGCGGGCGCGAGCGAGCTCTACGTCGCGATCGGTGGACAGATCGTCGGAGCGATGGTCGTCTCCGATTCCCTCAGGCCGACCTCGCGTGAGGCGGTAGAGAAGCTGCGCGCCATGGGTGTGGATGTCGTGCTGTTGACGGGAGACAGGCGTGCGGCGGCAGAGCGAATTGCGAGCGAAGTGGGCATCGGCCGCGTCGTCGCTGAAGTCCTGCCGCAGGACAAGGTCGAAGAGGTGAGACGGCTGCAAGCGTTGAAGCGCGTAGTGGCGATGGTAGGCGACGGTATCAACGACGCTCCGGCTCTTGCGCAGGCGGACGTGGGAATCTCGATGCCGAAGGGGACGGACATCGCCATCGAGGCCAGCGATATCGCTTTGATGCGAAGCGATCTGCGGGGGGTGCCGATGGCGATTTCGCTTTCCCGCCGGACCATGGCCACGATGAAACAGAATCTGTTCTGGGCGTTCGTCTACAACGTGATCGGGATTCCGATTGCGGCGGGGGTGCTGTTCCCGGTTACCGGTTTGATGCTCAGCCCGATCATCGCCAGCGCGGCGATGGCGTTGAGCTCTCTGAGCGTAGTCACCAACAGCCTGCGGCTTCGGCGCGCGCGGCTGGCTTGAACGAGGAGACATGAGATGACGACGACCGCTAAGCGTGGCAAGCGGATGGATACGACGCTCGGAGCAGAGTGCGGGTGCGCGGTTCGCGACGCGTCGCCGGCGTCGCGCAAAGCGCTCGCTGTGGATCCCGAAGTGAAATCGCGAAACCTGAAGCGGTTGCGGCGGATTGAGGGGCAAGTTCGCGGTCTGCAGAAGATGGTGGAGGATGACCGCTACTGCGCCGACATACTCACCCAGATCTCCTCGGTCCACGAGGCGCTTCGCGGTGTCGGTCGGGAGCTGATGCGGAACCACCTGAAGCACTGCGCCACCGGTGCGATCCGGACCGGGGGCAGCGAGGCGGACTTGATGTACGACGAGCTCGTGGATCTCATGTACACCCACAGTCGCTAAGGTCAGTTCTCACTGTAACCCATTCTCCTGCAACAGCTTGCACGAAACAGCGTAGCGTGTGCGAAGGCGGTGAAACCGGCTCCCCCTTGCGCCCGTATTGTCCTAATGTGATAGTACAAGCAGACAATGCCTACTTTCGTCGTCGATTCAAACAGCGCCACGCCGATCTACGCTCAATTGGACAGATCAATAAGAGCGGCGATCGCGACAGGCGAGCTCGGGGTGGGGGCACAGCTCCCGACCGTTCGGCAGCTTGCGGTGGACCTCGCCGTGAACGCCAACACGGTCGCCAGGGTCTACGCCCAGCTCGAGCGCGATGGAATGCTGGAGACTCGACGCGGAGTTGGCACTTTCGTTCGGGAATCTCCGTCGCCACAAGCGGCGCGAGCGCACCGTGAACGCGAGCTGCGCGAGCTGATCCAACGCTTCATCGGAGACGCCGCGCTGTTGGGATTCACTTTACCCGAGCTAATCAGTCAGCTCAGAAACGAGGAGAAGAAATAAATGCCAGGCATGGACGAAGTTCTCGCTGCACGCCGCGCCGCGCGGGCTTCACGGTCGCAGAGTCGTGCCAATGTGGTTTCAGTTTTCATTCTGATCGTCTCATTCCTCACCGGTATTCTGCTGACGGCCGCGACACAGAATCCGGGCTGGCTCGTGATCTTTGTGCTGGCCGGGGTGTTCTTCTCCCAATCGCCCAAGATCGCGAAACAATGGGAGCGGGCCGTCGTGCTGCGCCTCGGTAAGTACACGGGGCTGCGTGGGCCCGGCCTCTTCTGGATCTTTCCCTTCGTCGAAACGATCTCGATCTACATCGACCAGCGCGTCATTACGACAAGCTTTGCCGCCGAAGAGACGCTCACGTCCGATACGGTACCGGTGAACGTCGACGCCGTTCTATTCTGGATGGTCCACGATTCCGAAAAGGCGGCGCTCGAAGTTCAGGACTACGCCCAGGCGGTCAGCTGGGCGGCCCAGACCGGCTTGCGCGACATCATCGGCCGCACTTCACTGAGCGATCTGCTCCGTGGACGCGAGCGGATCGAGGCGGAGCTGCAGGCCTTGATCGATTCGAGATCCAACCCATGGGGTGTCACAGTCCAGTCCGTCGAAATGCGCGACATCGTGATCCCAACTTCGCTCCAGGACGCCATGTCCCGCGAAGCGCAGGCGTCACGCGAGAAGTCAGCGCGCATCATCCTTGGCCAGGCCGAAGTTGAGATCGCGCAGCTGTTCTTCGAGGCCGCCAAGTCCTATGAGAACAATCCGACGGCGCTGCACCTGCGCGCGATGAACATCCTGTACGAAGGACTCAAAGAGAAGGGCGCGCTGATGGTAGTTCCGAGCAACGTGGTAGAGTCGATGGGACTGGGCGGTTATTTGGGCGCCGCGGCGCTGAGGCAGCAGACAATGGCGGCCGCCAACCCGACACCCGTCTCCCCAACGGCTTAAGTCGAGCGAACTGGCTCGGCCGAACGTTGGCCAGCGCCGAGTTGCGGCGCTGGCTGACTTTCGGAAAGAAGCTTGGTGACGAAGCGCTGACCCTCGGAGATTCGCTCGATCTCGAGCGCGATCGTTTCAACCGCCGCTTCCACCCTCTCGAGACGTTGAGCGGCCTCGTTGAATACGGCGGGCGGCAGCGCTGGCCGGGTCGCTCGCTTGAAGAGCGTACGCGCGAAGCCGACCGCAAGCGGCCCAAGAACGAAAACCGTGAAGACGATCGAGAGGGCGAGAGTTTGTCCCCCGCTGAGCCCAGCGAACACAGGCGCGGACGTAGTGCTGGCGATCAATCCGGCCGACGCACTCGACAGCTGCTGGCCAGTCCGCGCAAGATCGGTCTCGAGCTGCAGCTGCCGAGCGTCGAGCAGTGCGAGGCGATCCTGGAGTCCTTTGACGGCGGTGGCGTCACCCGTCGACTTCAATTGGCTCATCAATTTCGACCGTCGGCCATCAACGGAAGTGAGCTGTCTCGAAAGTTCGTCGCGCTGTGCCTGTAGCGCGTCGATATCTCTGGCAGTCCGCGGTATCGGAATTGTCAACAGACCACCTGAGCCCGAACCCCCATCGATGACTACAAGGGGGGTGGCAGGTGGTGTCGGTGCTTGCGGGGCTTGTTTCTGCATGGGATCTCTACGAACTAAGGGGCTTCGGGGTTACAGGATCACACCAGATAAGATGCAACAATGGGGAGTCCTAGTCGAACTCGAACGGACTCTTGGGCTGTTCGGTTCCCAGACGCCCAGCCACAATGTCCGCGCGGGCGTAGGACTCTCCACGAATCGGCGCGGCGGCGAGTCTCCGTAAAATTGCAATTTGCCCCACGTGCGTGAGCGCATCGGCAATCGGGCCCTGAAAAAGCTTCTGCGTGGTGATCTCGAGCGGTGCGTCGGATGCAAGGTAGGCGTCGAATGCCTCGAGGGAGGCGTGAAACCGACCCACCTCATTTCTCCACTTGAGCGGATTGCTTTGCTTGTAGTCCCAGCTGCCTTGCGCCATCTTGAGCGCCCAATCGAAGAGATCGCCCAGGTGAGCGAGGAGCTGGAGCGGCGTGCGCGCGCCATTTCCCGCCTGAAAGTCGCCGAATCCGGGCGGCGCATCGCGCTCCGCTTTTGCCGCCCGATACGCGATCGTTGCCACGGTGTGGCGCAGGAAGTCGCGGTTCGGATCCCTCAATGCCAATCCGGCTCGTCGCGCAGGGTATCGACGTGAATGCTGCGCGCGGATGCCTTTCCCGAAATGCGCTGCCAGCCTGAGTTGCTGTTGCCGTGCGCGACCGCGATCTCGAAGCTGTCGGGAGCAAACCAACGGGCGTGATTGAAGTCTTCGTCACAGTCGCAGCCGCCGTTGCCCGGACCTTTGATCACGACTTCGCGTGACGCGAGGTCGCGTACAATTCCGTAGGTGCCGGGATTCGCCGGCGTCGTGTCCTGACCGACGTACGCGATGTAGCGCCCGTTCGGGGATACGAGGATGTCCTGGTACGACGACCAGACGTCGTCGGGAAGGGGACTGGTCTCGACGCGGTGCTGGCCGAGCCGCAGTCGAAAAATCTTTCGCTGTGGCGTCGCCGAATCCTCTGATACCTGGACTAGTCCCATGACCAATGTGTCGCCCACCACGATCGGGGCGGGCGGAATGACGTTGCGTATCGTATCCGCGCCGAGGGGAGACAGTACCTCGATCCTATACACGGTGCCGGTGTCTTCCATCGGCTCCCACGATTGAGTGTATGTCGAATCGAGAACCCGGATTCGCGTGCTGGATTCGTCCTCCGCGTCGCGACACGCTCCGCTCAACACGACCGCGCACGCTCCGGCCACGAGAACTGCGACGCGTGCGCGCATGCTCTACTTCTCGACCTCTGGTTCTTCGGCGGCTTCTGCCGACGTCGCGCGCCCTGGAGCCTTTATCTCGTCCGTACTCGGCACAATCGCCGGCAGCCCCGCCGCTTTCAGCGCGGCGTTGAGCGAAGGCAGCACGAGCAGCGCGCCGCGCATTGTCTGGAGCTGGCGGTCGAGCTGAGAGGAGAGATCGTTGAACACCGTGTACGACTGGCTGGTTGGCTTTGCGGCGGCTCCTCCAACCACTCCGGAGAGTGCAGCGATCTTGTTATTGAGCTTGATCGGATAGTTGAGCGGATCCTGACCCGACTGGTTCCTCACCTGGTAGATCTCACCTTCGACCGCGGACAGCTTTGCGCTCAGTGCATTGCCCGCGTTTGAGAACGCCGCGCTCTTGTCGGACGGCATTCGCTTCTCTCGATCGGCCAGCTGGGCCTTCACGTTGCGAATCAGTTTGACCGCATCGTTCGCCTGGCTCGTCTTGTCGCGGATGCGCACCAGAAAGTCAAACTGCTCGCGCAAGTCGGCGTCGCTTGCGGTGACGCGCGGATCCTTGACGACGACGAGCGGCTGCGTATAGCGCTGGCCGTTGACGTTCATGCGGACAGAATAACTGCCGGGGAGCGCGACCGGACCATTGGTCCCGCCGGCCCAGAGAATCATGTTGTCGAACACGGATGCGTCGGGATAACGGAGATTCCAAGCGAACATATTGAGGCCCGCCTTGTTGGCGACACGAGGCGGCGGCGGTCTCCGGATCGGCCCGTCTTCGCCGGGAGGGCTCTCCTCACCCCGTGCCTCGGCGCGGACTGTCGTATCCGGTGTGACGCCGGCGCGGCGGAGACTGTCGTTGCGCGCGGTCCGAATGCTGTCGCCACGAATTGAATCCGCGGCGACTGTCGGATCCTGCTGACTCGTGAAGGTCCGTATGACCTTTCCCTGACCGTCGAGGAAATCCATTGTCACGAGCTGCCGCGGTTGGGCCAGCCAATAGTAGACGACGCCTCCGGACGGCGGGTTGGCTCCGCTCGGATGCCCGCCCGCGGCGCCGGTCCCTCCGCCACCGCCAAACCCCGTGCGGAAAACCTTCCGCGGCTTGAAGAGAAATGCCGGAGTGCGCGTTATCTCCGGATGCAGCTGGCGGAGCGCCGAGAGATCGTCGAGGATCCAGAACGAGCGCCCATGAGTTGCAGCGACGAGATCGCCTTCCTTGACGGCGAGATCGTGGACGGGAACGATCGGAAGATTCCGCCGCAGCGACTGCCAGTTTGCGCCGTCGTCGAAGGAAACCCAGACTCCGCGCTCGGTGCCGGCATACAAGAGACCCGCGCGCTCGGGATCCTCACGAAGCACGCGCGTGAACTCGGTCGCCGGAATTCCGTGGGTGATAGATCTCCACGTCGCGCCGTAGTCGTTGGTCTTGAACAAATACGGCCGCATGTCGTCGAGCTGGTAGCGGTTCGCGGCCACGTAAGCTGTTCCACTCGTGAAATTGGACGGCTCGATCATCGAGATCCGCGCCCATTCCGGAAGAGTGGGCGGCGTCACGTTCTTCCAGGTTCTTCCGCCGTCGCGCGTGATCTGAACGAGGCCGTCGTCAGAACCAGCCCAGATCACTCCCGCCGTGCGCGGTGATTCGGCGATCGTGAACACGGTTCCATAGTACTCGACCGAAGTCTGATCCTTCGTGATCGGCCCACCCGAGGAACCCAGAGTACGCGGCTCGTTCCTCGTCAAATCGGGGCTGATCGGCTTGAACGTCTGTCCTTCGTCGTCCGTCTGGAAGATCACGCTGCTCCCGACGTACATCCGACTTGGATTGTGCGGGGAGATCACGATTGGGAACGTCCACTGAAAACGGTACTTCGCATCAGCCGCGTCGTGCCCCATCGGATTGTTCGGCCACGGATTTACGTCACGCTCGAACTCGGTGTTGATGTCCTTGCGGGTCAACAGTCCGCCGTACGAGCCAGCGAACACAACGTCGGGCGTGTCGGGGCGCACCGCGATGTACCCGCTCTCGCCGCCGCCGACATCGTACCAGTCGCTGATGTCGATCCCGCCGCCCTTCCTGCTCGGCCCGCACAAAGTAGAGTTGTCCTGCTGCGCGCCGCAGACCCTATACGGAAAGTGATTGGTGGTCGTGACGTGGTAAAACTGCGCGGTTGCCTGGTCCTGCTCGGTCCACGAGCGCCCGCCGTTGAACGAGACGTTCGCGCCGCCATCGTTAGCCTCGATCATCCGCTGCGCATCGTTGGGGGCGATCCACAAGTCGTGGTTGTCGCCGTGAGGAACCTGGATCGATTTGACCGTCTTGCCGTCGTCCGTCGACCGGTACATTCCGGTGTTGAGCACGTAGATCGACTTGTCGTCCTTCGGATCGGCGAAAATCCGGGTGTAATACCACGCACGCTGACGCAACCGTCGATCGCTGTTGGTGCGCGTCCAGGTGGCTCCGCCATCGCTGGACCGGAACACTCCGCCCGAGTCCGCTTCGACGATTGCCCAGACTTTGTTAGAGTTCGACGGCGACACCGCGAGGCCGACGTTGCCAATGACACCCTGCGGCAGGCCCGGATTTCTGGTGATCTCAGTCCAGTGCTCTCCACCATCGGTCGATTTGAAGATTCCGCTGCCGGCTCCTCCCGAAACGAGCTGCCACGGTGTTCGCCACGCCTGCCAGAACGCCGCGTAAATCGTCTCCGGATTGTTTGGATCCAGCACGAGGTCGGTGATGCCCGTCGAATCGTTGCGATAGAGAATCTTTCTCCAGTTCTTCCCGCCGTCGGTCGTCTTGTAGACGCCGCGCTCGCTGTTGGGACCGAAGACGTGACCCTGGGCTCCCACGTAGACGATATCCGGATTGGTTGGATGAACGCGCACCCGCGAGATCTGTCTGGTCTCAGCGAGGCCGAGCGAAGCCCAGGTCTTTCCGCCATCGCTCGTCCGCCACACTCCGTCACCATGCGAGACGTTACCGCGAATCGGATACTCGCCGCCGCCAACGTACACGATGTCCGGATTCGATTCGCTGACGCCGATCGCGCCGATCGTGCCGCCAA
>Ga0193699_10001032_pt1 | contig 11274 bp, 7 predicted proteins | sample L3c2metaG_FD_160095 | JGI IMG/M metagenome (GOLD analysis project Ga0193699, IMG submission 160095) | Soil microbial communities from a riparian zone of the East river system, Colorado, United States - L3c2 | ecosystem: Environmental > Terrestrial > Soil > Riparian zone | place: USA: East River... | reverse complement strand
GATTCGCGGCAGGTGCGCGAGCGTGGACTGCGGTGCGGCCTGGGAACGCTGAGCGCGGACGAGCGGAGAGCACGGACGGGACACGGGAGCCTCGCGGAGTTAGTGCTGGACACTCGCCGCGTGAGCGCGGCTCGCAGGGCGCCAAAGGCAAGGCGGGGACCACGTGCTTCCCCTTGCTCAACTCGTGTCAGGGCATAGCGTTGGCGCCTTTTCTGTTCGCGATGCAGGACGCTTCGGGCGTCACAGGCGACGTCATCGCCGCGTCGCATGCGACACCGGCGTCGCACACGAAACCGTTACGCCGACGGCGCGATCAGCCGTCGCCCAAGCGCGTCTCGTCGTCGCGCTCGCGGGTGAGATAGCGGTGGATGGTCTGGCGCGTTACGCCGAGCAGGCGCGCCGCATCCGTCTTGGATCCGGCCGCCTCGACCACCTGTCGTACCCTCGCCGGTGTCAGCGTCTGCTCTCTGGCGGGCGCTTCCAGCTCGCCGATGTCGTCACCGAGATGACTGAACGTCAGCACTGGCGCGCCATCGGCGTCAATCAGCAACCGCTGCACTGTGGCGTCGAGCTGTCGCAGATTGTTCGGCCACTCCGCCGCCTGCAGGAGCCGAAGCAGGCGTGCTTCCATACTCGGCGCGCCCGCGGTATAGCCGCACTGCGCCGCCCGTGCATCGAGGAACTGCTCCACCAGGGCAGGGATGTCGCCGGCGCGCTCGCGCAAAGGTGGGATGCGGATACGGAACGCGTTGAGTCGGGCCAGCAGGTCGGGAAGGAATCCGCCGCTGGCCACGAGCTCGGCCAGGGGCACGTTGCTGGCGGCGACAAGGCGGACGTCGATGCGGATCGGGCGGTCGGAGCCAACGGGCCAGATCTCCCGGCGCTCGATGGCGTGCAGGAGTTTGCGCTGCACCGACGGCGAGGCCTTGCCGATCTCGTCTAGGAAGAGCGTGCCGCCGCTGCCTGAGGAGAAGCATCCCAGGCGACTGTTGCGCGCATCGGTGTACGCGCCGCGCACGTGCCCGAAGAGGTCGGAGGCCGCCAGGTTGTCGTCGAGTGTGGAGAGCACGACGCACTGATACGGCCCCCGCGCACGCGGCGACATACGGTGCAGTTGCTGGGCGAAAAAGCTCTTGCCGGTACCCGACTCGCCCTCGATCAGGACGACCGCGTGTTCGTGGCGCGCGTATCGCTCGAGTCGGTCGAGGGCGGCGAGAAAGGTGGGGTCGGTGCCCACGAACCTGGGCGCGGTGTCCGGACGGTAGGAGAGGGTCGGGGCCGGGCGAGACGTGTCGAGCAAATGGCTGGGGATAGTCACCTGTTCTCCGTGTCGATGAAGGTGTGGGTCGTTAGAAGTGCGAGGGACGGCTGACGCCCGGAGAATTCCGGTTATCGCCCCCACCATCGAGTGACACGCCTCTTAATTCGCGAATGTCGTTTTCTTCTGCCTCGTGAAAAAGAGTTCACCAAGCAAGCACCAATTGTCCGTTGGCGAAATGTCGATTCTCTTTCCGGAACTGTCGTTTTCATATCACTCACGGTGCCTCGATGTCGATTTCGGAGGGTTGCGGCCGGATTTGAGGAATTGTTTGACGCGCGGTGATTTGATGACGGCCGAACAAGACAGCTAGTTCGAATCGTATTGGCCGCGACTATAAGCCCGATGCGTCAGTATGCCGTCAGAAGGCCGAGGAGCATCAGCGGCTCGGCGACTGTTTCGGGTTCACGCGCACCTTTCCACCTGCAAGAATCCGGAACCCGCAGAACCAGCGGTCACCCGGCATGCCTTCGACGCGCGGCGCAAGATTCGCGGAAGATCGATGAGCCAGCGCTCCACCTCGTGTCGTCACCCGGGAAGGAAGGTGCAAGATGGACATCGGGTTCATTGGCCTCGGCACGATGGGTTCACGGATCGCAGAGAACCTCATCAAGGCCGGCAACCAGGTACGTGTATGGAATCGCTCGCGTCCGCCCGTCGATGCGCTCGCACGATTGGGGGCGCGATCAGTGGCGACCGCGCGCGAGGCGTTCAGCGGCGACGCCGTGTTCTCGATGCTTGCCGACGACGCCGCAGTCCGCGCCGTGATCGACCCGCTGCTCGATGGTGCGCCGAAAGGAATCGTGCATGTGAACATGGGCACGATCTCCGTCTCTCTAGCGCGAGACCTCTCCGCTCGGCATAAAGAACGCGGCCTCTATTATGTCGCGGCTCCGGTGTTTGGGCGCCCGGAGCTGGCCGCCGCGGCCAAGCTCACCATCGTTGTCGCCGGTGATCCAGGCGCGATTGCGCGAATCGAGCCGCTGTTGGCTGCAATTGGTCAACGCACCTGGCCCATCGGAGTTGAACCCGAGCGTGCGAACGTCGTCAAGCTCGCAGGGAATTTCATGCTTGGGGCAGCGGTGGAAGGAATGGCCGAGGCGTCCGCGTTCGCCTCGCGCCACGGAATCGCTCCAGCCGAACTGCTCGATGTGCTCACCAACGGCGTATTCACCGCGCCTTCGTACCAGCTTTACGGAGCGGCGATCGCGCAGGAACGGTACGATCCTCCGGGGTTTCGCCTCGCGCTCACGCTCAAGGACCTGAGGCTCGCACTCGCGGCGGCCGAAGAGGTCAGCGTACCGATGCCGTTAGCCGATGTCGTGCACGAGAGTCTTCTCGACGCGATGGCAAACGGCGACGGCGAGCGTGATCTCGCGGCGCTGGCCAAAGTGTCGATGCGCCGCGCCGGACTGGAGGAATCATCAGCCGCGAAGCCAGGCACGCGCGAGCGGCGGGACGAGGCTCACCCAGGGCGCGAGCAACATGCCTAAGAGCGCTGACAACTTCATCTCGGAGTACCGCGTTCTCGGAAGCACTGGCGAGCGCGTATCGCCGATCGGGCTCGGCGGCTGGCATCTCGGGCTGCCCACCGTCGACGAGCAGCTCAGTCTTCGCATCGCCCGAAGCGCGATTGATCGCGGTGTCAGCTTCATGGACAACTCATGGGACTACAACGGCGGCACCAGCGAGATCCGGATGGGGAAAGCGCTTCGCGAAGGCTACCGCGACAAGGTGTTCCTGATGACGAAGATCGACGGCCGCTCAAAGAAAGAGGCGACGCGACAGCTCGACGAATCGCTCCGCCGCCTGCAAACCGACCGCATCGACCTTGTCCAGCACCACGAAGTGATCCGCTTCGACGATCCGCACCGGATCTTCGACGACGAAGGCGCGAACGCGGCGCTCGTCGACGCGCGCGCGGCGGGCAAGATCCGCTACATCGGTTTCACTGGGCACAAGGATCCGCGCATCCATCTTCACATGCTCGAGGTCGCGAAGGAACACGATTTCTCCTTCGCCACGGTTCAAATGCCGCTCAACGTCATGGACGCGCACTACCGGAGCTTCGAGAAGCTCGTTCTGCCCGAGCTGGTGAAGGGCAAAATCGGCGTGCTAGGGATGAAGAGCATGGCGAACGGAATCATCCTCAAGTCACGCACGGCGACGCCCGTCGAATGCCTTCATTACGCGCTCAATCTGCCAACGTCCGTCGTGATCACGGGCTGCGACAGCATGGAAATACTCGAGCAGGCGTTGAACGCGGTCCGAACATTCCGCCCGCTGGGTAAAGCGGATGTGCGAGCGCTTCTCGCCAGGACGAAGACAGCCGCCGCGCATGGCGAGTTCGAGCTCTTCAAGACCAGCTCGATCTTCGATTCGACGGCGACGCATCCGGACTGGCTTGGCGACGAGCCCCAGCGCATCCGGAACATGATGCCGGCGTGAGGTCGTTGCCACCGTCAATTCATCTCATCTCCATGGACGAACCGAAAAGCACGACCAATGAAACAGTCCGGCTCGAAGCGTTCAGCGACAACGTCTTCGCCGTCGCGATCACCCTGCTGATTTTTCAGATCCGCGTTCCTCCGCACGAACCGCCTGGCGGTTTGCGGGTGGCACTCTTCGATCTGTGGCCATCGTATCTCGCCTTTCTGGCGACCTTCATGACCATCGGCGTGATGTGGCTCAATCACCATCGACTCTTTTCCTTAGTCGCGAGAAAGGACGATGGGCTGATCGTACTCAACCTGCTGTTGTTGCTGGTTACAACCTGGCTGCCCTTCCCCACCGCGCTTCTGGCGGAGCATCTGCGCGGCCCTCACCATGATCAGCAGGCGGCCGGAGTCGTATACTCTGCATCGCTGTTCGCGATGGCGGTCGCGTTCAATGTGCTGTGGCGCTACGCCGTAAGCATCGACGCCGTCGGAGAGCACGCGAACGTGAGTGGAATCAGCAGGCAGTATGCAATCGGTCCACTCATATATGCCGTGCTGGTGGGGATCGCTTTCTTCAGCGCCGATTGGTGTCTCGTGATCAGCGCTCTCTACGCCTTGTATTTCGCGCTGCCTCCGTCACTGTGGCGCCGGCGACGGCGATAGCGATGCAGGTGGCACGGGATCATTGAGCGGTTCCGGTGCGGAGAACGTCGGAAGATATTGCCACGCCTACGGTCGATTTCCTTCCAAATCGTTCCTCCACCCAGATGTAAACTGTCGGAAGGACGAGGAGCGTGAGCACGGTTGCCGAGATCAGTCCGCCGATCACGACCGTTGCTAGCGGACGTTGCACCTCTGCGCCCGCGCTGGTCGAGACAGCCATGGGAATGAATCCAACGCTGGCCACGAGCGCAGTCATGAGCACTGGCCGGAGTCTGATCTCCGCTCCCTCGCGAACAGCATCTCTGAGACCGTTCCCCCGCTCGCGCAACTGATTGATGTACGTCAGAAGCACGACGCCATTCAACACCGCGACCCCAAACAACGCGATAAAGCCGACTGAAGCGCTCAGGTTGAGATGCAATCCGCGAAGCCAGAGAGCGCCGATTCCGCCAACGAGCGCGAACGGGACATTCAGCATCACCAGAAGCGCATGCCGGATATTTCGGAAGCTCGCATAGAGCAGGCTCGCGATCAGCAGCAAGACCAGCGGCACGATTATGCCAAGTCGCTTCATTGCTCGGGCCTGATTCTCGAACTGCCCGCTGTATTCCAGGAAATACCCCGGCGGGAGATTGACTTTGTTACGGATCTCCTCGCGAACCGCGCTCACGAAGCTTCCGAGGTCCCGGCCCCTCACGTTACTCTGCACCACTACGTAACGCTGTCCATTCTCGTGGTCCAGGACTTCAGGTCCTTCGACGACACGAATGTCGGCGACCTGTGAGAGGGGAACGGTGGCGCCGGACGGAGCTCTGAGAAGGATCTGTCCAACGGCTTCGGGGGTCGAGCGAAAAGGAGCATCGAGTCTGACGACTACAGGAAAGTGCCGTCGACCATCGATGACCTCGGTCGCGACCATTCCGCCGACGCCCGTCTCGATTGCTTCGCGCACATCGTTCACGTTGAGCCCGAACCGCGCAATCGCGGGTCGATTGAGGTCGAGCTCGAGCTGCATGGTTCCCGAGCTAATGCCGATAGACGCATCCTCGGCGGCCGGTACTTTCTCAACGATCCGTTCTATCTCGGCCGCCTTCTCCTGGAGGACGGCGAGGCTGTCGCCGAATATCTTTACGCCGAGATCCGTCTTGACCCCCGAGACTACCTCGTCGAGCCGCATTCGCATCGGCGCGCTGAACTCGTACTCGAGACCAGGAATCTGTCCAAGAGCTCCATCCATTCGCTCGACAAGCTTGTCGAGCGAACGGTCTTGCCACTCACGTTTGGGCTTCAAGCCGACGTAGACATCTGCCTGATAGAGCGCCATGGTCTCCGTCGCCTCATGCGGCCGGCCCAGATTCGTCACCACGCTGGAGACTTCCGGGAACTTGCGGAGTGTCCGCTCCACTTCCTCCGAAACCGAAACTCCCTGCGGAAGTGATGTGCTCGGAACTCGGCGAGTTTCGATCAACATGCTGCCCTCGTCGAGCTTCGGCATGAACTCAGAACCGAGGAACGGCAAAGAGCCAAGGGCAACAGCAAGCAGCCCCAGTGCAGTTCCTACGACAATTCTCCGGTGAGCGAGTGCCCACGCCAAACTCCGCGAGTAACGCGACCGTATCGCCAGAAACCACTTCGATTCCCCATGCGGGCGGAGCGATCCGTCCGGGATTGCGTTTGGAGAAACCAGCAGGAATGACGAGGCCGCCGGTATGTACGTGAGGGCTAAGAGCAACGAACCCAACACCGCCGCACAGACAGTGAATGCCATTGGACGAAACATTCTTCCTTCAAGACCTTCAAGTGTGAACACCGGAACGTAGACCGCGATGATGATTGCCACTCCAAACACGATGGGCCGGCCCACCTCGAATGCCGCTTCGCGCAGCAGATCCGCTCTCGATAACGAGGATTGATCATTCCCTCCTTCGATCCGACGCATGAAGTTCTCAACCATCACAACGGATGCATCCACGATGAGGCCGAAGTCCAACGCGCCGAGGCTCATGAGATTGGCCGTAATTCCAAACCGCTTCATCGCGATGAAAGCCACGAGCAGTGAGAGCGGAATCACCGAGGCAGTGAGCAGAGACGCCCGGATATTCCGGAGGAAGAGAAAGAGAACGGCAATCACGAGCAACGCGCCCTCGATGAGGTTGCGGAAGACTGTATGCGTCGTGGTCGTGACCACCTCGCCCTGATTGTAGAACGGGCGGATTCGAACACCCTTCGGCAGAATCGGCTCGATCTCAGCCAATCGACGAACCACTCCGTCGACGACCTCCCGGCCATTCGATCCTTTCAGCATGAGCACGACGGCCGAGAGAGCTTCTCCGCGTCCATCGCGCGTCACCGCTCCGTAACGCGGCTCGGCTGACACGACAATGCGAGCGACATCCCGGACGTAAATGGGAGTTGTGGCGCGAGTGGCGACGACTACGCGCCCGATGTCTGCCGTGTCAGAGACACGACCAAGCCCCCGTACCGTCAGCCTTTCGCCGCGATCTTCGACGTATCCGGCTCCAAAATTGGCGTTGTTGTTTTCGAGCGCCGACTTGAGGTCGCTCAAAGCCAAACCGAAACCTGCAAGCTTGTTCGGATCTGCCAGCACCTCGAACTGCTGCTGCAATCCTCCCCACGAATTGACGTCAGCCACACCAGGAACCGTTCTGAGGAGCGGCTTGATCGTGTATTCCTGAATGTTGGTCAACTCGATGAGAGTCAGGCTGTCTCGCCTCGCGGTCGTGGGCTCCACGAGATATTGAAAGACTTCACCCATCGCCGTAGCCGGCGGACCAAGCATTGGCTGTGCGCCAGCCGGAAGCTGCGTCGAGGCGTCCTGCATTCGCTGCTGAACCTGCGATCGCGCAAAATACAGATCGACATCGTCGTCAAATGTCACTGTGACGACCGAGAGTCCCACCTTCGAGATCGAACGGACGCCCATGGTCCTCGGGAGTCCGAGCATTGCCGTCTCCATCGGATACGTGACCTGCTGTTCGACTTCCACCGGCGAGAGGCTGGGTACGGTCGTCATCACGATCACCTGATTCGGAGTCAGGTCCGGGAAAGCGTCGGTGTTCAATGTTCGAAATGCCCACACTCCTGCCGCTGCAAGCGCCAGGGTCGCGGCAATGACCGCGGTGCGATGCCGCAGGGAGAATGCGATGAATCCATTGATGAGACTTTCCATTTACATCTCCATGTCGGGCATGGAGCGCTTTTGCAGCTCCGCCTTCACGGAAAAGGCGCCGACCGTCACAACCAGCTCGCCTGCGGCCAAACCCTGTGTCACAGCAACCGTTGGTCCTGTGCGCGGCCCGATTTCTACGGATCGCCGGACGAAGGTCGCACCGCTCGCCGAGTTTGGCTTCGCGATGAAAACAACGAGTCGACCATCGAGGAGTTGGACCGCGCCATCCGGTACGACCGGCACGGCGCTGGCGCCTTCACCTTCCACCGAGACAGTGGCCAGCATCTCCGGCTTCAGCTTCTGATTTCCGTTGAGAATTGTTGCTCGCACGAGCAGAGTGCGGCTGGCGGGGTCGAGAGCGGCACCGACCGCAGTAACGCGCGCGTCGAACCTGTCGGCCGGATATGCGGGAACGAAGAAGCGGAGAATGCCGTCGACTCGAAAGAGCGACGCGAACTTTTCAGGCGCGTTCACCTGAAGCCACAAAGAGCCTGGATCGGTGACTGAGACGAGTTGTGTTCCAGCCGCGACCACCGAGCCCGGCTGCGCTTCGCGGGATAGAACGACTCCTGACAGCGGCGAACGGAGCACCATTTCACCGGCCGCAGAAGCTCCCGCTCCCAGCTGTTCTGCCGAGCTGATTGCTCGTCTTTGTTCAGCGAGTGCTTGCGAAAGAGATGCTTGCGCGGATTCGTCATCGGCGATGGCGCGCTCATAGTCCTGTTTTGGTATTGCCTTGAGCGTCAGCAAGCGCTCCGCCCGGTCCCGGGCGGCTCGCGCATAACCAGCCTGCGCCCGCATCGCTACGACCTGCGATGCTGCTTTGGAGACGTCTGACTGAGCGGATCCCGCGCCGGGCCCGACAAGCGTCACCAGAACCTGGCCACGTCCAACTCTGTCGCCCGGTTGAACCCGGACGGTCGTTACCCGCCCTTCCGCCGGAGCGCTGAGGCGAGCGGTGCGATTCTCATTGGGAATGATCGTTCCCGGGATGACGGCCGACGTCGACGATTGACCAAGCGCGGCAGGAGCCCATTGAATCTTTCCGTGCTCTATCTGTGCGGCGGTAAGGGTTAACGAGCTGGAATCGGGTGCAGTCGGTTTCGCGGCTGTATCCATCGCCATGCCTTTCATCGCTGCCGTGGAATCCGACGTTGCCTCTGAGCTCTTTTCTGTCTTTCGGCTGCAACTCGCTCCCGCGATCAGCAGCGCAATCGTTACCGAAGCTGCCGTCATCCGAGTGCGCGACTCAGCTCGCCGGTTGGCAGTGGCGCGTCTCATTGGCTCCCCCCTGCCCGAACGCTGGGCCAGGCGTCGATGGCATCGATCCCCTGCGTCACCAGGAGTCTGAGGACTGCAAGATGCTGCGCGAAAAGCGTCTCGAAGTAGCTTCCGCGGGCTTCCTTCCACGCCCGCGCTGCGTCGATCACTTGCAAAAGGCTCGTTCCACCTTCGCGATAAGCGCCGAGAGCGATTCGGCGAGCGTCTTCCGCTCGGGCGAGGTAACTATTGGTGCCACTGCCAAACGCGGTCACCCGTTCCGATAGAATGCGCGCGGCCGTTTGCGCACCCAACAACTCGGCATCGGCATTCCGCCTCTTCTGCTCGAGCTCGAATTGCGCCGCGTCCTGTTCGGCACGCGCGGCGGCGATGCTTCCTCGATTCTGATCGAGAAGAGGGAATGGAAGCGTGAATCCCGCGACCAGTGAACTCGAGCCCGCGGAGTTCTTCGTCCCCACCATCGCGCCAAGATCGCGGAGCACCATTCTCCGTTCCGCCGAGATCGCAGCTTCGGAGGCGACCAGACGCTCACGCGCCGCCTCGACTTCCGGACGGTAAATACGATCGGTCGACGCCGTGATCGCAATGTCCAGGGGAAGACTGTCGACCTTCACCTGCAGCACGCCCGCGGCGAGACGGCCGCCGAAGAAGTTTTGCAAATCTGCCTGAGCGCGAGCAAGCTCACTCTCCGACATGGCGAGATCATTCAGAACGTGATCGCGTTCAAGCTGAGAACGAATCAGGTCTGCTTCTGCTGCCACTCCTTCACGCACTCGTACGTTGTTGTACGTGACAACCGTATCGAACCACTGCGCCAGGCTTCGAGTGGCGGCCACGTTTACCTGGGCAAGTGCAACCTGGTAGAAGACGCCCGCCGCGTCGACGGCGAGCTGTTGACGCTCGGTTAGAACGTCAGCTTGGCCGGCGCGAATCAGCGCCTGCGCTTGTTTGATCCGTGGGCCTCGCTGATACACGGGCTCGAGTGGCAGCATCGCCGTCGTCATCGTCTCGCGCTCTGAAGTAGCCATGCCTGGAGTCTGGTCCATCTGCTGACTCTCGAAGCTGACTATCGGGTTGCTCCACGTTCGAGCCGCAGACAGACCTCCGTGCGCGGCTCGAACGCGTGCCCTGGCGGCTCCGAGCAAAGGGCTGTTTGAGCGGATGCTATCAAAGACCTCACGAAGCGTCACGTCTGCGGCGCCAACGGGGAGTGTCGTTTGAGCGGCACTCAGCGGCGCCTGCATCGTGATTGCGACCGACAGCACCAAAACCTGCCATGCGCGCGCGCGACTCATCGGAACGCGGAATACACAATTGATCAAAATTCTTAGCATTGATTCGCTTCTTCTCGATTCGGTTGGTCGCACGGAGAAAAAACCGCTGGCGCGGCTCTCGGCGATTACGTGGAGTTTGAATGATCCCAGGGCCGGCTGCGACACGGCCAAGCTGGGCGTCGTCCAGGAAAAGCCTGGACGCAATACGCCCTAGGAGAGGAGCTGCGGAGGCGGGACTAGCGGTTCGCGCTTGACGTTTTCAAAGAACACCGGTGTGGCGGGAATTGCCTCGGGCGCGGGCTGAGGGCCGAGCGCTAACGAAATAGTGACTGGGGAAACAGAGTAGCACGACTCGCAGGAGCACGAATAGCTATCCCGCTGGTGCGCATCCGCAACCATTACCGTGCGACCATGCCCTGGAACGCCACCATCGTCGGCCGCGGTGCCAGCTCCGGTCACCATCGCTCCAGTTTGATCCGAGCCGCAATTCATTCCGCCGGTCACAATTCCAGTCAGGCAACCCAACAGCGGTTCGAACGCACCACACCCCAGGCACCACACCGTAATGAGTGCGATGCCAACGCGTGTGAGTCGGTTAACGGAAGAAAGACGCTGGGTGGTCACGGTCACTGAATCTACGGGGGAAACGCGGTCGACGTCACCGATCAGGGCTCGACGACGTCGATGGTCCGACCGGCCGCAATAGGACCGGGGACCGTCTGCCGTTTACCCGAAGGCCAACGGACTTCGATCCCCGCGGCGTGGTCAGCGTTCGCGAGGCCGAAATAAAGCGGCAGGTCGCTCTGGGAGAGGTATCCCGTCTTTCCATCGAGAACCTTCAGAATTCGGCGGCCATCGGGTAGGACGACGGTCACCTGCGCGCCGAGCCCCTCGCGGTTCGAGCTCGCCCCGCGAAGCCGGACCTTGAGGAAGTCGATGCGATGTCGCTGCGCGAGGTCGCTGACGAGTACCTGCGGGCGCCCGTTGAACTCGTTGGTCACGATGTCGAGGTCACCGTCACCGTCGAGGTCGACTGCGAGGGCGGCGCGTGTACCAAGCGAGCCTATCATGGTGAGGTGGCGCGCCGCATCGAGCCGGCACGTTGCATTC
>Ga0193699_10001031_pt1 | contig 11278 bp, 8 predicted proteins | sample L3c2metaG_FD_160095 | JGI IMG/M metagenome (GOLD analysis project Ga0193699, IMG submission 160095) | Soil microbial communities from a riparian zone of the East river system, Colorado, United States - L3c2 | ecosystem: Environmental > Terrestrial > Soil > Riparian zone | place: USA: East River... | reverse complement strand
ACCTGGACTGACTTCTAGCATGTCGGCTTTTCCTGCGATCTCCGCAAATGCCGCGGCGTCGGCGCCGGTCAGCCACGCCTGTACGGCGAGCTTTTGCAGCTCACCGTAGAGCGCGGTCCGCCGCGACGGGTCGAGATGCGCAACGACCTCGTCCAACAGCAGGACCGGAGAAAAGCCCGACATTTCCGCCAGCAACCCTGCGTGCGCCAGCACGAGGCCGATGAGCAGCGCCTTCTGCTCGCCGGTCGAGGCCTCGGCGGCGGCGATGCCCTTGCCCGCATGGATGACGCTGAGATCGGTGAGGTGCGGCCCGTCGAGCGTGCGTCCGGCGGCGGCATCGCGCGCGCGATTGTTTCGAAGCGTCGCACGGTACCGATCCTCCACCTCGACGGCGGGGTGAAGCGCTACGAGCTGTTCCATCCAGCCATCGAGCGCGATAGCTGCCGCGGGAAAGGCCGAGGCCGGGTCTTTGCGGGCGGCAAGCGCGGCTTTCAGCCGATCGACCGTTTCCACCCGCAGCGCGGTCACCGCGACCGCAAGCTCGGCGGTTTCATGCTCGATCGCATCGAGCCAATGCGGATCGGGGCGGGGATCCTCGAGCAGGCGGTTGCGCGAGCGCAGGGCCCGTTCGAGCGCATTGACCCGCGACATGTGCTCGGCATCGACGGCAAGCACGAGCCGGTCGAGAAAGCGCCGCCGCTCCGAGGCCGAGCCGTTGAACAATCCGTCCATGGCCGGCACCAGCCAAACGACGCGCAGGTGATCGGCGAATGCCGATGCCGATGGCACCGGCTCGCGATCAATGCGGCATTGGCGCGAGAGCACGGCGTCTTCGCCCCCTGGAAACGGGACTACCCCGGTTCCGAGCGTCGCCAATCCGAGCGCCCCCTCCACGTCGGCCGATACCGCCCACGACCCGTCGCCCTCCGAAAACGCCACGTCGTCGAGGGTCGCGCGCCGCAAGCCGCGCCCTGGTGCGAGAAACGAGATCGCCTCGATGAGATTGGTTTTGCCCGCACCGTTCGGCCCAACGAGCACGACCGGTCCCGCGCCGACCTCGATCTGCGCGCTGTGATAGCTGCGGAAATTCGTCAGAGTCAGACGGCGGATGCGGGCGCAGGCCATGGCAGGGATCAGTAATCAGAAGTCGGTGATCAGAAAACAGAAATGGGCATCCCGCCTGAATTCTGCCTCCGGACGTCCGACCTCCAATCCCGCTCTAAACCCGCATCGGCATCAGCACGTAGAGCGCGCCCTTGGTGTCGCGATCCTGGATCAGCGTCGGCGATCCCGGATCGGCCAGCTTCAAGACCGCGGCTTCGCCCTCGAGTTGCGCCGCAATGTCGAGCAGATAGCGCGAATTGAAGCCGATATCGAGCGGCTCAGACCCGTATTCAACCTCGATCTCCTCGGTTGCGCTGCCGGAATCCGGATTGGTCACCGAAAGCATCAGCCTGCCGCTGGTGAGCGACAGCTTGACCGCGCGCCCGCGTTCGCTCGATACAGTTGATACGCGGTCGACGGCCTGTTCGAACTCCTTCTTGTCGACGGTGAGTTCCTTGTCGTTGCTGACCGGAATGACGCGCCCGTAGTCGGGAAACGTCCCGTCGATGAGCTTGGAGGTGAGGATCGTATCACCGAGGGTGAAGCGGATTTTGCCCTGCGAGAGTTCCAGCGTGACTTCGGCCTCATTGTCCTCGATCAGGCGCTGCACCTCCCCCACGGTTTTGCGCGGGACGATGATGCCGGGCATGCCGCTGGCGCCCTCAGGCAGCGCGAGCTCGAATTGCGCCAAGCGATGCCCGTCGGTCGCCACCGCCCGCAACGTGGGCGCCTTGTTGGTGCCGGCGGTGTGGAGATAAATGCCGTTGAGGTAGTAGCGCGTTTCCTCGGTCGAGATCGCGAACTGGGTCTTGTCGATCAACCGCTTGAGGTCGGCGGCCGCGAGCTTGAACGTGTGGGTCATCTCGCCTGCCGCAAGGTCGGGGAAGTCGCTCTCGGGCAGCGTCTGCAGGGTAAAGCGGGAGCGTCCGGCGCGGATTGCCAGCACGGCCCGGTCGCCGGAGGCTTCGAGCACGATCTGCGCCCCCTCGGGCAGCTTACGCACGATTTCGTAGAACATGTGCGCGGGGACGGTAGTCGCGCCGCCGGGGCCGACCTCGGCCGCGATGGTCTCCGTGACCTCGAGATCGAGGTCCGTAGCTTTGAAGGCCAGCTTCGATTTGTCGGCCTTGATCAGCACATTCGCGAGGATTGGAATGGTGTTGCGGCGCTCGACCACGCGGTGGACATGGCCGAGTGACTTCAACAGAGCTGCGCGTTCGACGGTGACTTTCATCTTTCAGTCCGCCTGCTCGCGTGGAAAAGGGGGGTAGGAACGTGGCGTGTATGCGCGGTTTGCGCAAGGGCGAGGGGGCCTCGCGCCGAACTTACCCAACGGATTTGGCGGTGATTGCGTCCGGTGGGGCCCCTTGGCCCGGGAGACGCGAGGGCAAAGCCTTGCTCACTCCTGCAATTGCCGCTTCAGCAGCTCGATCTCCTCGGCCAGCGCGGTGTCGGTGCTCACGAGATTCTCGATTTTTCGCACTGCGTGCAGAACGGTGGTGTGGTCACGGCCGCCGAAACGACGTCCGATCTCAGGCAGCGAGCGCAGCGTCAGCGTTTTCGCGAGATACATCGCCACCTGCCGCGGGCGCACGACGTTGGCCGTGCGCCGGGACGACAACAGATCGGCGCGGCTCACATTGTACTGGCGGGCGACCACCCGTTGAATGTCCTCGATCTTGACGCGCTTGGGCTCCTGCGGGCGGATCAAGTCGCGCACCTCGCGCTCCGCCATCTCGAGCGTGACGGGCTGGCCCGTGAGCTTGCTATGGGCGAGCAGCCGGTTGAGCGCGCCCTCAAGATCGCGGCCGTTATGGGTCACGGTCCTGGCGATGAACGCCAGCACCGGGGCGGGAACATCGAAACAGGGATGGTGCTGCCGGGCGGCCGCGGCGCGGCACTTGAGGATTTCAAGGCGCAGCTCTTCCCCGAGCGACCCCATCTCGACCACGAGCCCGCCTGCCAGGCGCGAGCGCACCCGCTCGTCTAGGCTCTCGAGATCGGCCGGCGGCCGGTCGGCAGCGATCACCACCTGCCGGCCGGCATCGATGAGCGCGTTGAGGGTATGGCAGAACTCGGCCTGGGTGGATTTGCCCTGGAGAAATTGCAGGTCGTCGATTACCAAGACGTCGATGGTGCGCAGCGCGTCTTTGAATGCCAGTGCGTTCTGCGCCCGCAGTGCGGCCACGAAGCCGTACATGAACTTTTCCGCGGTGAGATAAAGCACCTTGCGTTCGGCGCTGGTATTGCCGGCCCAGGCCAGGGACTGCAGCAGATGGGTCTTCCCGAGCCCGACGCCGGCGTGAATGTAGAGCGGATTGAACATGACCATGTCACCGCGCCGCCCCTGCGCAACCTGCTTTGCGGCGGCGTGGGCGAGTGTATTGGAGCGACCGACGACAAAGGTCTCGAAGGTCAGGCGCGGATCGAGCGGCGAACCGCCGAGAGCGTCATGCACGGCCGAGATCGGCCCGATTGGGCTGCGCACATCGCTGCCATTGACCTTGCTCTCGCGGGTGTCGCGCGGGGTGGCGGGCACCTCCAGCGGCTTGAGCTTTGGCGGTAGGGTACGGATCACCGCGGAGCGGACCGTAAGCTCGATGCGCGAGAAGTCCGGTTGCTCCGCCTGCCAGCAGGCCAGCACCCGCTCGGCGTAATGGGACTGGATCCAACTCTTGAGAAAGCGGGTCGGCACCGACAGCTTGACCGTTTCCCCTTCGCTGCCGTCCAGCTCCATGCGCGCGAACCAGCTCGAGTAGACGTCGTCACCGACTTCGGCACGGAGACGGTCTCTGACCCGCGTCCAGCTTTCCTGATCCATGCTCGGCATTTTGTGTGTCTCTTCTTGATCGGCATAAGCGGAGGGGTGCGACGCGGACGAAACGCGATGCTTTCGGGACGCCTACTTGGCGGACGCAAAACGACACGAACGAAAGCGACATGAAGGAGGAAGAGCCACGGCCCGTTCGGCCGGGGAGGCAGAGCGTGCGGGAAACACGCCGGGATCTGTTTTACCGGCGTACGGGCGCTCAATGCGGCGGCGGAGCTGGGCCTCGCGCGGCAATGACGAAATGAGATAAGAGGCCGTTTGGCGGGCACCAAAAGGTGCAAGCCCTGGAACATTTGGTCCGCCTCGCTGAGGTCATGCTACCCCCCTGCCCATCGCCGCCGCTCGTCGCGACGGCCATGCACACGTTCAGGTTCTTCGAAGTATTCTTGGGTTTGCTTCGTGTCGTCCGACTACTACAAGCTCGACGCCACGAAGCACAGGCTTATGTCCATACACGCCAGGCGCTTACAAAATCGAAGTTGAAGCCAAGAACGACCAGACATGAGTCATCCGTCCTCATCTTCGATGAAGCTCGAATACGAACCTTTTACTGAAAACCGCCGGTGGCCCAGCGGCAGGGGGAAAATAGCACGGCCCGTGCCCCCTGCAACGACTTCGCGCACGCGTCGCGCAAGCGAGCCGCGCCCAATCGCGCTGGCGCGCTTCCGGTCGGGCCGGCAAGCTGTGTCATAATATTTTGAATTAACTTACATATTTGAGCGAAACTTGTCGGATGCGGGCAGCCAGCGAGCGGCGGTGAAATTGGTTTGAAACAACGCGCCCGTGAGAGCAGGAACTTGCCGAAAACCAAGTCCTTGTGGTCGCTTTCCACATAAGCCGTTCTGCATACAGCTTTTTCTTTGAGCGGAAATCGAGGGTAGCCCCCCGGATGTGACAATCGGGCAGTACTCACCGCCGCCGCGGATAAAGATCTCCCATCTCGCATTATCGCCAAGCGTGTGACGCTTCTGCAACGAATCGATTGCAGAAATCCGACAATCGCAAATTATCAAAAGGAGTTTTGTGACGACGCGCTGGGCGCCAATGCGGCGCGGGTCGCTGTGCAATGCTCGCCCTCATGCAATCCGCGCCCGATGTGCGCAGGTGCATGGTCAGCGCGGAGGAACGCTTGCGGGCGCGCCGAGAGCGGAAATCACGTCATTTGGAAATTTGGAAGCGGCATTCCGGCCGAGCGATCTTGCTCGCATGGTCTTGACCGCAACGGCTGACCTTCGCGAGCCTACTCCGAGGCCAGGCCGTGCTACTGGGCGAGCTTGGCGACGCGATGGGAGAGGCGCGATACCTTGCGGCTCGCGGCGTTGGGATGCACGATCCCCTTTTGCGCCGAGCGCATGATCACCGGCTCAGCTTCCTTCAGAGCCGCGAGTGCTTGGGCGCGGTCGCCGCTGGCGATCGCTTCCTCGACCTTGCGCACGAAGCCGCGCATTTTCGAGCGCCGTCCCTTGTTGATTTCAGTGCGGCGGGCGATCTTGCGGGTGGCCTTGCGGGCGGAACTGGTATTAGCCATGCCTGTACTCGTTGTGCGGGCGCTGGTGCGGCCCGCGGATTATCGTCCGGCTCGATGTCGAAATTCGATGTCGTAAGACGTGAGCCGGCGGCGAGAGCCTCGCCGCCAAAGCGCGCCGCTTATAGTCGTCCCGCCTGCGAGCGTCAACGGCCGGCGCTCGTGGGCGCGTCAGCAATCCCGCAGGGCGTCGCCCGAGCGGCCTGCCTTCGGTGCATGATCTCCAAACCGGCAGAGGTTCGGCCAAGATCATTCGACCAGGCAGGGGCCTGGGTCGAATTGCGCCGCAAATAAAGGGTTTTACGCTAGCCAACTCGGGCTTTGGCGCCGATCCCGGGCTCCTGCACGGGTCGTGCCCGCAGGCTGTCGTAGGCGGTTGAAACCGCGGCGCGGTCCTGCGCCGGGAAGACGCTCAGCGGCGGCTGCACCCGCGTCCAGCCCGCGTCACCGTGAATATGCGCGAGCAGCGCCTTTACCCCCGGAACAAGCTGCTTGCCGTCGAATAGCTTGCGGATGGCCACGGCGGCATCGAGGGCGCCGGTGTCGCCATTGCGCCATGCCCGTGCGCACAGATCGGCATTGAGGTTGGCCGTGGCGGAAATGCAGCCGGCGAAGACGCCCGTACGTGCCTCCATCAGCACCGCTTCGGTCGAAGGGAACACTTTGAAGCCGGGGCCGACCTTCGTGGCTTCGCGCGCGTAATCCATGTCGCCCGACGAATCCTTCAGTCCGACGATACGCGTACCGAACGTGCCGACCAGGCGTGCGACCAGCTTGACATGCCACGGCAGCCCGGATTGAGCCGGAAAATGATAGAGATAAATGGGAATCGGCTTTTCCGCCGTCGCCTGCACGATGATTTCGACATAAGCGAAGAGTCCGTCGTCCGGCACGCCTTTATAGTAGAAGGGCGGCAGCACCAGCGCGCCCGCGAAGCCAAGCTCGCCGGCATGCCGCGTCAGCGCGACCGCGTCAGCGACCGAGGCTGCGCCGGTGCCAACCATGAGCCGATCGAGCGGCAGTCCCGCGTCGCGGTAAGCGCTCATGACGTGTTTGCGTTGCTCCAGTGAGAACGAGGTGGCCTCACCGGTGGTGCCGAGCACATTCAATCCGTCGCAGCCATTGGCGAGCAGGAAGCGCGCGAGCGCGGTCGAGCGCGCGCAATCCGGTTCGCCCTTGTCGTCGACGGCGGTCGCGATGGCGGCGATCACGCCCTGAAGTTTGCTTGAGGTCATGTTGTCTCCTGATGCGGGACGACAGGTGTGACGATTGTCCTTTGCCGTGCGTCCTTTGCCGTTCGTCCTCTGCCGTCTGTTATCCGCTCACGTTAAAGGCTGCGAGCGCGGCCATATTGACGAGCTGGGCATCATTGGCCGAGAGCGGCACGATTTGCACCGGCCGGTCAAGCCCAACCAGGATCGGGCCGATGACGGTCGCGCCGCCCAGTTCCTGCAGCAGCTTGGTCGAGATCGACGCGGAATGGAATGCCGGCATGATCAGCACATTGGCCGGCCCGGTCAGACGACAGAACGGGTAGGCCTCGCGCAGTTCCATATTGAGCGCGACGTCAGCCGCCATGTCGCCGTCATATTCGAAGTCGACGCGGCGCTGGTCCAGGATACGGACCGCTCCTTGCACGTGCGCCGCGCGCTCCCCCGGCGGGTGGCCAAAGGTCGAGAACGCCAGCAGCGCGATACGGGGCTCGTACCCGAAGCGGCGGGCGACGCCGGCGGCTTCGACCGCGATGTCGGCCAAGATCTCGGCATTCGGCATCTCGGTCACCGCCGTGTCGGCGACCAGCACAGTGCGCCCGCGCGCGAGCACCAGCGACACCCCCATCACGCGATGGCCGGGTTTGGGATCGATGCAGCGCCGGATGTCGTCGAGCGCCACCGAGAAATTGCGCGTGACCCCGGTTACCATGGCATCGGCGTCGCCGAGCGCGACCATGCAGGCGGCGAAATGGTTGCGGTCCTGGTTCACGAGACGCTGGACGTCGCGCTGCAGGAAGCCGTGGCGTTGCAGCCGCTCGTAGAGAAAGGCCGCGTAGGCCGCGTTGCGTTGCGACAGCCGCGCGTTGATGATCTCGATGCTTCCGCCGAGCTCGATGCCGAGGTGGCGCGCGCTTTCGCGCACGCGGTCCTCGCGGCCGACGAGCAGTGCCGTGCCGAGGCCCTCGTTGACGAAGTTCGCGGCGGCGCGGATCACCTGCTCTTCCTCGCCCTCGGCAAAGACCACGCGCTGCGGTCGCCGGCGCAGCCGCTCGTAGACGCGCTGCAGGATGCCGGCCACGGGATCGCGGCGCGAGCGCAGTTGCGCGCGGTAGGCGTCCATGTCGACGATGGGACGCCGGGCGACGCCGGTTTCCATGGCGGCGCTGGCGATGGCGGGCGGAATGAACGAGATCAGCCGCGGGTCGAACGGCACCGGGATGATGTATTCGGGACCGTATTTGGGGCGCGCACCGTAAGCGGCGGCGACCTCATCGGGAACGTCCTCGCGGGCAAGCGCGGCGAGCGCTTTGGCCGCCGCGATCTTCATCTCCATGTTGATGGCGGTCGCGCGCACGTCGAGGGCACCGCGAAAGATATAGGGAAAGCCCAGCACGTTGTTGATTTGATTGGGATAGTCGGAGCGCCCGGTTGCCATGATGGCGTCGCTGCGCACTTCTGCCACTTCCTCCGCCGTGATTTCCGGGTCGGGATTGGCCATGGCGAAGATGATCGGCTTCGCCGCCATCGATTTCACCATCTCCTTCGTCACCGCGCCCTTGACCGAGAGGCCGAAGAAGACATCGGCGCCGGCCAGCGCCTGGGCCAGGGTGCGTGCCGAGGTTTTCGCCGCGTGCGCCGATTTCCATTGGTTCATGCCCTCGGTGCGGCCCTGATAGACGACGCCTTTGGTGTCGCAGAGGATGATGTTGTCGGGCGTGAATCCGATCGCCTTGAGCAGTTCGAGACAGGCGATGCCGGCGGCGCCGGCGCCGTTGCATACGAGCTTGGTTGATTTGATGTCGCGTCCGGTGAGATCGAGCGCATTGATCAGGCCGGCGGCCGCGATGATCGCGGTTCCGTGCTGGTCGTCATGGAATACCGGGATGTCGAGGAGTTCCCGCAACCGCTGCTCGATGACGAAGCACTCCGGCGCGCGGATATCTTCCAGGTTGATGCCGCCCCAGCTCTTGCCGAGCAGCTTGATGCAGTTGACGATTTCGTCGGGGTCTTCGGACGAGACTTCGAGGTCGATCGAATCAATGTCGGCGAAGCGCTTGAACAGGACCGCCTTGCCTTCCATCACCGGCTTGGCCGCCAGCGCGCCGCGATTGCCCAGCCCCAGAATGGCCGTTCCGTTGGTGATGACGGCGACGAAGTTGCCCTTGGTGGTATAATCAAACGCGAGGTCTTCGTTCTCGGCGATAGCGAGCACTGGAACGGCGACGCCGGGTGAATAGGCCAGCGAGAGGTCGCGCTGGGTTGCCATCGGCTTGGTGGCCACCACTTCGAGCTTGCCTGGGCGGCCCTGGCTATGGAACAGCAGCGCTTCCTGGTCGGTGAAGGTGGGCCGTCCGCCGCGCCCATCGTTTTTTGAAGACATCTCAACCCCTTACAAGATCTTGCGTAGAGCGGCCGGAGAGCCGAAGGTAAGCCATCGAATGTCCGCCGCTCGAGGGAAAGTCATGAACCCCGCCGCCCCGCCTGCGCCATCATGCTGGCGCGGGTACAGGCTCGTCCACAGCGACAGGTTGTCCGAACCGGGAATAATTGAACGGTGAGGGCGAGCGCGGTAATCGGTAGCGCGAAGACGCATATTTCTCCAGGGCGTAGAATAGAACGGACACGCCATGATCCGCTTTGTATTTCGTTTCGCCGGGCTAGTGGCGCTCGCCTTGGGCTTCATCTTCCTGGTTCACGACGGCACCAAGTCGATCGCCGACCAGACCTTGTATCTCAGCAGCGTCAGCTCGACCTGGGAAAACGTTCACCAGGGCTCGCTCGCATCGTTGCAGCCCACGATCGAGCGCCATGTCGGGACCTGGGCGTGGCAGGGCGTGGTCAAGCCCTACTTTCTCGACCAGCCGGTCTCGCTCGTGCTCGCCATCATCGGTGCCATCCTGATCCTGTTGGGGCGGAAGAAAAAACCGCTGATCGGATACGCCCGCGACTGAAAAAGGACGGACCGCGGCGCCAAGGCCGCGGTCCGGTTTGCCTTTGTCGCTGATTACTTGACCGTATCCGCGCCCGCCTTGCAGGCGACCGCATCCTGATCGCCAGTGGCGCCGCTGCAGCCAATCGCGCCGATGATCTTGCCGCCCTCGACGAGGGGGAAGCCGCCCGGAGAGGCCACCAATGTCGGGTCGAGCGTGCTGGCGAAGGCGCCGGCCGGAGTCTGCATGACATTGAAGAAGACTTGAGATGGCCGCCGGTAGCGGGCCGCCGTGCGGGCCTTGCCCTGCGAGATCCCGACCGAGGCAATCTGCGTCTGATCCATCTTGTAGAAATAGACGAGGTCGCCATTCGGGTCGACGACCGAGATCGCGAGCTTCCAATTGCGAGGCGACTTCTTGGCCTCGGCCACCGCGGCGGCGACGACCTGCGCGGCACGATCGACGGTAATCGACGCGCCGTATGGAACATCGAACGGCATTTGGTCAGGGATCGCCGTCGGCGCCGCGGGCGCCGGGGCTGGCGCGGGCGCTGGCGCTTGCGCCAATACGGCGCCGGGCACTGCGAGCGCCGCACAGGCGGCGAACAAGGTTACAACAACACGACGCATGCTTAGTCCTCCCACTTGGTTTCGTTGCCGTCCTTGCAGGCACGGCGTTTGTACGCGCGTGAGCATACGGGTTTGCGATTAGCGGCGAAACGGGAATGTCGGGATCTCTGCCCTTCGTGCGGTCGGGAACGGCGTGGCCGGTCGCTCCGACGCACCGCGATAGCTAATCGAGACCCAAGACAGGTGCGCCGCGCCCCTGCCGCACCTATATTGGTCTCACGATCACGGGAGACGTCGCCATGTTCATGTTCAAGAAGAAGCTTGAAATGCCGTCGGCCGCCGAGGCATTGCCTGGCCGTTCGACCCCCATCCCGACCGCGCGGGAGCATTTTGTCCTGCACCGACCGCTCAAGGGGCCGTATCCGGCCGGTCTCGAGACCGCAATGTTCGGCCTGGGCTGCTTCTGGGGTGCCGAACGCAAGTTTTGGGAGCTGGGCGACGGAATTTACACCACCGCCGTTGGCTATGCCGGCGGCCACACGCCCAATCCGACCTATGAGGAAGTGTGCTCCGGCCGCACCGGCCACAACGAGGTCGTGCTGGTGGTCTACGATCCGAAGAAGGTTTCCTATGAGCGCCTGCTCAAGACGTTCTGGGAGAGCCACGACCCCACGCAGGGGATGCGCCAGGGCAACGACGTCGGCACACAATATCGCTCGGGCATCTATGCGTTCACGGCGGAGCAGCGCAAAGCCGCGGAAGCTTCGAAGGCGGTCTACGACAAGGAACTCAAGACGCGCCGCTTCGATGCCATCTCCACCGAGATCGTCGATGCTCCTGCGTTCTATTTCGCCGAGGATTACCACCAGCAATATCTGGCGAAGAACCCGATGGGATATTGCGGCCTGGGCGGCACCGGCGTGAGCTGTCCGATCGGCATCCCTGCCGAGCCCAAGCAAGCGGCCCAAGCGTGAGTCCAGCGCAGACAAGTTTACGCAGTCTGCGCAACGCTTAAGCAGACAAGTTTACGCAGTCTGCGCAACGCTTAAGCAGACAAGTTTACGCAGTCTGCGCAACGCTTAAGCAGACAAGTTTACGCAGTCTGC
>Ga0193699_10001030_pt1 | contig 11282 bp, 8 predicted proteins | sample L3c2metaG_FD_160095 | JGI IMG/M metagenome (GOLD analysis project Ga0193699, IMG submission 160095) | Soil microbial communities from a riparian zone of the East river system, Colorado, United States - L3c2 | ecosystem: Environmental > Terrestrial > Soil > Riparian zone | place: USA: East River... | reverse complement strand
TGTCATTGTCGGAAACTCAATCCGGCTAGTAAGCGCAGTCGAATCGGGCGATGCTCTTGGTTGATGAGAGATGTTTGCAGCCTGATTTGGTTGGCGCTGATCGGATTGTTCCGATCGCGAGCGTCGCTGCAAGCAGAGATCTTGACGCTTCGTCATCAACTCAACGTGCTGCGACGTAAATCGCCGCAGCGACTAACCTTCAGCAGCATCGACCGTCTGGTATTTGCCGGGTTGTATGGGCTGGCACCTGGCGTTCTGGACACTTTGAAGATCGTCAGGCCGGAGACCGTGATCCGCTGGCATCGTGCCGGCTTCCGAGCGTATTGGCGCTGGAAATCAAGACCGCGCGGTGGCCGCCCAAAGACCACGCTGGAAATCCGTCATCTCATTCGCGAGATGAGTCTCGCCAACCCATTATGGGGCGCACCACGGATCCACGGCGAGCTTCTCAAGCTCGGCATCGATGTCGGGCAAACCACCGTTGCAAAGTATATGGCGCGGGGAAGGCGACCGCCGTCCCAGGGGTGGAAGACGTTTCTTCATAATCACGCCGACGGCATCGCGTCGATGGACCTGTTCGTGGTTCCGACCATCTCATTCCGACTGCTCTACGGGCTCCTGATACTGCATCACGGTCGCCGCCAAATCCTGTGGCTGGGAGTGACCGCGCACCCAACGGCTGAATGGATTTCGCACCAGCTCACCGAGGCCTATGGCTGGAAAGTAGCGCCGCGATACATCATTCGTGACCGCGACGCGGTCTACGGCGACGTCTTCATCCGCCGCCTTCGGGCGATGAGTATTCGGGATCGGCCAACCGCGCCGCGATCGCCGTGGCAGAACGGATATTGTGAAAGGGCGATCGGTTCGATCCGGCGGGAGTGTCTTGACCACGTTGTCGTGTTCGGCGAGCGGCATCTTCGCCATCTGCTGCGATCTTACGCGACCTATTATAACACGGCTCGCACGCACCTTTCAGTCAACAAGGACGCGCCGATGCCGCGAACAATACATGCCGTTGGTCGCATTGTGCCAACGCCATTTCTTGGCGGACTCCATCATCTATATGTGCGTGTTTGATTTCCGACAGGCACAGGTCGACCGACGAGGACGCCGCGGCCGGGATCAACACGCCGGCCGCTCGTTCCGATCGCGACGAGCAGGCCTATTGCTGGACGATGGCGCGTGCGATCGGTCATCCGAGCCGTATCGCGGGCCTGACCGAGGGCGCGGCCGGCAAGCTGCTCGAGCGGGGAGTCGCCGACATCGCCGGCGTCGAGGCCTATTCGGCGATCAGTGAGTTGTTGCGGCTGGCGCAGTTCGCGTCGGACAGATGGACCGAACTGACGGGTTAGGCGCTGAACGCATGTTGAGTCCGTTCCGGGGCGGTCTGATGCCACTGGTGGCAACGAGCCCCCGCCGGAATAACTTGCATTTAGCCAACGAAGGTAGCCGTCTCACTTGAGACGGCGTCACCCTTCCTCCGGCCGCGAAACCAGATATCCGATGGGGTAGGCTTCGCTTTGTGCGAGCTCAGCAGACCGTTGGCGACGGTGGTGACCACGATGGCGAGCCCGACAGGCAACAGGTTGGCCGCGCCGGCGAAATCGACATCCTTCGCTTACGGGCAATGATCATGATCATCATAGTCGCCGGATGGCCCGGTCCTCAAGACGCGTCCTACAAACCTTCGCACGTTCAGGTGCTCCCCGGCCACCATCCGACCCAGGCGGAGACGTGGCCGCGTCTGATCGGCCGCGTGCTGCAGCCGGTTTTCGGTGGCGCCGATCCTGCGCTCGGCCATATCAAGTTTGACCGTGGACACGATCGGCTTCCGGATGACCTTCTTGAAACCCTTGCGTGCTGCTTGTGGTCCGTCAACGCAGCTGCGATGGCGACCCAGCACATTCCGGCTTGCGCCAAGCTTTCTCCGATGCTGACCGGGCTCGCTGCGAGGATCGCCACGTTTCTTGGGCTGTCTCGCGAGGAAAAGGCTGCGCCGGCGTTCGCGGATGTCGTCGAAGGGATGGATAAGCGGTTCGGAAACCGCCTGCAGCTTCCACCCTTAACCGGGGCAGTTCTCGCGTCCGCGAAACGGCCAGCTCTAGCGATATAGCAGCGGTCATCGGCAAGTCGGAAACGGCGGGCGCACGGCTCTTTCTTGCGGCGGTTCAGACGAGCGCGCCCGCAGGAATTCCGAAGAGCCGGCGTCGCCTACGTGCTAGGATGGCGTTTGGACGGCGGCGCAACCGGAACATCGGGTGGCTGACTGCGAGGTCAGGGAAGGCACGAGGCGAAATCCGATGCCACGCTCCGCGGCGATAAGGTGCGAATTCTGCGGACATTTGTATATACGTCCGTGTACGGCCGAAACGCAGGGCGAATGCCGCAACACGAAACTCGCGACTGCAAAGCCCGAGCCTCAGGTCTGTATCCGTCATCACTACATACCGGTGTTCTACTCGAAGCGTTGGAGCGGGAGCGACGGCAGGATTTGCGAATACAGCAGGCCTCGCGACGCGATATACAGTCGTCAAGTCGTTCCCAAGCAGACGGGGTTTCAGGACCGTCTCTACGAGACGAAGGGGGTTCCAAAACTGATCGCGCAGCGCGTCGAGGACGACTTCATGAAGTCAGTGGACAACCACGCGGCCGAAGCCCTCAAATTGCTTGAGACCGACGCGTCGAAGATCAACGGCGATCAGAAAAATAAATCGGCGTGGTCCTTGTTTCTCATCTCGCTGATAATGCGGACGCCGGAAGACGTGGCCGCCCTCGTCGGAATCTGGGGCGACGACTGGGAGAGAGACCTTCCGCACATTCGCGAACAGTACGAGAAAAATAAGAAGGCCGACGAGAGTCGCTCCCTGGAGGAGTTTATAGCGCAGGAGGATCCGGAAGTCCGAGCGCGATGGGCGATGAGCGAATTGCCGGCGTTGATCGATCATGAAGGAATTGGCCAGATGCTGAACAACATGCACTGGTTCGTTCTAACGACGGCGGCCGATACTCCGCCCCTCCTCACCTCCGACCGGCCGCTGTTTATTTCGGGGAAATTGGGCGCACCGGATTGCCACTTAACGCTGCCCATCGCGCCCAACCGGTTGTTCGTAGCTGTGAATGCCAAGGATTCGGAGGCCAAGTTCAGGAGCCGACAGCAGAAGGAATTGGTCGAGTCGATGAATATTCGGTCGGCGAAACAGGCGGCCAAGTACGTCTACGGCAGCGACAACGCTCAGTCGGATATCGTCGACAAATACATTTCGAGCGATCGACCGGCGCCCTTTTTCGAGAACGTACGAAGTCTTCGGAAGCGGAAATATGCCTCGCGAACGCCGGCACCACGATAGGATCAGACCGTCGCCCCAGCCTGCCGTTCGGATGAAAGACAGCCTTGTCGTCGTCCATTTCCGCCGTAAGGATGTAGGTTTCCATGGCCGTCCCTCGATAGGCAAACCGCCGTTGATGGCCTGGTCGATGGTCGGCGACGGATCGATCGGTTCGCCGTCGGACCACATCCGTTCGTTCCAGCTTTCACAGAGCAGCCTGTCGGCCTGCTGCAGCATGGCCTCGGCTTTGGTCCGCATCTGGACCGACTGCGCGGCAAGGATGTTGGTCATTGCGCGTGCCTTGCCGAGCCCCTTGTTCAAAGCCTTGCGTCGCCTCCGGAGAGGGGCCTGGGGTGGTGCTTCGGTGCCATCCGGACGCCCTCGTTTTCAAGTGCGAATAGGCAGAGCGTCGACGGCGGACTAGGCCGTCTTTGCATCCAACTCCCCCTTGTGGATGGCCCAGGCGGCTTCGCGGGCGGACCGCGCTTCGCCGGCGTCCTTGTCGCTGACGACGCCAACCACGGAACCGAGCGCATCGATTTTCGCATCGAGGCGTCCGGCCCCGGCGACGAGGCGATCCTCTTCGCCTTGCCGCGAAGCGATTTCGAGAGAAAGGTCCGCTTCGATCGATGCCCAACGCTGAAGTTGGTCTTGCGTCGGCACCGATGCTGCGCTGAGCGTATTCCTGTCGCCGGTCCAAGGAAACAGCTCGACTAGGCGGTCGGCGAATTCGTCCGCGCGCTCTCGGCATATGCGATCGGCCGCGCGCGATCGTGTCGCGTCGTCGATCTGACGAGCCATCGCGATGGCCGCTGTCAATGCGCCGGTCGTCGCCTCGTCGAGCCCACCGTCACAGTCGTCGATCCTCCCTTCGGCCTCCGACAGCGCCCCGACCGCCTTGTCGACTTCCGCTTCGGCTGCAGCGAGGGCCGCTTCGACGCCCGATCTCCGCTCCATCAGATCGCGAAGCGGTCCGGTAACCGCCGCCGGCAGGACAAGTCGTGCTGGATTCTGCTCCGAGGCATGATCGATGCGGGTGAGCACCCGCGCGACCGTTTGTTCGGCGAGACCCAGACGGAGACGACGGTCGGGTAAGTCCTTCTCCGCCGTGACGTACCGTGCCCGCAAGTCCGTCAGCAAATCGATGCGGTTTTCCAGTCCGCACGCGGAAGCGTTCACGACGAGGCGTTCGAGTTCGTCGCGCAGATTCCCGATGGTCTCGGCGACCGTCTGCGCCCGCGTCGCGAGCTTCGTCTGCCGGATCATCAGTGCCGGAAGGTCGTCGGTCCAGGTCGATGGCGCGTCGGGCAGCGAGGCGAGCGGAAGAACCTCCGCCCGAAGAGATCGAAGGGTCTGCAGTCTCGGCAGCGCGTTGATGAAGCGTTGCACCTCGCCAATGCGGGCCTGCGTGCGGCCGCGACGGACGAGGGCCTCGGTGTAGGCCGACGACGCTTCGTCGCGCTCGATGACGAGTCGCGAGTATTCGGACGCGAGCGTGTCGGTCCGGTCCCGCTCTTCCTTCAGGGCCGCGAGCTCTTTCTTGAGGTCGGCAAGGACTCCCGATCGCTTTCCCGACCGGAAGAAGCTTTCCGCCTCCGCTCTCGCGGAGCCGAGACGCTCGCTCAGATCGGCGAGCCCGGCCGTCGCCGAGAACAGCAGATGGCCCAGATCGCCCTTGCTGGCGAGAATACTTTCGCCGCCGGCCTCCAGCGTCTCGTCGTCAAGACAGAACATCGTCTGATACGCGTTGCGATCGAGACCTCCGAGTTCTCCGAGCAGCATGGCATCGGCAGCAGGATTGCCAGCATCGTCCAACAGGCTGTTGTGGGGCAGTTTGAGCCGGGAAAAGCTACGGACGGTCCCGAGGATCTCGAGGTCGGCTTCGATCCGCATGGTCGGATAAGGGTGCAGAAAGTTGAACCGGCTCTGATGGGGGATGCCGTAAAACAGGTCCATGCACGCCGACAGCGCGGTGGATTTACCGGCCTCGTTGGGTCCGTAGACGATGTGCAGGTCGGGCGCGCCGACCGAGTGCTCGCCGAAATCGATGACCGCGTCAGTGAACTTGCCGTAGCGTCGAAGTCCGAGCTTTCGAAGGCGCATCAGCGTACCTCCTGCGACTTGCCTGCGGCGAGACGCGCCAACACCTCTTCCGATCCCTCGCTGGCGAGTCGGCCGACGAGCAGGTCCAGGCCGGTGTCGTCCGGAGCCAGGCTGCGTCGACATTCCGGGGGCAGCTGCGCGAGAAGGTCGTTGACGATGCCGTCCGCTTCGGCTCGGAAGGCCTCGGAACCGACGATTTCGTCGCTCATCGTCCTTTTCAGCGTTTCGACGGGGTCCGCGCTCTCCGCCGAATCGACCACCGGCCGTCGGCATTCGGTATCGATCTTCTCGATCCACACGTTGCCTATCGCTTCCGCCCGGGCCTCGGCTTCGGTGCGCAGGAGATCGGCATCACGCCGGATGCTCCAGGCCATGGATGTCGCTCCGGAAACGGCAAGTCGCGCGACGAGATGATCGGATGCCGATCTGCCGGCCGCGTCTCCGAGTGCCTTCTCGAGCCGAGCGGCCAAGTCGGACCACGACTCCGCCCCCGAGGCGTCGACGGCGACGCGTTCGAATTGCGCCAGGCCGACGATGCGCTCGTCGAGAGTGACGGACCCGTCGTCCAGTACGCTGGCTAATGTCACTGATTTGGGACCGTGCTCGCCGACGTCGCGCCCTTGCGGAATGCCCGGCATCACGACGGCGCAGGGGCCCTCGGTCGTCGAGCGCTTGTGGATGTGCCCCAGCGCCCAGTACCGGAAGCCCGAGGCGAGGAGTTCCGCCGTACTGCACGGCGCGTAGACGTCGTGAGGTGGCGAACCGTCCAGACTGGTGTGCATCAGTCCGATGTTGATGGCGCCGGCGACGGGCGGCCGGTACTTGGCGAGAAGGCTTTCCGGGGCCTGCGGCTTGGCGAAGCTGAGTCCATGGATCGCGATCGGCCTCTCTCCGCGATCCCGCGGGATCTCGACGGCGTCGGCCCGGCCGCCGAACAAATGGACGTTTTCGGGAAGGACGAGTTCCTTCGTTATCTTGGACAGAGCGTCGTGGTTGCCCCGGATGATGAAGACCTTGATGCCTGCCGCATCTAGGCGGCGGAGTTGCTCGGCGAGAAAGCGCGCAGTCTTCATCGAAGTCTGCTCGCCGTCATAGAGGTCGCCGGCCAGCAGGAGCGCGTTCACCTGCTCGTCGAGGCATAAGTCGACGATACGCGAGAAAACCTGCCGGCTGGCGTTGCCGACAAATTCCGCCAGTCGCGGATCGCGCAGCGCGAGCGAACGCAATGGCGAATCGAGATGGACGTCGGCTGAATGCACGAAACGGTAGGCGCCCATAGCTACAACTCACTCCGGTCGAATCAGCGAAGTCTACCGCGTCGCGGAGATCGCCATTGGGTTTGTCGGAGACAACCGGAGGTCGCCGTCCTCGATATCCCCAGCGCTTTGTGTCGCGACCGCATTCATTCGAACATCGGCCAGCAGCCGTCGTCTTCATGGCTGCCGGTGCGTTGCCGGCAGGTGTCGTCCAGCAGCCGCTGGCCGACGGCCTTCCAGACCGCTGCCGGCCCGTAGAGGCGGACCGCATCGGCCTTCTGGATCTCGACCGTGCGGCCGCAGCGGCGACAGCCGACCCTCAGGATGTGTTGGGAAATTTCGGATAACCGCAGCGTCCGGACCGCTGGGCCCGGCGGCTCCGGACTGGCGTCGGCGCGCGGGTCCCGCAGGACGGCGTTCCAGTATTCGGGGGGCATCGCGTCGCCCGGGCCCGGAGTCGGTGTCCTAGGGGGCTCCCTGCCGACAGCAGCGGCAAGCTTTTCCATCTGCTTCGGGGTAGACATGCGCCAGCTCGCGGGTCGGTCGGTCATTCCACGAGCAGAACATATCAGGAACATTGCGTCGAGTCCGCCGATGGTCGGAAACCGAAAAATGTTCCCGGGGACCGCATCTCGGATGTCGGAACCAAGGTCTCCCGTTCGTCTTGAGTCCGAACCGACCCTCATTGTTGGAGTACCGTGTCCATGGCCCCCCGGCGAACTGGAAAGGCTTCCTGCGCCTTTCGCTCGTCACCTGTCCGGTCGCGCTTTACCCGGCCACCTCGGAATCCGAAAAGATCTCGTTCAACCAGCTGAACCGGAAGACCGGCCATCGCATCAAGTACGCCAAGGTGGACGCCGACACCGGCGAGGAAGTCGCCAACGAAGACATCGTCAAGGGCTACAAGGTCGACACCGACATCTTCGTCGAGGTGACGAAGGAGGAACTCGAGAACGTGGCGCTGGAATCGACCAGGACCATCGAGATCGACGAGTTCGTCGACCGCACCGAGATCGATCCGCGGTACCTGATCCGTCCCTACTACCTGCGTCCGGACGGCAAGGTCGGCCACGACGCCTTCGCCGTCATCCGCGAAACCATCCGCGAGATGGACAAGGTCGCGATAGGACGCCTGGTGCTGACCAACCGCGAGCACATCATCGCTCTGGAAGCGATGGACAAGGGATTGCTTGGCACCCTGCTGCGTTACCCGTACGAAGTCCGCGATCCGGCCGAATATTTCGACGAAATCCAGGACGTCAAAGTCACCAAGGACATGCTCGATCTCGCCAGGCACATCGTCGAACAGAAGTCCGGCTCGTTCGAACCCGGCAAGTTCGAAGATCAGTATGAAACCGCGCTGGTCGATCTCATCAACCAGAAGCGCGCCGGCAAGCCGATCCGGCCTAAAGAGCGTCCGCGCGGGGAGAACGTGGTCGACCTGATGGACGCGCTGCGCAAAAGCATCGGCGGCACGCAGGCGGCAAAGACCTCCAAGCCGGCCAAGAAGCCCCGAAAGGTCGCAAGCGGTCAGAAGGAAATGCTGATGCCGATCGCCGGCAAGAAGCCGGCCAAAGAGGCTGCGGCGAAGAAGCCGGCGTCCAGAACGCAACGGAAGTCGGCTTAAACCGCGGCGTATGCGGCCAGCCAAAACCGTCGGCGACGACATCAAAGCCGTTTTCTAGCTTGGGTGTCCGGTGTCTTGCTTACTTTCGATCCTTTGGAAGGCTTTGACCTTTCAAAGCTGAACTCGACAAAGTGGCTGTCCAGCCATTCTATTTTTTGCGCGAGTTTGATGCGGACACGGCTACTGGCCGGATCATCGCTGTCCACGAACTCGAAATCCGCGACGTCGTTTTCGCCGTGAACCGTGCCGTAACGGATTGAGCGGATGATCTGACTCGAACAAAGCAGGGCTTTCCCCGTCAAAATACTCGGCCCGGCGTAAACGCGGATACCCTCGATTGTTCCCTGGTATCTGACACCACCGCCGGATGGCACACCCTTTTCGTGCACGACGCCGTAGTTGGTCAATTTGGCGCCCGGCCGTTGGTGGATTGCCGCAAACATCTCTTCGCCGAGCGGACTGTAGGGCGCGATAAGAATCGGCGCAGGTCCGACGCCGGAAGCTTCCGCGATCACCCGCTTCCAAAAGCTCTTAGTGCTTTTCGAAATGTCGACCCGGACTTTCTTTTTCGGTCGCGCATAGAGACCTCGCCAGACTCGGTCGGCCGATATGTTGCGGCAGACATCTGCGAAGAGCTTGGGCAGATCGTCGAACGTCAATTCGGACATTTCGGGCGTGACGAAAGAACCCTTATCGATGGTACCGAACTCGGTCTCGACGGGCTCGACATGCCCATCGTTACGCTCGATCGCATACTGAAAGCATTCGAGCCACGGGCCGGCCGATAGGAGACCTTCGGTCATTCGCGTCCGCACGACGTCCATGCGGCCCTCGTCCAACGGCGCGACGCGCAAGCGCTCCTTCCTCAAGGCCCTGAACTCATCGACCACCGCATCGAAGATCGCACGCAACCGTTCCGTCGCGGCCGACAAATCCACGTCCGGGCTCATGGCCTTGGCGGCCCGCTCATACGTCTCAACGGATTGCGCGTCGGTGAGGTACTGGCTCATCTGAAGCATGGTCCAGATGAAGGTCCTGACCGTCTTGTCGCTCTCGAAGAGAGGATCGCCCTTCAGGTCGCCGGTCAATTTCGATATTCCGTCGTCGCCTGTCTCGGGCAGGCTGGCGGCCATTGCCCCGAGCAGGGTCGGACGTAACGTGTCGACGCCATCGATGCCGAAGCCACCGTAGATCCGACCTGAAACCATACGAGGCGTGGCTAACGTGGTGAGATAACGGACCAGTTCGTCCATCGTGGCGCTATAGCGCGTATCCACAAAACGAGGGTTGAGGCCGTATCGTATCCAGAACTCGAACAGGAGCCGGAACGTCGTTTTTGGCTGCATTTCCGTCAAGACGGTACCTTCCGAAGCGCGGAGTTCGCGCCTGAGCGTAAGTACGCCGGCCTTTCTTGCGGTCTCGGAAGGCTGCTGTCTCGTAGCGTACCAGTGCAGCGAGACCAGTCCGCTCAGACAGACGACGTCCGCGTGCACTTCCCACAGCATCACTCCGGATACGGGCCCCGGCGCCAGTTGTTCGGGAGAAAACCTCACGTGATGCGCCAAAGCCGTCTGTACGGTGGTCCAATCGTGAACCAGAAGATCCGGCGTGAAGAGGACGGTGTTCTCGAAAAGGTAGGAAGACTGGAGATTGGCGTAAAAAGGCTGAAGCCAGCGCAGCAGCAGATCGCTCAAACGGCCCGCGCCCAATGCATCATCGTTCCAGACGGATGCTGCGAAGAAATAGGCCGTGTTGTGCAGATGGGTCTGAAGGACGGGAAAGCTCGCCGAAAAGACCGTCCAGCCGTCGCTCGGTACTCCCCTCCCCGGCCGTCGTTCAAGCCCGAAGCTCGATATCAAACTTTGCAAGAGCGTCTCCCAGCCGCCGATCAAGCCGATCAGCGCATCCTCATAGGCGCGCTTGTCCGACCCGGTGAGAGATGTCGATGCACCGGCTTCGCTTGAAGTCGCCCCGACGACGGCGCGCTTGGTCAGCCAATCCTCGAGTGCGATCACTTCGAAGACACCGAGATCCAGCAATCGCTGCAGAACACGGGGGGAAAAATTAAACGCATCGTCGGGAACGAGCCGCGCCGCCACGTTGCTCATGCGATTCATGAATGCGGTGTCGTTTCCGATCTTCGCGGCGGCCGCGAAAAATGCCCGCCGATACTCGTGGACCCATTCCGTATCCGGGCGCGTGAAGAATCCGCCGATCTCGGCGAAATTGAATGCGTGGCCCGAGTCATCCTTGGTGTTCTGTGCAGCCAGAATGAACCTATGGTATTTTATGGTTTCCGCGAGCGCCGCCCTAAACCCCGTCTCCGCTGAGTCATCGATCTGCCTGACTACCTTGTCGATGAGTTGTTCGAGGAAATTTTCCGGCGTCGGCATATCCTGCTCGCGCGCCGGCACGGGTCTGAAGCGCAAGCACCGTCGCACGACCCACTTCTCGAACGGCGAAAGCGGAGGTTCGTCCCGTCGCAGGAGCAGCTGGGTTCGGCCTTGTTCAACGTCGTCGAACGTCGCCGAAATCGCCAGCTGACCGCTCCAGACCGGCCGACCGAAGCCTCCCTTTTTGCGGGGTAGCTTGCGCGCGCGGCCTTGCCAGCGCCGCAAGACCCACTCCAGAGGTCGAAGCCAAACATCCTCGAGCCTGCTAGGATCCGCGAACACCGTTTCGATCTCCACGATCGGCGCTTCTCCCATTGCCATGGAATGGCCGAACGCGAAATTTGGACCTTCCTCGAGCGTTTCCTTGCCGAAGATCCGCGTTGGTGCGGTGAAGTAGAGGGCTCTAATGACGCGGTTCTTCGCGTCGCGCGGTATCACGACGTTCGCGCAATATCTTTCCCGCAACGTTTCGCGGGTTGTCATTGTCGGAAACTCAATCCGGCTAGTAAGCGCAGTCGAATCGGGCGATGCTCTTGGTTGATGAGAGATGTTTGCAGCCTGATTTGGTTGGCGC
>Ga0193699_10001029_pt1 | contig 11288 bp, 14 predicted proteins | sample L3c2metaG_FD_160095 | JGI IMG/M metagenome (GOLD analysis project Ga0193699, IMG submission 160095) | Soil microbial communities from a riparian zone of the East river system, Colorado, United States - L3c2 | ecosystem: Environmental > Terrestrial > Soil > Riparian zone | place: USA: East... | reverse complement strand
TTGCGGCGGATCGAAATTTTTCCGTAGGCAAGTTCCCGCTCAGATGGTTCGCGGATAGCGAACGGGATCGCCTCGACCTTGCGGATCGTCATGCTTCCTCCGTGCGACTCGTTCGTGCGTGCTAGGCGCGCGCGATGGATCGAAGCCGTCAGAGGGCTTTCTTGTGGGAGACGCCTTCCTTGCGATTGTGAATGAACCAGGTGTCGCCCTTGAACGGAAATTTTTCCTCAAGGCCGTCGAGCAGGTCGGAGCCGAGGCCCGGCCGTTCCGGAAGGATCGCCTTGCCGTTTTTGATCACCGGCGGGTGGGTCAGAAGTTGCTCGTACGGATAGACCGGATCGAATTCGTGGAACACGTTGGCCGTCACTTGGGGGGGCGCAGACGCGAAGAGGTGGAAGTTGCCGAGCGCGTTGAGGCCGCCGTCGCAATGCGGCGAATATTTCATGTTCCAGGTTTCGATCAGCGTGATGATCTTTTTGGTTTCGGTAAGGCCGCCGGCTTTCGACACGTTGGCCATTACGTAATCGACGCCGCCGTGCTCGACGATACGCTTGATCGAAGCGCGCCCGTACACATTGCCGCCGGTGGCAATCGGCACTTTGGATTCGCGCGAGAGGCGGGCGGTCTCTTCGTTATGATAATGGATGGTGAAGCGGAACGGATCCTCCAGCCAATAGAGATTGAGCGGTTCGAATTCGCGCGCCATGCGTTTGCTGGTGGAGTAATCGCCGTATTCGGAGTTCACGTCGACCAGCAACTCGATGTCGTCGCCAAAGGCCTTGCGTAGGGCTTTCGCCGATTCGATATCGCCGCGCTCCGGATGGCCGCGGCCGCCGCGCATCTTGAGCGCTTTATAGCCCTTCTTGACGTAGCGCTCGGCCTCGTTGACGAGATCGGCAAGATTGTCGAGCTGCCGATAGCCCAGCACATGCCCGCCGGTGTAAAGGGGGATCTCCTTCATGTTGGCGCCGCCCAGCAGCTTGTAAACGGGCAGGCCCAATGCCTTGCCCTTGATATCCCAAAGCGCGGCATCGATACCCGCCATCGCAGCAATCGGAGCCGAGCCAAGTTGCAAAGTGCGAATGAACATCTTCGCCCACAACTGTTCATTGTCGAATGGATCTGCGCCGATCAGCAGGGGCTTAAGACTTTGCTCGATGGTGGCGACGACCGCCCACGGATTCTTCAGGTGATAGGCTTCGCCGATGCCGCTGATGCCTTCGTCGGTATGAACACGAACGACCAGCAGATCCCAGCCGGTCGCGCTGATCTCGCCTTTGACCCATTCATGCCCGGCCGGGTGCGGGATGCTCAGCGCAATGGTTTCAATGTCGGTAATTTTCATGACGTTTCTTCCCTGTGATGTGGATTTTTGTGTTTGACGAAAGGGTGGACTAGCGGCGTTTGTGCAGCCTCGCGATGAGCACCGCGGCCGACCGGTTGACGTGAGACATCATCTCCGTCGCGGCCAGCTCGGCCTTGCGCTGATACAATGCCTTGAGAATTCGACGGTGCTCGATGGCGCGCTCTGGATCGTAATCGCCTAACGACGCGACGACCGCGCGGAACCGGCTGATCTTGGCGCGCAGACCGGACAGCACTTCGATCAGCGGCTCGTTGCCGCATTCGCGGACCAGCAGATCATGGAACACTTGTCCGGCTGCGATTGCGCCGACGACGTCGTTTTTCTTTATGCAGCGTTCCATCTCGTCTTGAGCTTTTTCCATCTGCTCGAGATCGATGGTGCGAAGACGGTTCGCTGCCAGGCGCGCGGCAAGACCCTCGACGGTGGCGCGCACGACATAGAGCTGTTCGAGCTCGGAGACATCGAGCGCGCGGACGCGGACCCTGCCGTTGGGCAGCCGCTCAAGGAATCCTTCGTGGCCGAGACGGCTGAGGGCTTCGCGAATGGGGCTTCTGCTTGTGCTGAAGCGCAATGCAAGCTCAGGCTCACTCAGGCGCTGGCCGGGTTCGAAGTCGCCTTGAATGAGGGACTGACGGATTTCCGAGTAGGCGCTTTCAGAGAGAGACGGCTTGCTTGACGGGAATTCGATCATGTCCACCGTATCCAATAATGGACGACAGTCTAGATAAACTGTCGACAGATTATGTCTTCGGTATTCCGAACGGTAGTCCCTGTCAAGCCGGCCGAGCCCTGAAGTCACGGCGTGATTTTTGACGAGCAAAGTTTCAATCGATGGTGCGATAAGGAGCCTTCAACGAGACAAGAGGTGCCTAAGCGCCGCTCCCGAATGCATCGTAATGATGATGTCATTCAGATGGTCTTCGACGCGTCCAGTTTTCGGTCGTGCCATCGCCCCAAAAGATATTCGGGCTTCCAAAAATAGGCCGCTGGATCCGTTAGCGCCACGCAAAGGCGCCCGGACGGAGAGTACAGGGCTCGCGTTGAGCAATTCCATCCGGGATCAAATCAAAGCTGGCGCAACAAATGCGGCCGAGATTGCGGCTGACGCGATAAAGAATCTTCCGCCGAAATAGGAACGCTTTGTTTGTGAGGCCGCAGCGCTAGGCGCTAGGCGGCGAGGCGGGTTTCCGCGGCTAGCGGGGCGTTGAACTCGCATTCATAACGGCGGTCAACGGACCGATATACATACTGCGCAGCACATCATCGGATGAACTTCAGTATCCACAAGGATAGCTCGGGGACGTATGTGACGACCAAGAGGGCGGCGACTGCAACAACAACAAAGGGAATCAACCCCGCATAAAGGGTCGAACTTCGGACCTTAAACATCGCTTGGCAGACAAAAATGTTGAGTCCGAACGGTGGATGGAAGGTGCCAATCGTCAAGTTCATTACGACGACGACGCCGAAGTGCACCGGATCCACCCCGGCGCTTTTTGCGATTGGCAGCAACAGCGGGGTGAGAATAAGGATCGCCGACCCAGGATCGAGAAAGCAGCCGACCACGAGGAGAAGGATATTGATCGACAGCAAGACGGCCCACGGCCGCATGTCGAGCGACGAAATCAGGTTGGTCGCCGACTGCGCGACGCCGCTGATGGTGAGTAACCAAGCATAGAGGCCCGCCGCCGCAACAATGATGAAAACCAATGCTGTGAGATACATCGAGCGGGCCGCGATATCGAAGAGTTCGCGCCAGCCGATTTCCCGGTACACCACCATCGAAATCAGGATTGCGTAGACCGAAGCCACGCCTGCGGCCTCTGTCGGCGAAAACAAACCTGAGTAGATGCCCCCCAGAATCACAATGGGCGCGACGATGCCCCACAAACCTTCCTTTGTCGCCACGAGGACAGCGCATGCCTCCGGCATGAACGGGCTCTAGGGACCCGCAAGGCGAGAGTGTAATCCTGACCGTTAGAACAAACCGTGGCGAGTACAGCGATCTCTGTTCCGACCGGAGAAATGATCGCCTTTGAGTTTGAGACCACGAATTAGCGAGATTTGTCTTTGGTGCCAACTGGTTCGCTGCGTTGGTGCTCTAGAGGTCCAATTGCATTCGATTGACCGCTTTGTCTGAGCCTTTAGCCGCGTTATCCTTTTTTTAAGCGTGATTCGCGCCAATTTTCTTATTGCGCGAAGCGCGGCGCGTACGGAAATAGCGAGCCCTGCCATGAATCTAGCCCAGGCTCTTAATCGCGCGATATCAGCTTACCAAATAGGAAATTTGATTGAAGCTGAGAAGCTTTGCGTAAAAGTAACGTCTGTTAAACGTGATTTCTTTGATGCCCTTAATGTTTTGGCCGTTGTGCAAGCATCGCTGGGTAAAAATGACTTGGCGCTCACCACCTACAATCGCGCACTCGCGTTGCGCCCTAATTTTGCCGACGGCTTCTATAATCGTGGAGTCATTCTATGTTATTTAAAGCGGCACAACGAAGCACTGGCGAGCTATGATCAGGCGATCGTATTGCGACCCGGCTACATCGATGCGCTTTACAATCGCGGCATCACCTTGCAAGAACTGGGACGTTACGATGAGGCTGTAACGAGCTATGATGAGGCGCTAGCCTTACGACCAAATGTCGAGGCTCTCAAAGCTCGCAGTAATACCCTGCATATCTTGAAGCGATTTGTCGAAGCGATAGCTGGTTATGATCTTGCGCTGACCATCCGGCCGGACGATGCCGAAGCTTGTAGCAATCGAGGCATCTCGCTGGGTGAGTTAAAGAGATTTGACGAGGCGCTAGAAAGCTACAATCGGGCTCTCACGTTGCGTCCAGACTACGTCGATGCATTCTACAATCGGGGGGCCGCCCTCAAGGGCCTTAAGCGGCTTGATGACGCATTGGCTAGTTACGACGCCGCGATCTCCTATCAACCGAACTTTGCCGACGCGCACAACAACCGGGGTAGTATCCTAAGGGAACTAGAACGATTTGATGAAGCGATGGAGAGCTACGAGCGCGTACTTTCCATTCAGCCGAACAATCCTGATGCGTTAAACAATCGCGGTAATGTCCTGAAGGAATTAGGTCGATTTGATGAAGCTCTGATGAATTATGATCGCGCGCTTTCCGTGCGACCAGATCATGCCGTAGCAAATTGGAATGTAGCGGTATTGCGACTCCTCACTGGAGATTTCAATCGCGGATGGGAAAAACATGAGTGGCGCTGGCAGAATGATGATTTGGAGTTGCAAAAGCGAAATTTCAAACAGCCGCTTTGGATTGGCACGGAAGCGATCGAGGGCAAGACAATCTTGCTTCATAGTGAACAGGGGCTTGGAGATACGTTGCAGTTCTGCCGCTATGCCTCACTTGTCGCAGCGCGCGGCGCACGCGCAATTCTAGAAGTGCAGGCGCCGCTTCATGAACTTATGTCTAGTCTTGTCGGCGCATCAAAAATCATATCCAAGGGCGATTTACTACCTGAATTCGATTTCCACTGCCCTTTGCTTAGTCTCCCACTTGCATTCGAGACTCGGCTTGAGACGATTCCATCGGACAATCCCTATTTGCGTGCACCATCGCAGGCTCTAATGAATTGGAGCGCGCGGTTAGGACCAACGCGCCGTTCTAGGGTCGGACTTGTGTGGTCGGGGAACGCGGGACACAAAAGAGATCGAGAACGGTCGATTGCTCTACACACTCTATTGCCGCTTCTAGATATCGACGCGACTTTTGTAAGTTTGCAGAAAGAGATGCGCTCCGGCGACGTAGCTGCGCTCAAGGACCACGGCGATATTCTCAATTTCGGCGACGAGCTGAGAGATTTTTCTGATACTGCGGCGCTCATATCGCAGCTGGATCTCGTGATCGCGGTCGATACGAGTGTTGCCCACCTTGCGGGGGCACTGGGAAAGCCGGTCTGGTTATTGTTGACCTATGTTCCCGACTGGCGCTGGCTGCTCGATCGAGACGACAGCCCCTGGTACCCAACCGCCCGTCTGTTTCGACAAAACGATACGCGCGAATGGCACAGCGTGGTCATCCGGGTCCGCGAAGCGCTGCTTCAATTCATCGAATGCCAGCGGCAATCGGCAAAATTGGCTCAGACCGAGATCTGATTTCGAGTTAGTTCGACGTATCACTGCCTGGCCTTGAGCCGCCGCAAGGTGAGCTGACGATGCCGGAATTTGAAGAGCGCTGGACTGGCGACTACATCTTTGAGAACGAATGGCAGAGCTTCCGCACCCGCCAAGACCGCGACCTTGAGCTCACAACCGCCGAGCACACCTACGACCGCCCTGGCCGTTACACCGTAGCAGTCAAGGTGATCGACATATTCGGAAACGATACGATGACGCTGGTTCCGGTCAACGTTGGGTAGCAAAGCCCGTGGACGCTGGCTGATGGGCTGGTCGTCCCCTCTGGCTCCGGCGACAAGGCGCCGGAGACCGTGTTCCATGCGCAAGATGGGTACAGAAAGATGTTCGTGCCGACGATGCAACAGCGCTTCGGCAAAATGACACGCGCGAGTGGGACAGCGTTGTTCCTCGCGTTCGTGAGGCGTTACACAAATTCGTCGAAAGCTGACGGCAGTGAGTTATATTTGATACCTTAATTATCATGCCCGTTTTAGGGGCTGGTTAGCAGACATAGCGGCAGATCCGACCGATGTTCCCTTTCCTTTCGATTCTGTTGAAAAATGCCGCGGACCGACCACATCGAATGTTTTAAACGTCGTAGGCGCGTCTTTCGGAAACGGATGTTGGGGGGGGGGGCGCCTCGGCTGCATCCGAGTCAACGAAGCGAGTTCTAAATCGATTTAAAGCGGCAATTAGATTTGACCGAAGATGTCCATGGTATTTCGGCAGAATTCCAACGACACTGAACTTGCGACTTTTTCAACAGAATCCTTTCGAAAGCGGTCATTCAACGGTCGCGGGCGCGGTCGCGCATCCGCAGGCGCCACACCAGAATAACGAGAGTGGGGAGCGAGATGGCGATGGCCTGTATTGCACACGAACTTGAGTCGCGCCTTTGGTCCGGTCGGTCTCCACCGATCGTCTCGGCCGCAACCCACTTAGCGCGACTCGCTAAGGCCGCTATATTCGGAGCCGAATCGCAATGAGACCCGCAACGCGGGATCACGCGGGGGCTTTTGAATAATGAAGATAAACCTTGGGTGCGGGTCGGATTATCGCCCCGGATGGCTCAACGTCGATCAGTTTGACAATCAGTCGCCCGATCTCGTGATGAACATCGATCAGCCGCCCTGGCCAATCGAAAGTAATTACGCCGACCATATTCTCTTAAAACATGTCCTCGAACACGTCGGCAAAGACTCGGGAACGTTTCTTGCTATCATCAAGGAACTCTACCGGATCTGCAAACCGGACGCGACAATCGAAATACACGTTCCGCATCCCCGGCATAATGATTTCCTTGGCGATCCGACTCATGTGCGACCGATCCTGCCGGAGATGTTCACCTGTTTTGATCTCGCAGCGGTAGAGCAATGGCAAGCGATGGGTTTGCCAGGCACGCCGCTGGCGATCTATCTCGAAGTCGATTTTGAAGCTGTTGAAACCCAATTCTTCCTCGATCCGCAGTGGCAGGCAAAGCTCGCGAACGGCGAGATCGACATGAATGCCGTTTCAGTCGCGGCAAGATCGAATACAAATGTCATCCAATGGACGAAAACGGTCCTCTGCGCACGAAAGCCATTCAGTCCCGGACGATCACTGAACGGGCTGACAGAATTGCGTATCATTCGCAGTGGCGGGTTGGGCGACGTAATAATGGCACTCGGCGCGGGCAGCGCTATTGCCAAACTCTCCGGTACGCGAATCGTGTTCCAGACCTCGCCGGAATATCGCGCGCTTGCCTCAGAATGCTCGTTCATCGCCGAAGTTGCATCCACGCCAGCTGAAGTCGCCAACGTCGACGCTCGGTTTGCCACCGGCGGCGCTCGGCGCAGCGTCAACCTCGACTCCCCCCCATTATGGGGTCTCGCGACTTCATGAGGTCGACGCATTCCTCCGTTCGGGCTTTGGAATCCATGCGCCGGCGACGTCCAAGGGGTTTCGCATTGAACCGCCCAAGTCTGCGCAAAACCGTGTCTCTGAACGTTTGGGAGATATTGGCCCACCGGCGGCCGGGCGCGGGCGAGTGCTGCTGCACCCGTCCAGCCGCGATCGGAACCGAACGTGGCCGCAGGAAAAATGGCAGGAATTGACTGCACGCCTGCGCGCGGACGGACATCAAGTCCTATCCATAGGGCAACGCGACGACGGTCAAGCCGGCAGCGTATTCAAGCTCGACGACGTGATCGACCTGATCGGCGCGTTCAGCCCGATTGAGACGATTGCGCTGATGAATAGCGCGCAGCTTTTAGTCGCGACAGATAGCGGCCCGATCCAGTTGGCTGGCTCGACCGATATCGGCATCGTCGGCATTTACTCGGTTGTCGCGGGCCGAAACCGGCTCCCCTATCGAAACGGTACGTCTGCTTGGCGCGCACGCGCAGTGTTGCCAGAGTGTTCATTCCACCCGTGCTACGAACGTCTCCTCGGTTCGAACGAAGTAATCGCCTACCAAACGAGCGGACCGAAAACGGCCCGAGAAAATGCGAAATTCTTTGGCGACTGGTGCCTGAACGAGACGCCTTATGCCTGTCTGTCGCAAGAGATCACGGTCGAGCGGGTGGTCGAGGCCTGCCAAGCACTTCTTGCGGGTGGCGAGGATGCACTGCCGCCGATCGGGGCGCCCGCTTAGCAGGCCCATCGGACGCTAAATGAATGTTGCTAATTGAGTGCTGCGGCGGCCGTGTAAGTACAACAATTGTGTTTCGGCATGGAATAAGGACCCCGTTTTCGGGGTGATCAGCATCCAATCGGGCCTCCGGGCACTGAGGTCCACACTGGCTTCCATTTTCATGGGAGCCGAGATTGGAATGCTGGTCGTGGAGACGATTGCAAAGAGTCGTCGTGCATAAGGTCATAGCTCGTCCAGCCTTTCTGGCACCTCTCCAAAACGTCTGATGACAATGGCGTCGGAGAAATCTCCCAACAGCGGGTCGCCACTTCGCTTGAACGCGATCGCGCCGGCGTTGGCTGGGTCGCGCGACATCGCACCGGCTCGGCCTAAGGCCTGGCCCTCACTTTGGCATTCCATTGCCTGACCCGGTGCAGTGCCGTCGTCGGAACGTACAAAGGGCAGGGCGACGTAATAGGTGAGCGACATCAGTTGCTCCTTTTGACAGGCTTACGCACCTGGCCGCGGGCATAGCCGGTCGACGCCTCGTTTTTCAGGCGAGTGATTTCCTGCTCGTAGAAAGCATTGGCGATGAGAACCATGCGCAGCGCGGCCATGGTGTCGCCCTTACAGATTTCGAGAACCTGGCGAAGGTCATCGTCCGTCGACACGTTTCTTGCCCTTCTTCGTCTTGGCGGCCTTTTGGGCGTTCGCCAGGGTGATTTCGAGGGCGGTCGTGAACGGAACTCCGAAGCTTTCGGAGATGTAGGCGGCTTCGTCCTGGATGTTTTGGGACATTTCCATGGGCGGGGCTCCATAAGGCTTGAACCGCCATTATGTTCATGTTTCGTTCTCATGATCAAGGAGGACGAATTGAGGCTCTCGGACTATCCCTTCGTTGTCGTGCGGTTCCGCTGCAACCTCTGCCACCGCTCGGGACAGTCCCGGCTTGCCCGCCTTGCGCATAAGTTCGGTTGTGAGGCGACGTTGGACGCCGTGTGCGAGCGGATGACGCGAGACTGTCCGTGGCGGAAGCCCGGAGCGTTCGGCGAAAACGGCTGCCGGATATTCATGCCAGACCTCCCGCCCAGGGTGCCGCCAGACCTCCCGCCCAGGGTGCCGCCAGACCTTCCGCCGGGAATGGTCAGGTTGCGGGCCGTTCGCGGATAACGGCGAGAGCCGGAGGATTCCTCCAAGCCCCGACAGCCGCGAAGGGGGCGGCGATAGCCACCCACATTCCCGTCGCCGTGCTGACCACGGTTATTTCGGATTTATCGCGGCCCTTTAAAACCCTGCCGGCGTCGATCGCCAGCGCTTCTTGGTCGCGGTAGGTGCGGGGAGTGCCGTTCACGAGGATCTCGAACATGCCCGCGAAATATCCGATTCTCCCGGTAACGAAACGTTTGTTCTTTGCATGGTGGACTCGTCATGCCGCTGTTACTTTCTCGGCAGGAGAATCACATGACCAACGTGAAGCTGTTCAATACCGCGTACAAACTGGCCTGGGACCAACTGCAATCAGACCCGGAACTTCTCGCTAAACCATCTGGGCTTGCGAAACGCCTCAACGACCAGGTCCAGAAGCTTCTCAAAGACAGCAGCTCGCCACAGTTCATCGCGATTGAAGCCGTTGCTCGGTTAAAATCCTGAGGTGACTGCCCGCCCTGGTTAGGTAATCTAGGGCGATGTGCGGTCGCTTCACCAAGATGTACACGTGGGAAGAACTCATCAGGCTCTACCGCCTGACCGTTCCCAATATCCCGTCCAACCTTCAGCCTCGATACAACATCTGCCCGACTACGACGATTGATGCCGTGGTCGAGAAGGAAGGGAAGCGCACGCTCGAAGCAATGAGATGGGACTCGTCCCGGCCTGGTGGAAGAAGCCGCTCAAAGAAATGAAGATGGCGACGTTCAACGCCCGCGCGGAAACCGTGACCGAGAAACCGATGTTTCGGTCAGCGTTCAAGAACCGCTCATCGTTCCGGCTTCTGGTTATTACGAATGGAAAACCATCGATGGCCAGAAGCAGCCGTACTACTTCACGGACAAGCAGGAGCCCGTTTTAAGCATCGCCGGGATTTGGGATCAGTGGACCGATCGCGAAGACGGAAAGACGCTCAAAAGCTGCGCCATGCTCATTACGAGCCCCAATATGTTCGTGGAGGACTATCACGACCGCATGCCGGTGCTGTTGCGGCACGACCAAATTGACCGATGGCTGTCCGGTGAATCCGGAAAAGAAGTCTTGGTACCGGCGAGGGAAGAGATGCTTCAGGCATTCCCAGTGTCGAGACGGGTCAACAGCTCAAGGGCTGACGAGAGTGACCACACGCTGATTGCTGAAATTTAGGTGGGCTAAAGAAAAGGAGAACAAATGGTGGAACATAGTAAGTAGGCCTGTGGATTACGGCCTAGCTTGCTGGACATTGGCCGCGATTTGTCCCCCCATACCCCTTGTCAGCACGTTGATTTCTCAATGGAGGACTCCGTGACTGATAAATCCGAGCAAGTCTTATTTTCGTTCGTGGGAATGAATATTTCCGCCAGCGGCCAGGTGGCATTCATCGTAGCCGCTGCGGTGTTTATTCTAATTATCGCCTTGGCATGGCGGCTGGTCCGTTAGTGTTTTTTGTCAAAGGTTGCGACATGCACAGGCAAAGTAGGCGGCTTGCCAAGTATGATTTGGCTTCTCGCACAGCCGCGGTGCGTACAAAGTCCGCAATTGTCTGGCCTAGATAATCCGCCGCTTCCTTGATGAGTGTTTTAATCTCCTTGGTGGTGCGCAATTGGATCTGCGCGGTTTTAGTTTTAATCGATCGGCTTTCTGTAGTTTATTTCTCATGCGCTCCTTGAGTTTTTTGGCCAAGCGATTTGCGCCATCCCAATTCTCATAACAGCGGTAAAAATGCTTGGCCGCAGCGTTGAGTGCGTTCTGTGCCTCCGTGCGGAGGTTCCGCACGCTCATTGAGGAAGTGAACAAGGACACCGGCATAACGCACATCAAGAAGGTGCGCCGGCGGGAGGGTTGCGCTCGCTTCGCAAGTCACGTTGCGCGGCCCGCACCAACGTAAACGGTCAGGTACGGTTCAATCGCGTCGTTTTGCGCTGCGATATAGTGCGCCAAATGACTGAATATTCATCGGCCATCACAAACGCATG
>Ga0193699_10001028_pt1 | contig 11294 bp, 8 predicted proteins | sample L3c2metaG_FD_160095 | JGI IMG/M metagenome (GOLD analysis project Ga0193699, IMG submission 160095) | Soil microbial communities from a riparian zone of the East river system, Colorado, United States - L3c2 | ecosystem: Environmental > Terrestrial > Soil > Riparian zone | place: USA: East River... | reverse complement strand
TCTCGGTGACGGTGCCGACGGTCGATCTGGGGTTGTGTCCCGCGCTCTTCTGTTCGATCGAAATCGCGGGCGAAAGCCCTTCGATGGAGTCGACGTCCGGCTTCTCCATCAAGCCCAGGAACTGGCGCGCGTACGCGGACAGCGACTCGACATAGCGACGCTGTCCCTCGGCATATATGGTATCGAACGCGAGCGACGACTTGCCCGACCCCGACAGCCCCGTGATGACCGTGAGGCGGTCGCGGGGTATGGTGACGTCGATGTTGCGGAGGTTGTGCTCGCGCGCGCCGCGTACGATCAGCGATTCTTCTGGCATAGCCTTGTAAAATCGCGGGTTACACCGCCAGACTCAAGCGGGCCCATATTGAGCCTGAACGTGCCGGGGAGCGGTCAAACCCACGGCTCAGGCGTCCATTTTGCACCGGAGGGGCGGCATGCCCGTTTTGAGAGAGGTAATCGACGTCCTAACGATGAAGTCGGATCGCCCAGTGCGCCGTTTGGTGGCGTACTACGTGATCCTGGGGATCATCGTTGCCGTAGCAGCGTTCTTCTTCCCCGCTGAGATTGCGCGGATCTCTGCGAAAGGCCTCGGGGACGTTCCAGAGGGCCCGAGTGTGTTGACGGACGCTCTCTCGTCGCCCAACACGGGTGTCACCTTTGGCCTGGGATCGCTCCTGGGCGTTGCGATCACGACCGTCTTGATTCTCATAGGCGCCCTGGTCCTGATACTCCCGGTGACGTGGGTGTACATGTCGGCCCGACCTTCCGGAGGACAACACAATCAAAACGTGGTGCAGACCCTCGTCATCCTGCCCCTCGTCGTCGCCGGGATCGTGTTCATGGTGCAGAACAGCCTGGCGTTGGCGTTCAGTCTTGCCGGAGTTGTCGGCGCGGTCCGATTCAGGACGACGCTTCGGGACTCCCGGGACCTCGTGTACGTCTTCCTGAGCATCGTGGTGGGGTTCTCGGCGGGGGTACAGTCGCTCGCCGTGGGCGCAGTTGTCTCGATCGTTTTCAACTTCGTGCTGATCATCACGTGGCGCTACGACTACGGCAGGAACATGCTGATGCCGACCGCGGCGGCGCAGTGGTCGCGGCCGTTACAAGCTCTCGCGAGTCCCACCGGAGACCATCAGATACCCGATCGAGACCTCCTGCTCTCGCTGACGCCGGAGAAGGCCAACGCGCTCGCCGACCGGTTCGATCGGGTGCGTGACACGATCGGCAAGAAGAAAAAGGCGCGCTACAACTCGGTGCTGACGATCACGACGGACAATGTGCCGAATGCACAGAAGCGGCTCGAACAACTTCTCGACAAGGTGACCAAGCGGTGGGACCTCGACGAGGTTGTCACCAACGTCGGCAAGCCGTCGGAGCTTTACTACCTCGTGCGCCTCAAGAAATCCGTGCCGCGAGACATTCTGTTAACCGCGATTCACGAGAATGCGAGCGACGTCATCGCTTCGGTAGATCTCGAGAGCAGCGGAGAGCTGGCGGAAGAAAAGGCGGACGGCAAAGGGTGATCCACGCGCGAAGCTTCGTACTGCTTGCAGGCTTGGCGCCTTGGCTGGCTGGCTGTCGGGAAACGCCGCAGGCCAAGGCAGCTGAGATACAGGCAGTCGAAGCGGCGCGTAAGCAGTCGCTCGCGCGCAGACTCGCATTGGCAGACGCCGACCCGGCGAAACGGCTGCCAGTTGCCCAGTGGATCATGCCGCCGGAGCTGCGAGAGATTTCCGGCCTCGCCCTTACCGCACGCGGGACCGTTCTCACCCACGACGACAACATCGGCAGAGTGTACGAGGTCGACCCGAGAACCGGGATCCTCCTCAAGGGCTTTTCTCTGGAGGGCGGAGTCCGCGGCGATTTCGAGGCGATCACCACAGCCGGAACCGACGTCTACCTTCTCGAGAGCAAGGGCAAGATCTTCAAGTTCAAGGAAGGTGCTGACGCCTCGCAGGTTCCCTACACGGTTTTCGATACCAGGTTGGGAAAGGAGTGCGAGTTCGAGAGCTTGGTCTACGAGGCGGACAGCACGCGGTTCGTGATGGTCTGCAAGAAAATCCGGGGGAGGAATGAGCCGCACGAGGTGCTGATCTATCGCTTCCCGGTGCCACTCGATCTTGCGACGATGTCGATGCTGCGCGTTCCGATCGAGGACATAGTCGGTTCGAACAAGTGGAAGGGTTTTCATCCTTCGGACATCAACATCGACCCGTTCACGAAGAATTACGTCATGATTGCGTCCCGTGAGAAAGGGCTTCTCGTGCTCACTCCCGACGGCGATGTGGTGCGTTCCGAGCCGCTCCCCGAAGGTCACCGCCAGCCGGAAGGCGTGGCGATCACTCCCGACAGCATTCTGATTATCAGCGACGAAGCGAATGAGAAGCCTGCCGCAATCACGCTCTACCGGTGGCGCCCATGACTGAGACACGGTTAGTGAATGGTGGTCACCCCTTCAGAGCTCGCACTTGGCTTGTCCTCGGAGCAGCACTGACCTGCAGCGCGATTTCGAGCGCGCACGCCCAGAATCAGTTGGTGCGGACCGTCGGCGGCGACAGCGTGATCGTCATCGCCGGGGAGAATTTCAAGGCTGGAAGTCTCCATCGGTATTTCCTTGGTGATGAATACCGCGATTTCTGGACGACGCCGATCAAGGTTCCGGTCCTCGACCTCAAAACGTTTCACGGGGGACTGACGCCGGTCAAGGAAGGCGGCGGCATGCAGGCAAAATCCCTCCGCCTCATTGCGCCGGACAGCTCGGAGTATGTCTTCCGCCAGGTGCGGAAGACCAAGACTTTCCTCGGGCCCGAGTACGATGGCACCGTCATCTCGTACATCGTACGCGACCAGGGCGCTGCGTCACACCCAGCGGGCGCGGAGGCGGCTGCTCCAATGGTCCGAGCAGCGGACGTGCTTCACCCCAGTCCGAAACTCTTCTGGATGCCTGATGATCCGCTCCTGGGCAAGTTCAGGAAGGACTTCGCAGGCATCCTCGGCATGGTCGAAGAATATCCCAGCGTTCCGAAGAAGGGCCGCGCGTTCGCCGACGCCGAGAAGATTATCGACAGCCAGGATTTGCTCGAGGACATCAACAAGGATTCCAAGAACCTCGTCGATGCCCGCGATTTTCTTACGGCGCGTATGATGGATCTGCTTCTAGGGGACAACGACCGCCATCCCGACCAATGGATGTGGGCGCGTCTTGGAAAGAAGGATGCGTGGGAGCCAATCCCGCGCGACCGCGACAAGGTGTTCGTCTCATATGAGGGTCTGTTCCTGACCATGGCGCGCTACATGGTGCCGAGCCTGGTCACGTTTCGCAGCAAGTATCCTGATCCCAACGCGCTGTTTGCGAATGCGGGCGAATTCGACCGAAGGCTGCTCCAGAGTCTGGACAAGGCGGTGTGGGATTCCGTCGCCACCAGTCTGATGCAACGGATCACGGATCCGGTGATCGACAATGCAGTCCGAGCGATGCCGCCAGAGTATGCGCCATACTCACCGGAGATTGCGAGAAGGCTCAAAGCCCGGCGTGATGGGCTGCGCGACGTCGCCGACAAGTATTACTTCGACTTATGGGAGACCGCCGACGTCCACGGCACGGACGCCGACGATCAGGCGACCATAGTTCGATCCGCCGACGGCATCGTTGATGTCCGCATCCAGTCGGGAAACGACGCGCCCTATTTTGCGCGACGGTTCAACCGGGCTGAAACGAACGAGATCCGGATCTACCTGCACGGCGGTGATGACCGGGCGAAGATCGAAGGCAACGTGCGCCACAGCATCAAGGTGAGAATCATCGGCGGCAACGGCAACAACAGCTTCGTCGATCTTTCGACAGTCGGGGGCAAGCGAAATCCAACCCGGTTATACGACGCCGGCGCCGTGCAGAACGTGAAGTACGCCAAGGACACGGTTGATGAGAAAATCAACATCGACAACGCGTTCAATCACAGCTTCAATCGCCGGCCGTGGACGCACAATTACGGCACGTTGATACCGCCGCAGAGGGACCGCGGCTCATCGCTCCGGCCCGTGGTGGGTATCCACTCTCAACGCGGACTTGGCATTTACCCGGTGCTCGGCGTTGCCCGCTACTCCTATGGGTTTCAGAAAGTCCCGTACTCGACGATGAGGGAAGCGGATCTCTCTTATGCGACAGGGGGCAATCGCCTGCGCATCAGGAGCGCGTACGACAAGAGATTCTCGGATTCGGACACGCACATTCCGATCACGGCGTACATGTCACAGTTCGAGGTCGTGCAGTTCCATGGCTTCGGCAACGACGTCGCGGATCTGCGCGGACGATTTTACGACGTCAAACAGCGGCAGTGGCAGTTCAATCCAGCCATCGGGCGCTCGTTCAGTCCGGTAAGCGACATCTCCCTCGGACCGATAGTTCGATACACGACGACTGATAGCATCGGCAATCGCTTCATCGCGCAGCAGCGCCCGTACGGCTTCACCAAGTTTGGTCAGGCGGGATTGCACCTCAAGGTGCATCTCGACAGTCGCTACTACCCCGACACGATGAAGCCGCGCGTAGTTGTCGACCTCGCGGGAAGCGGATTCCCTGGCTTCTGGGACGTAGACAAACCATACGAGTCGCTGGACGGATCGATCGTGGGCTTCTTCACGTTGCCCGCGCCGAAGAAACCGGTGCTGGCTCTTCGCGCCGGCGGAAAAAAACTCTGGGGCCCTTTCCCCTACTTCGACGCCGCGTTTCTCGGTGGATCTGAGACCTTCAGGACTGAGGAGAAACAGCGCTACGCAGGAGACGCCTCGGCTTACGGCACCGCCGAGCTCCGTGTTCCGATCGCGAAGTTCCCATTCATTCTTCCGCTCGATGTCGGCGCGCTAGGATTCTACGATGCGGGACGAGTCTACCTGAACGGCCAATCGCCGGGCGGATGGCACACCGCCGCCGGGGGAGGACTGTGGGTTGGCTACGTCAATCCCGGCACCAACGTGAACGTGCTCTACACGAACAATCGCCAGCACAAAGTGATAAGCACATTTGGCTTCGCGTTTTAAACGCGGATGCTTCGGATTTTAGCGGATGCTCCGGATTGCACCGTGCCGGCGTAATACCTCCAACGCAGATCCGAAGCATCAGCCAAAATCCGGAGCATCCGTGTTAAAGTGTTTTTTTGTTGTTGTGGTGTGCGCCCTCTTTGTCGGCTGCTCGCGCGATGAGCCGCCCACTCCCCCGCCCGGAAAGCCGGCGAAGGAAGTAGCGATGCCGGGCGGAGCGGTGATGATCGCCGCGGGAGACATTGCGGTGTGCGGCTTGAGCGGGGATGAGGAGACTGCTCACATCGTCGACAGTCTGCTCACGGCCAACGCTCAAGCGAAGGTGCAAAGCGCCGTCGTCACCATCGGTGACAACGCGTATCCATCGGGCTCCAGCGGCGTCGAGAATGATTTCCCGCGCTGTTTTTCTCCGTCTTGGGGATCACCGCGCATCATGAACGTCATTCACCCTTCCCCCGGCAATCACGATTACGACAGCGGGAGCGGAGAGCCCTACTTCTCTTACTTCGGCGCGCGGGCCGGTCCGGCAGGAAAGGGCTACTACAGTTATGAGTTCGGCGGCTGGCACGTCGTATCGCTCAACAGCGAGCTGTACTTCGATCACGGCAGTCCCGCCGAGGCGAGAGCGCAGGAAGATTGGCTGCGCAAGGATCTTCAAAGCCATCCCGCGCTCTGCGCGTTGGCGTATTTCCACCGTCCGTACTTCAGCTCCGGAAACTACGGATCGTCGCGGCAAATGCGGCCGCTGTGGAAGATCCTGTACGAGGGCGGTGCGGATCTCGTCCTCAACGGACACGAGCACCACTATGAGCGCTTTCTCCCACAGACCCCAGATGGCGTCGCGGATTCGGTAACTGGCGTTGCGCAGATCATCGCTGGAACCGGCGGCGCCGGATTGCGCAACGTAGACGCGCAGCTCGCCGCGAATTCAGCTTACCAGATTCACGGACACCACGGCGTGCTTAAGCTGACGCTCGGTGCTGGCGAGTACCGCCACGCATTTCTCGACACCGACGGTCGAGTCTGGGATACGGGCCTCGGCAAGTGCCACTAGAGCTCCAGCGCCATTTGGGAGTTTCGCCAGGCCGCGCGTCCATACAACTTTGAGTCATGGAAACGTCGCCCAACGCATATCTGACTGTCAGCACGTCCGGCTCTTTCCAGCTGCGGAACGATACGGACGTCCGCGTATCCGCGATCGACATCGGATCGAACTCGATACGGCAGACGATTGCCGACGTCTCGCCAACGGGCGCGATCCGCGTCGTGGACGAAATGAAGGCGGCACCGAGGTTGGGCGCTGGTCTCTATGAGAGAGGATCGCTCAACGAGATAGCTGTTCAGAACGCTCTCAGCACCCTCAGCCGAATGGCGACGCTCGCCAACCAGCTCGGCGTGGCGCGCAGTGAGGTCGTCGCAACGAGCGCGGTACGCGACGCGAGCAATGGAGAACAATTCCTCAAGCTGGTGCGCTCTGAGACGGGACTCTCCGTGAGAATTCTGCGCGGCGACGACGAAGCGCGTCTCAGCTTTCGCAGCGCGCTGGCGCACTTTGATCTTGGAGTCGGCCGAGCCGTCGTCATGGACATCGGTGGAGGCTCGCTCGAGCTCGCGTTGAGCGCGGACGGACTGGTTGAGCGCTTGATCTCGCTGCCGTTCGGCGCCATCAGGATGACGGAGCAATACGTCGGCGCACCCTTCAAGAAAAAGGGAATGCGCAAGCTGCGGAAGAACGTCCGGAAGGAGCTGCGCCGAACCGTTGCCGCCCGGCACTGGCACGCATCGCGGATCATTTGCTCCGGCGGCACGTTCACCAGCCTCGCCGCGATCCACCTTGCCCGCACCGGGATCGAGAACGCGAAGACCGTTCACGGAACTGTCGTCCCACGCGTGGAGCTGGAACACATCACCGACATGCTGTACAACATGTCGCTCGAGGAGAGACAGAAGGTGCCGGGTCTCAGCGCCGCGAGAGCCGACATCATCGTCGGCGGTCTCGCTGTCGCCGCGGAAGTGATGGCGCGCATCGAGGCCAGAGAGCTGGTGATTTCCGCTTACGGAATTCGTGAAGGCATTCTGCTGGAGACGGCGCACGTGACACCGACGCCCGCCGACCCCGGAGAAGCACGGGAACGCTCCGTCCGGGAGTTGGCCGAGAGATCTCATTATGAAGAGCCACACTCGAGACACGTTCAGAAGCTGGCGCTTCAGATCTTCGATTCGATTGGGCAGCGCCTGGGCTGCACCCAAGAGGAGCGGCGCTTGCTCGCTGACGCCGCCCTGCTGCACGACATCGGATATCACATCAGCTACGACAAGCACAACAAACATTCCTACCATCTCGTCGAGCACGCGGAGCTGTTGGGGATGACTCCCGCCGACCAAATCATTGTCGCGAACATCGCGCGCTATCACCGCGGCGCCGAGCCCAGGAAAAAGCACGTCAATTACGGCGGCCTGGAAAAGTCGATGCGCGTGACGATCAAGAGGCTGTCGGCCATCCTTCGCGTCGCCGACGGCTTCGACCGTGGCCACTCTGAGGCGGTGGCCGAGGTAAAGGCGCGCTGGATGGAGCGGGCGCTACGGCTTACCGCGGTGCCAAGTCGTCAAAACAACAACCTGCGGCTGGAATTGTGGGGTGCGGCCCGTAAATCGAACTTGTTGTCGGAAGTCGCCGGCGTTCCTGTCGAGATCGTCGCGCCCGACGGTTCGGTGACGACCTACGAAGACGAGGTGGGCACGGCCGACTGACGACCGACTTCGGAGTCGGGTTGCCGGCGTTCCGCTCCATTCTCATGGCCGGGCGCCAGCTGCTGCTGCCCCCAGGAGTTCTCCAGAAATCGCTCGTGCGCCGAGACGACGGGACGCGACCCCGGTTTTCTCTGAACGTAGGTCCCGTCTGGAAGTAGATCCCACGCCAACCTGTTGTCGGATAGAGAAGTTTCCAGCAGGGCGCACACGCGCGAATGCAGACTCCGATCCAGGATTGGAGTGATCACCTCGACACGCCGGTCGAAGTTTCGGGGCATCCAGTCGGCCGATCCGAAGTAAAGCTCTTCGTCGCCGTTGTTCGCGAAATAGAAGATTCGCGAATGCTCCAGGAAACGGCCGACGATGCTGATGACTTTGATTCGATCGCTGACTCCTTCGATTCCGGGCCTGAGACAGCAGATCCCGCGCACGATCAGATCGATGTCTACGCCGGCTTGTGACGCCTCGTAGAGGTGCTGAATGATGTCCGGATCGACCAGCGCGTTCATTTTGGCGATGATGCGGGCCGGCTTTCCCTGGCTGGCGTTGTCGGCTTCCCTGTCCACCATCTCAGTGAATCGTTGACGCATGTTTTGCGGCGCGACAAGAAGATTCCGGTAGGGGACCTGTCGAGAAAACCCGGTCAGCGAGTTGAAGAGATCGGTGAGATCCGCGCCCATCGATGGATTGCACGTGAGCAGACCCAGATCCGTGTAGAGGCGCGCGGTCTTCGAGTTGTAATTGCCCGAGCCAATGTGCACGTATCTCCGGATGCCGTCTGGCTCACGCCGCACGACGAGGACTGTTTTCGTATGCGTCTTGAGACCGGGCGTGCCGTACGCGACGTGCACTCCGAAGCCTTCGAGCGTCCGCGCCCAGGTGATGTTGTTCACTTCATCGAACCGCGCCTGAAGCTCGATCAGAACCGCAACCTGCTTCCCACGTTGAGCCGCTTCCGTCAGCGCGCGCACGATCGCCGTATCGCCTGAAGTGCGATACAGAGTCATCTTGATCGCGAGCACGTTCGGATCGATCGCGGCGGAAGTCAGGAAGTGCTCGACCGACGCGCTGAACGAATCGTACGGGTGATGAACGAGAATGTCCTTCTCGCGAATTGCCTCGAAGATCGACCGGTTTGGATCCCGCAGCTCCGGTGGCGTCGCGGGAATGAACGGCGGATCACGCAGCTCGGGAATCTCCATCATGGACAGCCACATCAAATCGCCCAGCTCGAGCAGCGGTCCGGTCTCTACCAGATCGGCCTCAGTAAGGGCGGGCATCTCCGGGGGCTGATCCTCCAGAAGCTCGGCGAGCAATAGCTCGCGCAGCTCCGGCGGCGTTCCCCGCTGCACCTCGACGCGGACGACCTCGGCAAAGCGGCGCTGGAAGACCTGCTCTTCGATGATCGTGAGGAGATCGTCGTCTTCGTCTGAATGGGAGAGCTCGAGGTCGGAGTATCGCGTAACGCGGAACGTGTTGAAGCCGCGTATTTCCATTCCCGGAAAAAGCGCTCCCAGATTTGCTCCGATGAGGCGCTCGAGCGGGACGAACTGGTTCGGCCGCCCAAACGGAATCCAGCGTGGCAAACTTCTCGGCACCTTGACGCGCGCGAACCGGGTGGTGTCGGTCGCTGGGTCGTAGATCTGAACAGCGAGCGAGAGCGAAAGGTTGGAGATGTACGGAAATGGGTGCCCCGGATCGACGGCGAGTGGCGTAAGAACCGGGAATACCTGGGATTCGAAGAATTGATCCACCCGCTGCCATTCCTCGGGCGTCAGCTCCTCCATGTGAACGAGCCTGATTCCGTGCTCCTCCAGCTCGGGCAACAGCACGTCGTAAAGGCACTCCTGCTGCTGCGCCACTAGCTCGGCAACGTGAGTAAGGATGGCGGCGAGCTGATCGGCGGGCGTCATGCCGTCGGGCGGGACGTGCTGCACGCCGGCAGCGATCTGCCGTCGAAGGCCCGCGACGCGAACCATGTAGAACTCGTCCAGGTTCGTGCTGAAAATAGAGAGGAACTTGAGACGCTCGAGCAGCCGGTTTCGGGGGTCGAACGCCTCGTGCAGGACCCGAGCGTTGAACTCGAGCCAGCTCAGTTCGCGATTGATGTAAAGGGATGGGTCTAGCGACATGATCTTTGTTCTACCCCCTATGCAAAGATGTGCCCCAATGGAGTCATTGTTAAGCATGACACATTAGATTCTTCACATCCTTACCCGGGTGTTACTTGGGCCATACCGACGCGGTCGTCGTTCTCACCACACTCGCCACCACCGACGAGGCAGCTAAGTTCGTTCGGGCCCTCCTGGACCGCAGGTTAGTGGCCTGCGGTACGATTTTGCCCGCGGCCCGGTCGCTCTACCGTTGGGAAGACAAGCTCGCGGACGAGACCGAGGTCGTTGTGGTCCTGAAAACCCGATCGGGCGCAATTCACGGCCTGGAGAAGGCGTTCAAGGAGCTCCACCCCTACAAAGTCCCCGAGCTCCTTGCCGTTCCAGTAAGTGGCGGGCTCGAGCGCTACCTTGGGTGGATAAACGACGAAACGAGCCTCACGATCGTTTAAATCGCCGTTCTAAATCGTCCTATAGGGGTGAAGTCTCCCGCTCCTTTCCCTGAGCAGTCAAAGTGACCTCGATGCGCGGCCTGCTCGCCGTAATGATCGTCGCGCTTTGGATCGGCGGTCTGATGATGATGGGTCGCCGCAATGCGAATACGAGCGAGGCACAGCTGCTCGCCGAAGTGGCACTCAGGCTTCAGCCCGCCACTTTCTATTACATCGTCGAGCGCGATGGCCAGCAGATCGGCGCGGCGTCTTCGTCCATCGACACGAGCACGAAGGTGCTGCTAAGCGAGGAGTATTTTGTCGGCGATTACCCGGCTCCGGGCGGGAAACCGCCCGAGCGGACGTCGACGCGCTGGCAGACTCAGCTTACCCGCGCATTTCGCCTCGCGACGTTCACCATTGATGCCGCGCGACAGACTCGCCCCTTCTCGGTCCACGCATCGGTCGCAGAAGACACGAGCCTCTTCATCGCAGGCGTCAAATCGAAGCGCCCGCAGGCACGATACACCTTTGCTCCACCGCTCTTCACGCCTTCGCTGGCGCCGGTCGCGTTCATGCTCGGCGGCTCGCACGACATTGGGCGGAAGAAGACCATGTCGGTGTTCGATCCAACTACGCGTACCGTGATCCGGCCTGAGCTCGTGATTCGCGCCGAGTCATTATTCACCGTCGTCGACAGCGCCGCGTTCGACAAGAGTGGGAGCTGGGCGCCGGCCCATCGGGACACTGTTCGCGCCTGGAGAATCGAGGGCGCGCCGCACGGACTTACAGCCTGGGTCGACGCCGAGGGACGCGTCGTCACTGCGAAGGCGGGAAACCTTTCCGCGACTCGAACGGCGTTCGAGATCGCATTCAAGAATCAAAAACTCAAATGATAGAACTGAAGAATCTCACCAAGAAATACGGCTCGTTCACTGCCGTTGATTCCATTGATCTCAGCGTT
>Ga0193699_10001027_pt1 | contig 11301 bp, 9 predicted proteins | sample L3c2metaG_FD_160095 | JGI IMG/M metagenome (GOLD analysis project Ga0193699, IMG submission 160095) | Soil microbial communities from a riparian zone of the East river system, Colorado, United States - L3c2 | ecosystem: Environmental > Terrestrial > Soil > Riparian zone | place: USA: East River... | reverse complement strand
ATCCGGAATTTCCGGGGCGATATCTTGCCGGCGTCGAATGCGACGGTGCGACCTATCACCGCTCGGCGACCGCGCGAGACCGCGATCGACTCCGCGAGTTGGTGCTGAGCGGTCTCGGATGGCGGATCCGCCGCATCTGGTCGACGGAATGGTGGATGGATGCCACCGCGGCGGCGGAGAAGATCCACGCCCGGCTGACCGCCGATCTTGCGTCCGACCGCGCCTCGCGTGCCGAGACGCCGCAAGCGGCCGCGGCGACGGACGTAACCGAAGCCACGGAAGCTCCCACGCCGGCTGAAGACGATGCGACGGAGCGTTCGGAAGCGGCGACCGCCGAAAGGACGCCCGACGAAGGGTCAGTGATCGAGGAAGAAGCGCGAATTCGTTCGCCGGAATCGGCGAACGACCCCGAGCCGGTCGAAGAACAGAAGGTTTACGCGCGCGGGCCAAAACCTCAGGAAGGGAAGCCTTCGTCCGCGGTCACCTCGTATAGAAAAGCCGACCCGAGTACCGTCGCCGTGCCCGATCGCGACCGATTCTACGACGTCACCTACCGCCGCGACCTCCGCAGTATGATCGACCACGTGGTCGAGATCGAGGGCCCGATTTATTTCGATGTTCTGATTGACCGCATCGCCCGCGTCCACGGTTTCCAGCGCTCGGGCGAAAACGTGCAGAGGATCATCGGCTCCGCGCTTGGTCTTACCCGTTTTCCGATCTCCAAGGACGGCGGCCGCAAGGTGGTCTGGCCCAGAGACGCCGAGACCAGTCCGAAGACGCCTTATCGGGGCGCCGGTGAGCGCGAACATGGCGATATCCCGCTCTGCGAACTTGCTGGACTTGCCGAGCTGATGCGCTCCCGCCAAGGACTGGAAGACGAGGAGGAAATCATCCGTGGCATGCAGGAACACTTTGGCTTGGGACGGCTTGCATCATCCACGCGCGAACGCTTCGAGGCAGCGGTAACCGCTGCCCGGCATCTATCCTGACTGCAGTAGCGATCGTGCGCATCGCCAGCGAGGAACGCGAGCGTGCGACGGCACGTTGGGGCATACTGTCTTCGCAACGAGCCTTGATGACCGCCGCCAAGAAAGCGCGCTCAAAAGCTCGAGGCCTAGGGCAAGGCGGTAGACTTCAAGGTATTGCGACTGCGGCATTCACAGGCACAGCCAGTGCTCAACCGAGTTCGATGACATCGGCTGCTGCTCCGAATTCGCGGCGAGCGGTTTCTACTACTGCGGCGTGGTGGGTGAACAGGATTGGCTGGACTGTCCCACTGATCGCGGCGAGCGCCTTCAGGCCAAACAGGGTGCGTTCGTCGTCTGAGGAAGCAAAAATGTCGTCGCCTAGAAAAGGCGGTGGCTCCGCGCGCGTAGCGTAATCCTCCACATAGGCAAGCCGCAAAGCCAAATAAAGTTGGTCGCGTGTTCCCTCGCTCAAATCCACGACAGCAATCCCCGAGCCCTCCGCGCGCCTTCCGACAAGGTGCGGGACATCGTCTTCATCATAACTCTGTCCAAGCCCAATATATGCGCCGCCAGTCAGAAGCGAGAACAGCTCGCCCGCCCGCTGCATCAGCGGCTCCTGCTGTCCGGTCCGCTGTCGCTCGACCGTGGTGCCGACCATCAGAGCAGCGACACGTAGCACTGCCCAGTCGCGCGCAGCTTCAAGCAGTTCGGCCTCCGCGCTTCGCCGCTGTTGCAATGCAATCTCTGCCACGACATTCGTGTCCAGCGCGTCGAACCGCGCCCGTGTATCTCTCAACTCTGCAAAGGTCTCTTGGCTTTCGAGCTCCAGTTGGCGTTCCATCGCGCCAATGCGCACAAGCTCTCCCTCGGCTTCGTCGGCGTCGAAGCTCAGCAGAGCGGTGCGCAGCGCTGTTTCATCGCGTCCATCAGCCGCATTGGCGAGTTGTTCACGGCGATCCCGCAGTGCGGCCAACGCCGCATCATGCCCAGCCAGCCCACGCGCCAGAGGCTCAAGCAGTTCATCGACCGGCAGACCTAGCGACACTGCAAGCCTTGCTACCTCGCTCGCGGCGGCTGTCGAAGCGTCCACCGCGACGCGAGTGACGGCTAGGGCCTCGTCCAGTTGCCGGTTCCTGCCCTCGTAACGGGTCTGCGCAGCGCGCGCCGTGCGAAGACGCTCGGTCAGCGCAACCATGGCCCTCTCGGCGTCGACGCCGGCGAGATCAGTCGCGGCCAATTCGCACAACCCTTGGAGCTTCGCCAGGAACGCCGCGCTGTCACGCTTCATGCCGGCGACCCGGCGCTGCAGAGAGGCGCGATTCGCGGCCAGCGCCGGAACCTGTTTCCAGGCATCGAGGACGGCTTCGGCCTCGACAAGTGTGGCCGAGCTTGGCAGGCCTACGCGCGGCAGCACCGCCGCGAACGCTTCGGACCAAGACTTTACCGCAGCGTCCGCGGCACACGCCTTCTCCTGTGCTGCAGCGACACGACGCTCCAGATCGGCAACAATCGTTTCCGTATCGCGTGCTGCCTCCCAAGTGTCGGCAAGCCGGGCGGTCTCATTCTCGATGCGTGCGGCGAGCGCCGGGACGTCAATCTCCGGGATATCAGGAAGATCGAGTTCGGCACCGAGTGCCAAAAATGCCGGACGAGCCGCCACGACTTGTCGGGACCGCAGTTCCGCTTCGGACTGACGCTGGCGCAGCGCATGACGTTGATCGAGCAAGCCCTCGAACTGAATACGCCATGCCTGCATCCCAGTCGGCAACTGCGGTTGGATGCCCGGCGGTGACCAAGCCAACATCCAATCACGCTGGACTGAGGCTCGCTTTTCGGCGAGCGCCGCGAGCTGAGCGTGGATCTTTTCACGAAGACTTTCCTGAACGGCCAACCGGCGCCGTTGTGTGTACCGAAAACCTAGATTCGGATGTAGTGGTGATGAAGTCCGCCAAGGATCGGATTTGATGTAATGACTCCGGCCCGCTGAACTGGCCGCCAGATCGGCGCATCCTTGTGCACCGACCGATGCGTTCTGACGGAGTTGTAGTAAGCAGCATAGGAAATTAGATTCTGGCGCAGATGTCCCTCACCCGAGACAATGATGTGGTCCAAACACTCGCGTCGGATCGATCCGATCAGCCGTTCGGCAAAGCCATTCTGCCAAGGTGAGGCCGGTGCAATCGGTTTGTCCCGAATGCCCATGGCTCGCAATCGGCGTGTGACGACGGCGCCATAGATCCGATCGCGATCACGGATCATGTAACCCGGAGCATCGTCCCAAGGAAAAGCCTCGGTGATCTGGCGTGCGATCCACTCCGCCGTCGGATTGGTTGTGACGTGTTAATCGGCGTGGGGTTCCGACGCCGATCGGCGAGCTAAGCTGCTGATTTGGCTAAGGGAGGAAGGGTCACTATTGGACGCCTATTCACACCTGGATCACGGGGCCTCTATCTGCAGAACGAATTCTCCGATGGCCAGACCAAATTCGTTCGCAATCATGGGCAGCGGGATCATGATGAGTGCGATCGTGAAGTTTAGCATTGAGAGCCGCGCCAGAGTCCGCGCCGCGTGAGCCGAAAGACCGCTGCGAACTACAGCTTGAACACCTCCCGCGCCGTCTCATGGGCGCGGATATAATCCCAGTCATAGGCCACCCCCAGGCCCGGCCCGGTCGGGACCGGGAAGCAGCCATCCTTGTCGACGCCGTCGAGCTGGTCGCTGTAGCCGCAAGTATAAACCGGCGGCACCGCGTTGGGGCAATCGGGGCCGACCAACGCGAGTTCGTAGAAATTGGTGTTGCGGGTCGCGGCCATGCAGTGCCGATGCGCCGGGCCGCAAGCGTGGATCTCGACATCGACGCCGAAGGCCTCGGCGAGATGGGCGATCTTCATCGCGCCGGTGATGCCGAGATCGTATTCCGGATCGGAGCGTAGCATGTCGGTGCCACCAGCTATCAGGAAATCGGCTTTGGTCTCGACGCCGCGCAGATATTCGGTCTGCAGGATCGGCGTCTTCAGCCTCTCGCGCAGCTTCTTGTGGGCAAAGGCCGAGACGCCGCAATCCCGCATCGGGTCCTCATACCAGAAGTAATTGCCCTCGTCGCAGGCGCGCCCGACATAGAGTGCATCGCCAAAAGTCTTTAACTCGCAGGCCGGATCGAGCATCAACGTCATCCGGTCGCCGACCTTCTTGGCGACATGCAACACATTGCGCGCCTCCTCGCGGGCGTCTCCATCATGCCAGCCATGGACCTTATAGGCACGATAGCCGAGCTCGTAGCAATGCTCGGCGAAGTCGGCGAAGGCCTCGGGCGAATCGAGCCCGCCATTGCGGTCGCCGTGATAAGTCGAGGCATAGGCCTTCAGTCGCGAGCGATAGCCGCCGAGCAGCGCCGAAACCGAGGCGCCGTAGCGCTTGCCGGCGAGGTCCCAGAGACAGATGTCGATCGGCCCGATGCCCATGCCGTCATGCTGGCGGAGTTCGCGCTTCATGTCGCTCCAGATCTCCTCGCGGTGATCTGGGTTGCGGCCGAGGATGTTGGGCGCGAGCGAAAGCGTCTGCGCCATGGTGGCGCGGGTGCCGCCCCAATGCATGACGTATTGGCCCTCGGCGCCGTCGGCGCTGCGGATGATCAGCGCGAACTTGGTCAGCTCCAGCTCCGAGTTCGGCTTATAGCCGATATTGTAGATGGCGCGGGCATTCTCGGCCGAGCGGCCGATATTCCCGGCCTTGAACGAGAATTCGACGATCTCGACTTCGGTGATATTGGTCATGCGTAGTCCTCTCAGAAGCCGGCGACATGCGGGAGCCAGAGGCTCAGAACCGGCACATAGGTGATGATGGCAAGCGCCACGACGAGCGCGATCAGGAAGGGCCAGAGCTCGCGGAAGAGCGGGCCGAGCTTCACGCGCGTGATCGCCATGGCAACAAAGCAGAGCACGCCGACCGGCGGGTGCACCTGGCCGATGACGAGGTTGACCAGGAGCACGATGCCAAAATGCACGAGGTCGATCTGCAACGAGGTCAGCAACGGTAGCAGGATCGGCACCAGGATGATCATGATGGCGATCGTTTCCATGAACATGCCGGCGATCAGCAGAGCAATATTCAGGATCAGCAGCACGACCAGCGGATCGGTCGAGATCGAGCTCATAAAGGTGGTGACGAGCTGGGGGGCCTGGCCGACGGCGAGGATCCAACTGAAAGGCGAGGCCGCCGCGACAATGGCAAGGATGACCGCCGTCTCGCGCGCCGTGCCGATCAGGATCGCCGGCAGGTCGGCGAGCCTGATCGAGCGGTAGATGAATATGCCGACGACCAGCGAATAGGCGGCGGCGACGCCAGCGATCTCGGTCGCGGTGAACAGGCCCGCCCGGAAGCCGACGATGATGAGAACCGGCATCAAGAGCGCCAGCGAGGCGTATTTGAACTCCTTCCAGAGATTAGCGCGCGAGAAGGCGCCGGCTGCCTTGAAGTCGCGCCTGAGCGCCAGGATGGCGATGGTCGCCATGATACAGCCCGCCATGACCAGGCCGGGGATGATACCGGCGACGAAGAGCTTGCCGAGCGAGACATTGGCCTGCCAAGCATAGACCACCATCAGGATCGAGGGCGGGATGATCGGTCCGAGCGTGCCGGCCACCGCTGAGAGCGCCGCGCCGAAAGCGCGCGGATAGCCCATCTTTTCGAGCTGCGGCACGAAGACCCGCGCCGCTGCGGCGGTGTCGGCCACGGACGAGCCGGAGATGCCGGAGAGGAAGATCTCGCCGACGACGAGCGTATGAGCCGGGCCGCCGCGGATATGGCCGACCAGCGCCTTGGTGAAGCTGAACAGCCGTTCCGAGATGCCCGACGCGTTCATCAGCGAGCCGGCCAGCGTGAAGAGCGGGATCGCCAGCAGCGGGAAGGACTGCACGCCGGCGACGACGCGTTGCGCCGCGACGGTGAGCGGGATGCCCTCCACCGATATCGCCAGCAGGGCCGAGCCGGCCATGGCGATCCAGATCGGCGTACCGACCAAGAGCATGACGGCGAAGGAGACGAGGAGGATTGTCACCATGGCCGTTACTCTCGCGCGGTGATGTCGGACCAGAGCACGCCAGTGACGCCCTCGTCGATCAAGTTGCGCAGGAGATGCAATAGCGAGAGCACGCTGCCGATGAAGAGCGGCGCGATCGCCCAGCCGGCGGAGATGCCGAGCATCGGCGTCAGGTTCGGCAGCTCGCGCTGGAGATAGCGCCAGGAGAACCAGGACAGCGTGCCGAGCACGATCGCCGTGGCGACGAAGGCGAGGAGGCCGAAGCAGAAGGTGAGCCAGCGCGGCGCGAACAGCACGACGACGTCGATGATGATATGGGTGCGTGCATGGAAGGCGTTGGCGATGCCGAGGAAGATCATCCAACCGAACAGGAGCAAGATGAGCTCCTCCGACCATGTGAGCGGATCGCTCAGCACGTAGCGGAAGACGACCGCGGCGCAGACCAGCCCGGCGATGGCAGCGTGCAGCGCGGCGAGGAAGAGGTTCTCCATACGGCTCGACCAATCGTCGAGCTGTCGGATGATGGCGACAGTCATGAGCTTGGACTAGCGCTTGCGCTGGGTGTCGATGGCCGCAAGCACGCGGTCGAGATGGGCCTTGCCCCAGCGACCCTCCATCACGGTCGCCACGACTTTGGACTTGGCTGCGAAGGCATCACGGTCGACATCCTCGATGATCTTGGAGCGGCCGGACTTGCGAATGTCCTCGAGCATCGAGACCTCGCGCTTCTGCTGAAGATAGGTGTTCATCGCCGCGGCGCGGGCGGCCTCCGCGAAGAGGATCTCGCGATGCTCGGGCTTGAGGCGGGCTAGGCTGTCCTTGTTGATGACGATCATGTTGTTCTGGAGCATGTGCTTGGTCATCGCGACATAGCCCTGCACCTCGTAGAACTTGCGCGAGAAGATTGTCGGAATCGGGTTCTCCTGGCCGTCGACCGTCTTCTGCTGGAGTGCGGTGTAGAGTTCGCCGAAGGGCACCGGCGTCGGCGAGGCGCTATAGGCCTTGATCATCTCGACCCAGACTGGGCTCTCCGGCACGCGGATCTTGAGGCCCTGCAGGTCCTCCGGCTTCTTCACCGCGCGGTCGAGCGTGGTCATGTTGCGCCAACCCCAGTACCATATGCGGGTGACCGGCACGATATTGTGCTTGTCGCGCAGCTCGTCGAAGATCGGATCAAAGGCGTCGGAGCGGATGATCGCCTCAGCCTCGGTCCAGTCCTTCCACAGGAAGGGCGCGCTCGGGATCTCCAGCGCTGGTACCAGTGCCGAAGCCGCGGCCATCGAAGGCGCGGAAATGTCGAGCGCGCCTTCCTTGACCTGCTTGAGGAGATCGACCTCCTTGCCAAGTTGCTCGGCCGGAAAGACATTAATGGTGACCGCCCCGCCCGTCCCCTTCTTCACCCGGTCAGCGAACTCCTGGAAGAGCTCGCCGGCAATCTCGGCCGTGGTGTTGGCATGGCCGAAGCGCAGGGTTTGGGCCTGCGCCGCAGTGACAATGAAGCTGCCGGCTATTAGCGCCGGGACCGCTATGCGTTTCAAGATCATGCGTCTTCTCCCTGATGTTTGAACCCGGCCGTTTTCGGCCTCGGCGTAGTGCTATCATTTGATCAATCGTTCATAGGAGCCTTCGAGATGGCGGCGCATGGCCATCTCGGCCGCACCGGCATCGCCCGCCTCGAGTGCATCGACGATGGCGAGATGTTCGATATGGGTGATGCCGACAACCTGCTCGCGCGTCAGGTAGAGCCGCGACAGATGCAGGTGGAAGCGCAGGTCGTCATAGCTCTTCAGCGCGACCTGATTGCCGGCCGCCCGCAGGATCATCCGGTGGAAGCCGTCATCGGCCTCGGTGAAACTGCGGTGGCTGCGGTATTCGCGTGAGGGTGCGTGGGTCATCATGATCGCGACTTCGTCGCGCAACGCCTTGATCACGTCCGGTCCGGGCCGGCGCCTAGCGGCCTCTGCCGCGGCCCAAGGCTCGATCACGCTGCGGAAGCTGTAGACGTCCTCGTAATAGGACTGATCCGGCAGGGGCGCGGTAGCGAAGCCGATGAAGGGCTCGGTCTTGACCAGCCCCTCGGCGACGAGTCGGGTTAATGCCTCTCGGATCGGTGTCGAGCTAACCTCGAGCTCACGCACCAGCCTGTCGACATTGAGCTTCTCGCCGGGTGCGTAGGCTTGGTCGAGGATGCGCTCCTTGATCGCCTCGTAAACCTGGTCACCGAGCACGACCCGCTCGATCTTGCGTGCACCCATCAAAAGTCTGCATCCTCCATCCTAGATCGTGCATGATTTCAGCACTGGCGGTTCTCCAAGTCAATCATATCTGTGCCTGTCGATAAATTGAATCCGGTCATTTTGTGTTGCAGCCCCGCCCAGGAGAATGTGTGCCCGGCGAGTTCGGGGGCGCGGGAGAGGCGGGAACTCCGGATACTGATGCTGGATTCAAAGACGAGCCCGGTGGCTTGGTTCCGACAGCCCTACCTCAGCTGCGGTGCGACCAAGTTAGATCCGCGAGTAGCGCCTTGATCGGCCGACAGTTGTGCCTTATCCAGATTTGGACTATATTCAAATCTGACGACGGACTACCCTATGTCGAATAACCGCGACCGGACCCCGGCAGAGACGGTAAAAGAGCCTCAGCGGCTTGATAACTCACGACTGGCGCCGGCCAACAGAAGGCGGCTCAGCGCCCCTGCTTTGCGGACCTTCCTCGCGATCGCGGATCTGTGGGGATTGACGGAGGAGCAGCGCCTTCTGGTCCTCGGATATCCTTCCCGGTCGACCTATCATAACTGGTGCAAGCAGGCGCGGGAGCACGGCGCTTTTACCCTTGATGTGGACGTTCTCACGCGCATTTCAGCGGTGTTCGGTATCCACCAAGCGCTCGGAATTCTCTTTCAACAGGAACGGCTCGGCGTTGATTGGCTGCGAAGCCCGCACAAAGCAGTCGTCTTCGGTGGGCACCCGCCACTCGACCTCATCACCAATGGCTCTCAGGATGGGTTGCTCACGGCGCGGCGTTTCCTCGACGGCGCGCGCGGCGGCCTCTACATGCAGCCAAACACGATAGACGAAGCGTTCACGCCTTACGACGACACGGAGATCGTCTTCCGGTGACGGACACTTTCGTACCCTCGCCCCGGCCGGCCCATCGCCTGATCCCCTCACAATTTCCTCCCATCGGGCTGTTCGATACAGTCGCCACGACCGCCGATCTTTCGGCGGTGATGGAGCTCGTCGGCTGGACGAACGACCGGCTGGTGGCCGATCGCATCAATCGACTGCCGCTGAGCGAATGGGTGTACGGCGTGCCCAACGCCAGCATCGTCATGGCGGCTTTCCTGCACGTCGCCCCGGGTGGAATGAGATTCAACGGATCGGAGCTTGGCGCCTGGTATGCGGCGGACGATATTCGAACTGCGGCTGCTGAGGTCGGTCATCACCTACGACGCGAAGCGGTCGCTCGCAGCGTAGACAACATGAGCCGGATCTACAGAGCCTACACCGCCACGCTGCTTGGGGATTATCTCGACATCAGAGGGCAGCAGGCGACTGGACCCGATGTGTATGCCAGCGAACGCTACAAAGCCTCGCAGAAGCTTGGAGAGGATGTTCGCGCCTCAGGTGGTGCCGGACTGCTCTACGACAGCCTGCGGCGGCGCGGCGGCAGCAATGTCGTCGCACATCGGCCACGCAACATCACAGACATCGTACAGACGGACCATTTCGAGATTGCTGTTTCGGCAGCATCGCGCATCATCGAAATCCATAAACTCTCAAAGTGATTTGATGAGAAAGGCTTGAAAGCCTACTTGCGCTTACCGCTGCGACCAAGCGACACTGCCTTTCATGAAGAAGATTGGTTTTCTCTCGTTCGGTCATTGGACACCCTCGCCACAATCGCAAACGCGCTCCGCCGCCGATGCACTCCTTCAATCCATCGATCTGGCTGTTGCAGCCGAGGAGTTAGGCGCCAACGGTGCTTATTTTCGAGTCCACCACTTCGCCCGTCAACTCGCGTCGCCGTTTCCCCTTTTGGCGGCCGTCGGCGCCAAAACCAGCCGCATCGAAATCGGCACGGCCGTCATCGATATGCGCTACGAGAACCCGCTCTACATGGCCGAGGACGCAGGCGCGGCAGACCTCATCGCGGGCGGTCGCCTGCAGCTCGGCATCAGTAGAGGCTCGCCCGAGCAAGTGACCGATGGATGGCGGTATTTCGGGTATCAGCCGACCGAAGGTCAGAGCGACGCCGATATGGGCCGGCGTCATGCGGAGGTTTTCCTTGACCTGCTGCGCGGCGTAGGTTTCGCACAGCCAAATTCCCGGCCCATGTTTCCAAATCCACCCGGACCGCTGAGACTCGAACCTTATTCGGAGGGACTCCGCGACCGGGTCTGGTGGGGTGCTGGCTCGAATGCCACGGCAATTTGGGCGGCGAAGCTCGGAATGAACCTCCAGAGCTCAACTCTCAAAAACGACGAGACGGGTCAGGCATTCCATGTGCAACAAGCCGCCCAGATCCGGGCATACCGCGCGGCTTGGAAGGAAGCCGGCCACGCGCGCGAGCCACGCGTCTCGGTTAGCCGCAGCATCATCGCGCTTATGGACGACCGTGATCGTACCTATTTCGGGCGTGGACGTGAGGACGAAGACCAGATCGGCCACATCGATGAGAGCACTCGGGCGATCTTCGGGCGCGGCTATGCTGCCGAGCCGGATGTACTCATCGAACAGCTCAAGACAGACGAGGCGATCGCCGAGGCCGACACCCTGCTCCTGACTGTCCCTAATCAACTTGGCGTCGCCTACAACACGCATGTCATAGAGGCGATTTTGACCAACGTCGCTCCTGCCCTCGCCTGGCGCTGACGTCGGCTACCTACGCTTTTCGCTCGCGCACGGGGGCGCCGGCAAGCGACTTATGTCGAGGATTGATAGCGCCGACAGCGTGCTCTATTTGAGTCTCAGCCCCGGCCGTCGCCGTCAGCGGCCAGCAGTCGGCCGCCTCCCGGCCAAGTGCCCTGACGACGCTGAGTCGGATTTCAGGCGGATCTGCAAGCCGGCTCAAGGGCCTGGAGATCCATTCGATCCGTATCCGGTATATTCCCGCGGCCTTGCTATCCGGTCGAACCCAGCCTATCTTACTTTCGTCTTACCGGATGATCTGCCATGTCCGCCAAGCCGAAACTGACAACCACCGTCTCGACTAAGGGCCAAGTGATATTGCCCAAGGTGATCCGTGAACAGCGGCACTGGCCCGCGGGGACCGAACTGGTGGTGGAGGATACCC
>Ga0193699_10001026_pt1 | contig 11302 bp, 14 predicted proteins | sample L3c2metaG_FD_160095 | JGI IMG/M metagenome (GOLD analysis project Ga0193699, IMG submission 160095) | Soil microbial communities from a riparian zone of the East river system, Colorado, United States - L3c2 | ecosystem: Environmental > Terrestrial > Soil > Riparian zone | place: USA: East... | reverse complement strand
CGGCCCAAGGATGCCACGGATAAAGAAGCTCGTACTCCGCGATCCCGTGGGCGTTCCGTCGTCGTGTTGTACAATGGGGCTGGCACGCATCTATCCCTGGAGAGGGATGCACCCCCTGGAGAAGGATGCACCGGTCTCGCGCGCCGTCGATCGCGCCGGGCACATTCTTTGTCGCCCAATCCTGGGCGGGCTGCATCACCAATATGCCCGGATTTAATTTACGACAGGCACAATGGGAGCAATCGTGCTAGAAGGCCGCAGCGAATCGAATGGAGATCGAAGTGGCCAAGAAAACAAAAAAGAAAATCGTTCGCCGCGAATATACCAAGGCCGACGTGAAGGAATTGCGAGCCCATTCGAAAGCGAGAACGCCCCTGGCCAAGATAGTGAAGCTGACCAAAAGAACGGAAGGTTCATTGCGTCAGAAGGCACTCAAGCTGGGTATCAGCCTCGGACATCGCCGATAACGGCACAACAAGCATCGTCAGGTTGTTAACGCCTGATGATCAACTGCGCAGAACGCCGAAGCGATGCCGTCGCCGCATTGGACGATCATGTCCGATAAGACCCACCAACATCGGGTTAGTGTCGTCGTTCCGGCTTTGTCAATGTCTTCTTGATTTCAGCGCCGCAGTCAGAGCACTCGTAGACGAAGTAGATCTTCGCTATGCTCCAATGGGGCTCGACGTCTTTTACGTACATAGGAAGTCCTAGGCAGTTGGGACAAACGATTAAAGCTGAGTCAATTTCGTGGTGCTGGACGTAGGCTGGCATATCAGGTCTCCCTCACAGGGGAAGCTTGTCACCTTGCACTTAATCCGAAAATCACTCTATCGCGTATGCCAATCGCTCGTTATCACCTCTCGTGAACACACGAAGAACGAATGCGCTATCTTCGTGAACTGGGACTAAATCTCCACAGCTGCCCAATTGGTGGGCCGGATAGAAGCGTAACGCGGAATATTCGGTCCGACCCTTTTGGCGAGAGTTTGCCGACAAAGTGATGATTTGACGGCGCTACCGACGGAAGTGTGCCCAATCAATGGCGGTACGACGCCATTCTCCCGCTGTCCTTGAAGCGAGACACCGACCCGCTTTTGTCAGGAGCCACAAGAGCCACTGATCGCACTAATCCAGAGCCTGCGTGCATGTGGTTGCAAGGCGATATTCCGACCTCTATCTTTCGTGCGGGAACCGTTGTGTCCAAAGCTTGAAGTTGGGAAACCTTGTAATGAGCGCGGTCTTCAAAAACTGAAAATGCCCGATTTTGCGATCTCGGTATTGAGCAAACTCTGATAGTGGTTGTCCTCCGGATCCCGTGTTAGATACTCATCGGAGTCATTGCCCAGGGTTACTGCGGCTCGCGCCAACACGTCATCGATACGGGATTTCAGGCCAGCTTGCTCAGCTTTTGCCCCATCCAGCGCGTCCTCTATCGAACGAAAAACAGATGCAGCGCGAGCATGATCGGTTTCTGTGTCTCGGCCGGCCGATCGCGCCTTGAAGTAATTATTGGCACGCGCCCTTAGAAAAAATTGAAACACCCTTCGCGCTTCCTTTTGGATAGTTGGCCGAATCGATTAGAGCGGCCGATAACGACAATCTCAAGGAAAAGCCCGGCGAGGGGGGCGACTTCCGACGCCAGTAGCAGCGCAAGCCGGCCCTGTGCTAACGCACGAGCGTCTCGGGCCGGATGATTGTGAGAACCTTCAGGATTGATGGTAACCAGCGATACAGCTGAATAAGGAACCAGCGATCATTGCTCGTGAGCCGGACGCGACCATGCAGCCTCCGCCTCAAGACAATCAACTGATGTCGAAGCACCGCGTTCTCAGCTCCAAGCCGCAACTTCGACTTGAATGCGAGGCCAGGTCGCTGATCGCGAAAGGAGCGGCTGGAATCCTGTCGCCATCGTTCGCGACGGGTGCCCGGCCTGACATGGCAAATCTAATACTGTGGCGATGGGGATCCGAACTGCCGCACAAGGTCGAAGTGCACGATCCAAGCGGACGGCTTCCTAAGGATCAATCTTCTTGGCCTGATGCGTAAGCTTGCAGGTGAAGAAAAGCCATCGAATGTAGTCGCCCTCAAGAGCCGTTAGTTGAACGACCCCGGTGACGCGCCGCACGATGGGGTTCGAATCCCTCCCTCTCCGCCACCTAATCGCGACGTGCGAAAAACCCAATAAAACTGGGCATTTCTCGAGCCACCGGATTCGGACGGTGGAGAACCACGGTGGAGACCCTGGTGGGGATCCGTGGCCGTCTCAAATTGCCATCATTAGGCTGTCGGCGGAAGCCTGAATCCTTGGAAAAAGGATTGGAATCGGACCTCTAGCATAGGCTCGAATCCTTGGAGACCGCGACGTCAATGCACCAACCCGGCCTGGGTCGCCTATCTATAGCTGCCAAGAACAGGCCTCTGCGGCATGCAGCTTCCCAATCAGTAGCCTGTCTCTCCACCGTGCCCGACAGTGCACCAAAGGTGCCTGTTACAAATCACTTTCCTTAGATATCTTCGTCCTTGAAATCTTCCTGGACTGGGTGCTGCCGTTTCTCGTGAAGTAGCTCAAGCGTGACAAGGACCTTACCGCAACTCTGGAGCCGGAGGAGCTGGAGCTACGCGCTCAAGCGTCTCACCGAGGCTCGGACTGCATTTTGGAGGAGGGAGGCAAATGTCCAGCTTCACGTACCGGAACTCGCCACCCAAAGATGCGAGCGCGGCTGCGCTCATGCAGTGTCCTTCGACCGTGTGCTGAAACCCGTCCGCCATGGGGCCTTTTTGTCCCACATGCGTAATCAATCCGTGGGCTCGAATTACCCGACCGAGGTTCATGCCGCCAATAAGGCTACGTTCCGCCCGAATGAATTTGGAATTCCGATCCATCGGGGATACGCTTGTCCGCGAGCAATCGTTCGAGCGTATCCCCGGCCTTCAGATCGACTTCGCCAGTCGCGAAGATATCCCAGATCGATCCTCCCCTGAGAAATGTCGCCATGTCGGGTGGCACGGCCTCAAAGTCCATCGTTGCTTAGCCTTGTCCGCGCTTTGCTATGCCCTCGTGTGCTCTTTGGACGACGGTAGTGCGCTGGTAGCGGCATTCCGCGCCATCCCAGCGTCTCCCCTTGCACTTTCCAGTGCCCGTGGGTCCCGTGCGGCCCTTTCCATTCCTTGTCGAGCAGCGTCACGAGTTTTTTGCCATAGGCGCTCATCAGCCTGGAATACCCATGCCACAAATACTCGTACAGATTCCTTCCTTCCTGCGTGTCTTGGATGGTACGGTGCATTGTCGGGACGACCTTCAGAAATGGTCGTTCGGGCACAGCAAACTCACATCAGACGAGGCCAGGAAGATCGCCAAGGCCATCTCCCGCATCCCTGAGTTCATGATGCAGCGGGGTGGGTTTTATTCGAGAGGGCCGGGCAATTACCGTTTCAACCCTGCGCGGCCCTACCATGTCGCTCTACAGGACAGTTACATCCGGGAGCACTATGATGGCATCACCGAGCTGTGCAGGTTGAACGACATTCCCTTCGATTCGACAGGCGAGAAAATTCGTAAGGACGGCCTCTGGTGTGTTCACGAGTTCGGACAACAGCTCGACGCAATGATGTTTTGGGATCGATTCAAAGGGCGATGGCTGCGGGGCGAAGAGTTCTCGTTTCCCGAGCGGCCCGATAACATGCCGCAGATGAAAGAGCCGAAACCTCGGGATAATTTCGATACGAAACCGCCCGATCTCAGGCGATAAATCCGGCTTCGTATGCGTCGGCTCTCATGGTGTAAGACCGCTCAGGCATCGTAAAGATGCCAAAGAGATGTCAAAGGAATTGGCGCGATACTCTAAGTGGTTGATATTACAATCCGGTCCCGTAGCTCAGCCGGATAGAGCGACGGTTTCCTAAACCGTAGGTCGCATGTTCGAGTCATGCCGGGATCGCCAACAAAACTAGGGGTTTTAGCCTTTTCTGTCCGCATAAAATTAAGGCTAGGGTAAGCCCTAGGGTAACACTCCAAGAAATTCGATACATCTCCACGCACCATTCGCCTGCGACGCTGGACGCTCGGTTTCGGTCGGGGTTGTTTTGTAATGCCTTCCCGATAGGCCATGTGCGAACCACATAGCGCGGCGGCTGCGGCAGTAGATCCCAATGCTGCTAGTGCCGTCTATTTCTTAAGCGCGAGCTAGTTCTAATCCAGTACTAAAATAGAAGTGTTGGCAGCCCCACGAACTACGCTAATAGAAGGCTACTATAGCGTAGGAGGCCGCTTACTTTTGAAGAATCAAAAAGGGATATTCCTGTGCACGACCGCTTTCCGTAAAGACAGTGCCCTTTGCTGAAGCCGCGTTGCTCCGCCATCGAGCACAATGTCCGCTTCCCTCTCAACAGCGGACATCGTCAGCCGTCTCGCTGAGGTCCGCTTTGTGCCAATAAGCGACATACCGGCAAGGAAACGTTTTGAGTGGATGTGAACTAATTCACATACCGCAAAGCGCCACCGCAGTATCCTTTGATCCGATATCGCGGCGGTTCCGCAGCCGTTTTGAAAGCAGCGCGCTGTTCTCAACCCGGTCGTTCGAGAACTCAGATTGCAGTGAGATCCAAACGCTTATTTTTGAATAACAGGCGTGCCCTGCTGCGAACCAGCGGGCGGACCATACTGAAGGAATTGTCGGATTGCATTGGCACGCGCAATAACATGCGCAAGTAGGTTGCTATGGACCGAACTGCTGGCAAGGAGAGCGGTTACCACGCCATACCGCATTGTTCGATACGGAGACAAAGTGGCGGTACTCTCCTTATTGCGATGCTCTGCACCGCGTGCATCGTCCTCTTCGCGAGCAAAGCCAGTGCTCAATGTACGGCGCGAGACGTCCTGCAGAACCGCTTGACGCTCAAGACAACTCCCTCAGCTAATACTCCGCCAATTCTAGTCAAATCCGCCTTCGCTGTTCCGGTGTGGAGAACGATTACAGTAGGGACGTTTGCAAATTCGTTTGCCCTCCTTAACGCGTTGGATGCAGCAGGCTGTGGCATCGGAGGCTCTGCTGAGGAAATTCTCGCTCGACCGGCCTTTACCGTTGGCACTACGAAAACAAACGTGGCGCTTTTTGCGGTGTCGGCGGCCGAACTCGGCTTTCAGACCGATACTGCCCCGCTGGCGGACATTTATGCGCGCGCTCAAAAATTAGGTTTCAGACTTGCGACAGCAGAGGTCGCTCCGCAACTTAGGCTCCAATATTTTGACCAGCCGATGGGTGAATTTCTCATCGGAATGGAGCCGATCAAAACGTGGAAGGGCGAGCCTGTCATTTTAACCGTGGCTAATGGCGGAGCGGGATTAGTCCTCATCGGCCGAGATGGTAGCGCCGACGCAGAAATACCCGTGGCGTCCCGTTTCTTGTTCGTGCGGTCCAATGAAGCCGCATTAGCGAAGGCGGTCCACGGGGTCGATGAGGCCGCAGCACTCGGCCATTACTAAGTTTCTGAAACCGAACGCGTCCGGGCGAATAGTTCCTAACTTAAGGCGCCAAATACCAAAGCGTGCAACCGAGCGCCGGCCGACGGGGGAAAAGGAGCAGCGATCATGGAATCAATTCCGCGTAAGCCACTCAGAGCGGCTTATCATTGCAGCTTAGCGCTTTTGGGTCTGACGTGTTTGCTTAGCACGGCCGATGCTCGTCCGATGCTGTTGCCATCGGAGCAATTTCCCGGTCCTTGGCTAGAGGTTACGCAAGAGATCAGGGACGTCCTCGCTCTAAACAAAGTCTCTGCCTGCAGTCAGGCCGCGGGACGCGAATCGTCGCGCAACCCCGGCGAATATCTCTTGTACTGCACATCGGACGAGAAGCTTTGGACAAGCTGGCGCGCACAACCTGCGGCGCGCACCGTTCGAGGCCCGGGCAGGCTCTTCCAAAGTATCGCACTGCCGGACGGATATTAGGCCTAATCAGGCGGTCGCTGTGTCGAGCGCGGTTTGCACCTACTCAGCATTGGGATTCGAAGCAGGATGTCCGCTCCGGGTCAAAAGCTGAAGTCGAACCGCCCCGCACCCTCGTCCGCTCTAACCTCAACAGCGGACATCACGCACCAGGGCTGCGAAGTCCGGAAAGTGCCACAAACGGAAGTGAGGCGATATTGTTCGATCACCGCTGACCGAGCGGGTCAGCGCACCGGATCGATCGGCGTAGCTAAACCTAGGCGAGCCTCAATGGCCTCGGCTGCTTCAAGGCACAGGTCTTCACGCAGCCGTCGGCCTGTGACCAGCACCCCGATCGGCAATCCCGTCCCCTCGTCACGTCCAGCCGGCACGCATGCCGAAGGCAGCCCAAGCAGGTTGGCTGGGACCACCGGGCGCATCAGCTCGATGGTCGCAGCCGTTCCGGCCGGTGTGGCCGAGTCGAAGCCATGCTCGAAGGGCAACTGCGTCCATGTCGGCGTAAGCAGCAGCGGCCTGTCCGCCATGAAGTTCGACCAAGCTCGCGCAATACCGTCGCGCACGACCATCAGCTGCGACCACGCCGTCGCGTCGGTCAAAGGCGGCACGGCCTGGACGCAGTTATTCATGAAGGCCATCGCATCGGCGCCCATTCTCTGCGACAATTGTCCGAGCACCGAAGCGAGGTCGCTGATGATTAGCCGCGCATAACAACTGATGGCGTCCTCGTAACGTGGCGGGCAAGCCTCTTCCACCACATAACCGGCATCGGCCAGCGCCTGCGCTGCACGCCGCACCGTCGCCGCGACCGTCGGGCAGGTGCTGCCGCCCGGCGGCTCGGGCACCACGGCGACGCGGATCGGTTTGGGCAGCGGGGGTCCATCGAACGGCACATCGATGGACCAGGGGTCGCGTGGGTGCGCGCCCATCAATACTCGCAGGCCGGGCCGCACATCCGCCACGCGGCGGGCCATCGGGCCTTGTACGTGCATCAGTTGTACCGCCAGCAACCGGTCTTCCCTCGGTACAAAACCCGCCTCGGGTACGCGGCCGGCCGAGGGCCGGATCGAAGCGATACCGCATGCGCTGGCCGGATTGCGCAGCGAGCCGCCGATGTCGTTGCCCAGTCCGATCGGGCTCATGCCGCTGGCGAGCGCCGCGGCTTCGCCGCCGCTGGAGCCGCCTGCTGTCCGATTGGGGTTCCAGGGATTACGGGTGAGACCGTGCAACGAACTGAAGGTGTGTGTGCGCAGCCCCATGTCGGGCAAGTTAGTGCGGCCGATCGGTATCGCGCCGGCGGCTCGCATGCGTTCGACGACCGGCGCATCTATCGGCACTACGGCCTAGGCCAGTGCTGGCACGCCCCAAGTGGTAGGCAGGCCGGCCATGTCGATGTTCTCCTTGACCGTAAAAGGCACGCCGTGCAGCGGACCAATCGTCTCGCCAGCTTTTAACCGCCGGTCGGCCAAAACCGCGGCTGCGCGGGCCTCATCAGCCAGGACACGCACTATGGCGTTCAACGCCGGGTTCATGGCATCGATGCGAGCCAAGTGCGCATCCACCACCTCCGCGGAGCTCAGCTCTCGACGCGCAATGCGGCGTGCCATTTCCGCTGCTGAAAGTTGCCAAATCTCGCTCATCAGAGGCTCCAAGGTCTTGCTGCTCCTGACCTCGGAGCGGGTTAGCGCGTCACTCGTGCATGGCAGGATCGGATCAATAAGCCGCGATTTCCGCAATGGGTCAAAAAGAGACCTGGGGCCCCGTCCGGGCGTGAGATTGATGGAGAGTTCGAACTTGGTCGGCTGCTGAATCGGCAACCGAGCGATCGGGCCGGCATCTCCGCATCCCCGGTTATCTGGGAGTCTGAGCTACGCGCGTGAATGCATATCCTCGCCCGGCTTTAAGTCGTTTTCGGAAGCAATGGCCGGAAAAACGACCGTTCATAACGGATGAAGCAGCGCGTCTCTTTTGCGAAGGCTACCGCCTTCTGAACATCTGGATCGGCGCCAGCGTCCTTGCGGTACTGTTCGTAGGCCGCGAGGCTCGGAAACCTAAACATCGCCAAGGCCACGTCACTCTCTCCTTCGGATGGCAGAAAGTAGCCGTGATGGATGCCGCCGAATCGCGGCATCAGGTCAAGCCACATTGCACCGTAAGCTTCGAACTCGGCGAGCTTGTCCGGATCGACCTCGTAACGCAGGTAACAAGTAATCATCCTCTGGTGCTCCAGCGCAAAGTTGAACGGGCTCCTCGCTATATCTGGGCCGGTGGACTCGCGCCATGCTAAACCTCGCGCCGATCGAGCACACACCTCGCGGATTTCCTGCCCTTCTCCGCTGGTCGGCGAGGGTGAAGTCCTTGAGCCGACAGAAGGCGTTCTCGATGCGGTGTCGTTGCTTGTAGGCGCTTTTTTCGAAGCGAAAAGGTTGCTTTCGATTGGACCTGTTAGGAACGACGGCCTTGGTGCCACGGTTATTGAGCCATTGGCGATGCTCTGCACTGTCGTAGGCCTTGTCGTCGAGAAGCTTGCGGGCCGCTTTGGTGCGACGGATCAGGCGTGGGGCGGGCAGACAATCGTGCGCCTCGCCTCCGGTCAGCAGGATGGAAAGAAGAACGGCCTTTAGCATTTGCGATTGCGTGGATCTTCGTATTGCGCCCGCCACGTGAGCGGCCCAATCGCCCGTTCTGCTCCCCCTTTTCCGCCCGATGCCGAACGATGCGCTTTTATATACGTCGAATCGATCATCTGCGTCTCGGTCGATCGACCACGAATGGCAAGCTCGCGGAACAGCCGTTCCTAGAGACGCGCTTGGCGCAGCGCACAAAGCGATTGTAGATCGTTGTCGGTGGGCCGTATTCCGGCGGACAATCGCACCACCGGCAGCCGCTCTTCAGCACATGCAGGATGCCGCTGATCACAGCCGATCATCCACGCGATCCTTGCCGCGCACGTCCGTCGGCAGAAGCGGTTCAATTCTTTGCCACTGCTCGTCGCTTAGCCAAAACAAGTTGCTTCTCATGGGCTTTCAGTCGACCTCTCGACAACTAAATGTCCGCAAACACCTCCAGTAGATTTCCATCCGGATCACGGAAGAACAGCGTGCGATGTCCAAAGACCTGGTCAGTGGGCGGTAAGAGCAAATTGACGCCCCGCCGCACGAGTTCGTCGGCGCACTAATCAACTTCGGGAGCGGAAACCTTGAATGCCAGCTGAAGCGACGCGCTGCCGTTGGGCGTTGGAACATCTGCAGCAGTTAGGCTTGGCCTGGCCAAGGCTAAGGTGTTGTCGCCCACCCGATATTCGATCCAACCTGTCGAAAGCTCTCGTAAAAGTGGAAAACCAAGGATGTCTTCATAGAAGTGACGCATCGCTGCCATATCGCGCACGAAAATGACCGTATAGTCTATCGCCCGAATGGCTTGAAAAGCCGAACCAGAATGCGGATTCCGCCCGTTCACGACGCTTCTTGATTCATCGATGGGTCCTTTTCATTCTTAGCCCTCGCGACTGTCGCATGGCCGACAACGCATCGATAACCGATTCATTCTACAAGACTTTTATTGGGTTTTGACCCCTTAACTCTCCTGCGAGAAAACTAGCCGGTTCCTAAGCTCTCGGTTTAGCAACCAAAGACACAGCAACGCTTGCAATGTGGTAGTAGCAATCGAAAGGTACCAGATATGTTCGACGCGGAAACTGGATTGCGCCGATAACCATAAGGTCGGGATCACGTACGTTATCAAACGCACCGTCGAACTTATGAGTTGCGGCCTCGTATTCCCCAACCCCTGAAATGTGCTTGAGCACACAAAAATTAGGCCCTGTGCTATGAGGTTTAGCGAAACCATTTTCAGGAATAATGCCCCTTCGGAAATCGTGGCCTCGTCTCGGGTGAAGACTTTTAGCAAAAGCTCGGGCTGGGCCTGTGTGACGACCGTAGCGACGACCATCATCAAGATGACGGCAATCAAAACATTTCTTACAGTCGCTTTTACCCGCTCGCCATTTCCTGCGCCGAAATTCTGTCCGATAATTGGGGCTGCCGTGAAAGCAATCGCCATCGCCGGCACTTGAATGAGTCCAAGCACACGAGACCCGATGCTGAAGCCGGCTTGCGCGGCCGAACCAAAATCCCCGAGTACATAGTATATCACTGCCATATACGCGAACATGATTGCGAACTCGCCTCCCGCCGGAAAGCCCACGCTCAAGATGCGCCTCCATTGTTTAATTTTCGGACGCCATTGCGCGGGATCGAGAGAGAGATAGTGCTCGGCTTTTTGGAAATACAGCCACAGGATAACGACACCGATCGCGACCGCGACGGAACTGGCTAGGCCGGCTCCCTTAACGCCTAGGGTATAACCTGTCCCCCAGCCCACGATAAGCACGGGGGCAAGAACAATATTTATTGCTACCGTGAGTGCTTGAACATACATCGTCGGCTTCACAATACCGATGCCACGTAACGCCGACGACATCGCCAGCATCGGGAACTGCAAAGCGAGAGCCGGCATAAACCAGATAAGGTACGTCGTCCCTGCCTCGACTGTAGCAGCATCCGCTGCAACCGAGTTCATGTAAGGACGAGCAACGGCAAAACCCACGGTTAAGGTACATGTCCCACATGCGACTGATAGCCCAAGCGACTGATTGAATATGAAGTTCGCATCAGTTCGATCTTTACGACCAACAGCTTGTGAAACTGCCGCTAGGGTGCCTACGCTCACAATTTGTGTAAGCGCATTGACGATAAATCCAGCATTGCCGGCGGCACCTACACCAGCGATGGCTGCTCCACCCAAGCCAGCCACGAAATGGAGGTCTATCAATCCGCAGAGTAATACTAAGACAAGTCCCGCAAAAATGGGGGCGGCCATGGCCAAGACATGGCTCAAAACTGAGCCCTGAGTGAGGTCTTTCATGATGAAGAAGCCCGATGAAAAGCTGGAAGGAATTATCGGCGCAGACTAGTGGCCGCGAACTGCGAGAGTTCACGAGAGTTCGCGTGGCCAGGTACTGCGCTTCTCAGGTTCCTTGGTTCACCGGCGCCATTCTTTCGATGGTTTTGTAGATCGCTCGAAGCAGTTTCGGGGCGAGGTTAGCCCATTTGGTCAAGCGCCACCATGGGGAAGCTGGAAGCGCGCCCCGTCTGTCCGTGCCTGCCCGACTAAAATACCATACCAAGATTACCGGAAACCGCAGCCTCCTTCTTCCAAGCAATGTCCGCTTCGGGTGTGCGCCGTGCAAAGGCGGCGCTTTCCAGTGGGTGAAAATCCTACCCGGCAACGCTCCAGCCGGAAGCAATCGGAGCAGTCATGGAGGTAACGAAGTGGCTGAAGCCTTCGATTAGCGTGTCA
>Ga0193699_10001025_pt1 | contig 11307 bp, 12 predicted proteins | sample L3c2metaG_FD_160095 | JGI IMG/M metagenome (GOLD analysis project Ga0193699, IMG submission 160095) | Soil microbial communities from a riparian zone of the East river system, Colorado, United States - L3c2 | ecosystem: Environmental > Terrestrial > Soil > Riparian zone | place: USA: East... | reverse complement strand
GTCCTGCTCAACAAGGACGACATCGACGCGAAGGCGGACGCGCTGATCGACTTCATCAAGGAGAACGTCCTCGACAAGCGCTTCGTGGATCAGATGCTCGAGCGGCCGCATACCGTGACGTCGTTCGCCGACCTCGACGCCTGGTTCAAGGACGTGCTCCGGGCGCTCGAGAAGAAGGACGACCAGAGCTGGCGCACCCATCACGTCGCCACCATCCGCAAGGTGCGCAACCGGCTCTCCAACATCTCCCTCCGCTGCAAGGGGCTCGTGGCCGACGACGGCGCCACGAGCGATCTGCCGTTCGGGAGCTTTCAGGATCGCACGGTGTATGTGATCGACGTCGCCGGGCTCGAGGAGGACGCCCAGGACCTGATCTTCGCCCGCGTCGTGACGAAGCTGCGCGAGCACCTGGAAAAGCGCGATCTCGGCGTCCAGCACGTCGTCGTGTTCGTGGACGAGCTGAACAAGTATGCGCCCGCCGACGGGCCGGACACCTACGTCCGCAAGATGCTGCTCGATATCGCCGAGCGCGGCCGTTATCTGGGGTTGGTGCTGTTCGCGGCGCAGCAGTTCCGCTCGCAGGTGCATCGGCGCGTCGTCGGCAACTCCGGCACGGCCCTGTACGGACGAATGGACGGTGACGAGCTGGCGACGCCCGGGTACGCCGTGCTCAGCCCGGCGATCAAGACGAAGATGGCCACGTTGGAGAAGGGGCAACTGATGGTCCGCCATCCGCATTTCACACAACCGATCTTCGTGCGCTTTCCGCGCCCGTCCATCATGCGCGGGCGCGACGGCGTGAGCCAGTATCCCCAGGCGGCGACGCCGTCGCTGCATGCGGCGGTGCTGCGGACGCTGCGCGTCATGGATCCGAGCCTGTCGCTCGGATGGCTCCAGGACGTCACGCAGCTCGCGACCGACGACGAGATCCTCCGGGCGCGCAACGACGTGGTGCGCACGCGGCCCGGCGACGTGCGCAAGACCTTCGCGGCGCACTTCCGCGCCGCCGTCGCGCCGCGCACGGCCAACCGGCCGGCCGCCCCCGCGCCGCTGCCGGCCGTTCCGTCCGACGACCCGTACGGGTTCTAGCGTGCTGCTGTCATCCCGGCACTCGCTGCGCTCCTGCGGGATGACAGCCACCGTCGTGGCATTCGCCCTCGTCCCCATCACTGGCGCGGACGCGCAGGGTGTGCTGCTCCGGGTGCATCCGCGCGTTGGCGATACGCTGCACACGCGGCTCGAGCAGCAGAGTGAGATCAATGCGACGGTCGGGTCGCCGGGCCGTACAGTGAAATCCGTCGTCTCGTCGGTGATGCTCACCTCCCGGACCATCGTCCAGGCGTCGTCGCCGGCGAGCTCGATGGTGCTCACGATCGTGGACTCGGCCGTCCTCCGGACGTCGGACGCGCGCGGCGCGGCTCAGGTGGCGGCCGCCGAGCGCTCGCTCAAGGGCCAGCAGCTGCTGCTGCAGCTCGGCGCCGACGGCACGGTGGAGAGTGCACGCGACAGCCGCGGTGCGCCGATGCCGCGCGAGGTGGCCGACGCGATGGCGGCGATGCCGGCGGTCTTTCCGCGCCGGCCAGTCTCGGTGGGCGAGCAATGGACGCGCGAGCTGCCGCTGCCGGCCCGCGGGCCGCTCGGGACGCGGGGCGGGCACGTGGATGCGGTGTTTCGCCTGGACTCGCTCGACCGGAGCGGCCAGGTCGCGTTCGTCTCCATGCGCGGCGAGATCATGTCCGACGGCGCCGGCCAGGCCGTGCAGTTCAGCGGCGGCGTCTCGGGCGCGATGCAGGTGGACCGGCGTCGCGGCTGGATGACGGACTCCCGGTTCACAGTGCTGATCCGATCGCAGGTGACCCCGGCCCCGTCGAGCGGCCTCGCGCCGATGCGCTTCGTCACCCGGCTGACGCAGCGGCTCCGTACGATGGACAAGCGCTGAACCGGCGTTAGGTTTTCCACAATGTGCGGAGGTGGCCCAACTCCCTCCTGCACAACTGGTTAGCTCATCTCGATCCCGCTTCGCCTGCGCCTCGTTCACCTCTCCGACATCCACCTGGGCTACCGCCAGTATCAGCGGTTGACTCCGCGCGGGATCAATCAGCGCGAGGCCGATGTCGCGCAGTCGTTCACCCGCGCGCTGGACAAGGTGATCGAGCTGGCGCCGGAGGTCGTGCTCATCGGTGGTGACGTCTTCCACCAGGTACGCCCGACCAACACGGCGATCCTCCACGCGTACCTGCAGTTCGCCCGGCTGCGGGCCGCGCTGCCGCGCGCGGAGATCGTGATGGTCGCGGGGAACCATGACACCCCGCGCTCCAGCGACACCGGCTCCATCCTGCGACTGTTCGCGGCGCTCGGGCTCCACGTCGTGGACGCCGAGCCGCGTGCGCTCGAGTTTCCCGCGCTGGATCTCTCGGTACTGGCGATCGCCGATAACCAGCACGCGCGCCCCAAGCTGGTGCCGCCGGGCACGCGCCGGTGGAACGTGCTGCTGCTGCACGGCGAGGTGGAAGGGATGCTGGGGCCCTTCGCCGCCACACGCGAGATGGCGACGCTGGAGATCTCGCAGGAGGAGCTGCGCCAGGCGCACTGGGACTACATCGGGCTCGGCCACTACCACGTGTATCGCCGCCTCGCGCCGAACCAGTTCTACAGCGGCTCGCTCGACTATACGAGCACCAACACGTGGGGCGAGAAGCTGGAGGAGGAGCTGGCGGGGGTGCCGGGGAAGGGGATCATCGAGCACGACCTCGCGACCGGCAAGCACACCTTCCATCACCTGCCGCCCGCGCGCGTGTTCGTCGATCTGCCGGCGCTGTCGGCGCGCGGGTTGACGACGGAAGAGGTGAACGCGCACGTCCTCGGCGCGATCGACGCCTGCCCGGGCGGGATCGACGAGAAGGTCGTGCGCCTCGTCGTGCGCGACATGCCGCGGCACATCACGCGGCAGCTCGATCACCGGCAGCTGCGCGAGTTCCGCCGCCGCGCGCTCCACTTCCACCTGGACACGCGACGGCCCGAGATGATCCGGTCGGTCGGACATGGCGCGCCGGGACGCCGTCCTTCGCTGGCCGACTTCGTGCGCGACAAGCTGCGCGAGCGGGTCGTGGCGGGCGACGTCGATCGCGACGCACTCGTCGAGCTCGGCCTGCGCTACCTGAAGGACGCCGAAGAGCGCGAGGGCGCATCCACCGCCCCGTCGCAGGGCGTGGAGGGCTGATGCGGCTCAACAGTCTGCGCCTCAGCAACTTTCGCCAGCACGCCGACACGTACATCACGTTCGACAGTGGGCTCACCGGCATCATCGGCGCGAATGGCTCGGGGAAGACGACGATCCTCGAGGCGATCGCCTGGGCGCTGTACGGCCAGGACGCGGCGCGCGGCAAGAAGGAGACGATCCGGTCGCTGCGGGCGGGCCCGAACGCGAAGGTGAAGGTCGAGCTCGACTTCGCGCTCGGTGGACACCGCTACCGCGTGGAGCGCGGCCTCACGCACGCCGAGCTCTATCTCGACGACGCCGAGGCGCCGGTGGCGAACTCGCTCACCGGCGTATCCGACATGCTGCGCCGTCGGCTCGGCATGAGCCGCGAGGAGTTCTTCAACACCTATTTCACCGGGCAGAAGGAGCTCGACGTGATGGCGGCGATGGCGCCGTCGGAGCGGGCGCAGTTCCTCAGCCGGGTGCTGGGCTACGAGCGGCTGCGCGTCGCACAGCGGCTGGTGAAGGAACAGGCGCGCATGCTCGCCGCGGAGGCGTCGGGGGTGCGCGCCGCCATGCCCGACTCGGCGAGCATCGAGCGCGTGCACGCGGAGGCCAGCGAGCGGTTCGCCCAGGCGACGGCGCGCGCGACGTCGGCCGTGGAACGGCGCGACCGCGCCGACCGCATGCTCGCCGACGTCGGGCCGCGCTGGGTCGCCGCGCAGCGGGAGCGCGAGCAGCTCCAGGAAGCGCTCGCCGAACTTCGCGTCGCCGAGAGCGAGGCGGCGTCGTACGGGCGCGACGCGGAGCGCATCGGCCGCGAGCTGGCGGAGGTCGCGACGGCCGAGACGCAGCTGGAGCGGCTCGGCGAGGAGCTCGCTCCGCTGGGGCCGTTGAGCGAGGAGCTCCAGCAGCTCGATCAGCTGGCGCGCGAGGAGGGCCGTCGGCAGGCGCTGCTCGAGACGGAGCGCGCGCTCGAGGAGGAGGTGCGCCGGTTGCGGGAGCGACGCGCGAAGATCGAGGCGGCGCCCTCGCTGGAGGAAGAGGTCACCCTGGAGCTGGAGCAACGCCGCGCGCTGCTGGAGCTCGTGCAGGGAGAGCTGGAGGCCAAACGCACCGAATGGGTACGCGATCGCCAGGAGGCGGAGACGAAGCACGTCGCGCTCCGCCAGCAGTACGCCGAGGTGAAGGACAATCGCGAGCGGCTCATCGCGCTGGGTGAGGACGGGCAGTGTCCCATCTGCGAGCGCACGCTCAACGACCACTACCGCACGGTGCTCGATCACCTCGACGAGCAGCTCGACGCGCTCGTGGCCGACGGCAAATACTACAAGGCGCGGCTCGAGCAGCTCGAGGAGATGCCGCCGGAGATCCGGGAGCTCGACGAACGACGGCGCGGCACGTTCGACGAGGTGGGCAAGCTCGAGCGGCGGCTGGCCAAGGTGCAGCTCGCGGTGCAGGAGCTCGGACAGCTCGCGCGCGACCTCGCCACCAAGGAGCAGCGCTTCGAGCAGGTCCGCCGCGATCGCGAGCTGATCCCGGGCGGGTACGACGCCGTGCGCCACGCCGCCGCGCGCCGCGAGCTGGAGCGTCTCCGGCCGCTCGACGCGCGCGCGACGCGACTCGCGATGCAGCTCGAGCGGCGCCCCACGCTGGTGGTCGAGCGCGATCGCGCCGCCGGCGGCGTCGCCGCGGCGCAGGCCCGCATCGCCACGCTCACCGCTCGTCGCGACCTGCTGTCGTTCTCCGAGCAGAGCTACGCCGAGCTGCGCGCGGTGCACGACGCGGCCGCCGCCGAGCTCCGCACCGCGGAGCTGGACGCGGTGGCGGCGGCGGGCGAAGCGTCGGGCGCCCAGGCCGCGGTGACGCGGGCCGATCAGGCCCGCGCGGAGGTGGCGCGAGCGAAGGGGAAGCTCGAGACCCTCGACCGACAGAAGCGGCTGCACGACGAGCTCGATCGCGCCTACACCGACCTGCGCACGGATCTCAACGTGCAGCTCCGCCCCGAGATGAGCGAGCTGGCGAGCGCCTTCCTCACCGAGCTCACCGACGCACGCTACGACGAGTTGGAGCTGGACGACAGCTACAATCTCACGGTGCTCGAGGACGGCGTGCCGAAGCCGGTCATCTCCGGCGGCGAGCAGGATGTCGCGAACCTGTGCCTGCGGCTCGCCATCTCGCAGATGATCGCCGAGCGCGCGGGGCAGAGCTTCTCGCTGCTCATCCTCGACGAGGTGTTCGGCTCGCTCGACGAGGCCCGCCGCCAGAACGTCGTGGAGCTGCTGCGCGGACTCCAGGATCGGTTCGAGCAGGTCATCCTCATCACGCACATCGAGCAGGTGCGCGAGGGACTCGATCGCGTCATCAACGTCCGGTACGACGAGGAGACCGGAACGGCGGTCGTCACGCAGTCGGATCCGGGCGCGCTCGAGGGTGAGCTGCTCACCGCGGCGGGGGCGGCCTGATGGTGAGCATCCGGAGTTGGCGCGCGATCCCGCCCGTCGAAGGGCCGTTTCCGGCGCGGGTCGAGGAGATCGGCGCGCTCAACGCCGTGTTCAGCGACGCCTTCACCGAGCGGTACCGGCGCGACGGCATGGTGGGCGTGCGCGTGCCGAACCTGAACCCGCAGGTCTGGCGCTATGCGATCGAGGATGCCGCGGGCGGCGCGATGATCTGGCGCGATGCGCGCGGCGGCATCGCCGGCTTCAACATGGTGCACCGCTCGGGCGTGGAGGGGTGGATGGGACCGCTCGCCGTGCGCATGGAGCACCAGGGCAGCGGGCTCGGAAAGGAGATCGTCGAGCGTGGCGTCGCCTGGCTCGAGCGCGAAGGGGCGCAGGTGATCGGGCTCGAGACGATGCCGCGCACGATGGACAACATCGGCTTCTACTCGCGGCTCGGCTTCGCGCCCGGGCGGCTGACGATCACCCTCACGCTCGACGCGGCGTCGGCGGAACGCGGCCCCGAGCTGCTGGGGCGCATGAGCTTCCGCGACCGCGAGGACCAGCTGGTGGCGGCGCGCACGCTGGTGGACGGCATCCTGCCGGGCTACGACTTCACGCGCGAGATCGAGCTGACCGACTCGCTGGCCCTCGGCGACACCGTGCTGCTGCGCGAGGGGAACGATCTCGTCGGCTTCGCGCTCTGCCACACGACGCCGCTCGTGGAGGGACGCGTGCGCGAGGAACTGCGCGTGCTCAAGCTGGTGCTGGCCGACGAGAGCCAGCTCGACGCGATGGTGCGTGTGCTGTGCGACTACGCGAAGCGGAGCGGGACTCGGCGCGTCGCGTTCCGCGTTCAGGGCGACTACGGCGCGCTGTACCGCCGGTTGATCACGATGGGCGCCCGGGTGCGGTGGACCGACCTGCGCATGGCGCTGGCGGGCCACGACGAATCCCGGCCGACACCCGGCGTCGTACTGTCCAACTGGGAGATCTGACCCCGCTCATCGCGGCCAGTGCGGACGAAGCTCCTCGTCGATCAGGCGATGGATCGCGACCCGCCGCAGGGCGGCTTCGAAGATCACCTCCGGCATCTCTGGCACGAGGCGACGGATCTCCGGCCGAAGCTGGTTCATGATCGCCTGAATCCGCTCTTCCTTCTTCCGATCGTCATCAGCGACGGTGGCGAATCAGGCCAGCACTCGCATGCTCCTGCCTCGCGCAGAATGATGACGCTGCGTCGACGCCGGACGCGATCCTGGATGCCCACGCGGACGCCGCCGCTCACGTCGGCTGGCGGTTCCGGCATCCACCGCATCGCACCCGGAGGACAACATGCAGCGCATCCCCAGACCGGCACCGATGGCACTCGCCTTCGCGCTTCTCGCCCTGTCAGCATGCACGGACACCACCGCGCCGCCGCCGCTGACCGTCGCCGACCTGGAGCACAGCGCGAGACTCGTCGCGCCGGTCGAGCCCCCCGAGCCAGGCGCACCGTATCCATACACCGAGCCGGCGGGACCTCCGCCTGGCGCGTACCCCGTCGACTTCACTCCCCACGAAGCACAGGCCAAAAGCATCCGGAATGCGTATGGCTCCGATACGCTGACGTCGACCTATTCCTGGTCGGACTGTATCGCGTACACTTACTACGGCGCCAAGGTGAACTATAATTGCCCGGCCGGCCCGTGCTATCAGCAGTGGTTCAACATGCGCGGCGCCGGCTGGGACTTCACCGGGAAGATCAACGCCTTCCTGGCCGGCGCGCTGATGCTTCGCAACAGGTGGGGATTGTTCGCGACGACCCTTCCGGCCGGCACCATCATTACTGGCAACTACCTGACGCTCGATTTGAGACAGAAGCAGTTTCTCCAGTGCATCCACGAGCGGGACAACTGGGTGTTCTACAACAACGACGCGCCGAATACATGGATCGTACCCGGGATGCCAAAATGACTCGCTATCCCCCGCTCCTGGTCGTGGTCGCGGCCCTGCTCATTTCGCCCGGGCTGGTGAGCGCCATCACGAGCGGCAGTATCGTGCGAACGGTGATGTTCGGCGCGATCATCGTCTTTCTGCTGGTGGTGGCGGTATGGTCCGCCATCCGCCGCCGGTCACTGTTGTGACCCACCACCGACCCTCAGCGGCGGCGCGCGTCGTCGTTGGAACTGCCGCGCACGACTACACCATAAATCAACAGCGATACGCCGATGGTGAGCAGCAGGTGCACCCACCCTGGCCCCTCCAGGACGAGCGCGGCAATCGCCCAGATCAAGAGCAGCGCGAGCGCGCCGAGAATGCGGAGATCCATCTACCTCCTCCAAGAATTGACCCGCCCCGTGACGGGTCGTAGATTCATCAGTCAGTTTCGACGTACGGGACGGAGAGTCTCGTTTTTGAGCCGATAAGTCCTTCGGGTGGGTTCGACAATCTATACTGACGGCACGCCCCCAGTGCGGGGGAAGCCGGAAGGTGTGGTGAGAGCCTCATTATTTCGACTGGGCTTCAAAAAACCCTCTCCGTTCTCGTTCTTGCGGGCCCCGCGGACCAATCGCGGGGCCCGCGTTCTTTGGGCCGTGCCGAGAATGGGGCCGGCCGCGCAAGCCCCACCGCTCACGGTTGCGCTCACTCGCGCCACCCCGCTCCGCCGAGCATCTTACGAGCCCGGCGGGAACGGCTGCCCGCCACGGCGCATTGGTAGCGCGCCGGCCTCACCGTTCCCGCTCCCACGCCCATGCCCGACGTGACCGTCACGCGCCGCCTCCTGTTCAACGCGGCGCATCGCGTGCACAATCCCGCGCTCTCCGACGAGGAGAACACCCGCCTGTTCGGCAAGTGCAACAACCCGAACGGGCACGGGCACAACTACACGCTCGACGTGAGCGTGCGCGGAGCGATCGACGGCCGCACCGGCTACGTGATGGATCTCGGCATCCTCAAGCAGCTCGTCGAGGAGCGGGTGGTGAACCAGATCGACCACAAGAACCTCAATCTCGACGTGGACTTCATGCGCGGCGTGATCCCCACGTCGGAGAACATCATCGTCGCCATCTGGCGCGAGCTGGAGCCGGCGATCCGGCCGGGCCGACTCACGCGGCTGGTGCTCTGGGAGACCCCGAACAACTATGTCGAGTACTCCGGCGAGTAGCCCGGCCGCCGCGTCGTTCGCGGCCCCGGGGCGTCCGTCGCTCCAGGTCGCCGACGAGGGCCCGATCGACGCCTACGCCGCGCTCGTGCGCCGGCAGATCGCGCTCCTGGGCGAGGATCCCGATCGCGAGGGGCTCGTGAAGACGCCGGAGCGCGTCGCGAAGGCGATGGGGTTCCTGACCACGGGCTACACGATGACCCTCCAGGATGTCGTCGGCGACGCACTGTTCGAAGAAAAGCACGAGAACATGGTGATGGTGCGCGACATCGAGCTCTACTCGCTGTGCGAGCACCACCTGCTCCCCTTCTTCGGCAAGGCGCACGTGGCGTACATCCCGAACGGGCGCATCGTCGGATTGTCCAAGCTGCCGCGCGTCGTCGAGATGTTCGCGCGACGCCTCCAGGTCCAGGAGCGCCTCACCGAGCAGGTCGCGAAGGCGATCGAGGAGGTGCTCCAGCCGCTTGGCGTCGGCGTGGTGATCGAGGCGTTCCACATGTGCATGATGATGCGCGGCGTGGAGAAGCAGAACTCGCGGACCATCACCTCGGCGCTGCGCGGCGTGTTCCGCGACGACGGGAAGACGCGCGACGAGTTCCTGCGCCTCGCCTACTCGTCCCAGCGCTGATGAGCGAGCGGGCGTTGGCCGGCCGCACGGCCCTCGTGACGGGAGCGTCGCGCGGCATCGGCGCCGCGGTGGCGCGACGGCTCGCGCTGAGCGGCGCGCGCGTCGCGCTGCTGGCCCGGAGCGAGGACGCGCTGCGCGCCCTGGCGCGCGAGATCGGTGAGGGCGCCGTGCCGATCGCCTGCGACATCCGGCGGCCCGAGGCGGCCGGGATCGCGCGGACGGCCCTTCGAACGCTGGACATCGAGGCGCCCGACATCCTCGTGAACAACGCCGGCGCCTTCTTCGTCACCCCGGCGCACGAGACCGAGCTCGACGCCTTCCGCGACACGCTCGAGGTGAACCTCACCGCGCCGTTCGGCTTCGTGCGGGCCTTCCTGCCGCACATGCGGCGATACGCGACGGGACACATCGTCACGGTCGGCTCGATCGCCGACCGCGTCGCCTTTCCCGGCAACGCGGCGTACGCGGCCAGCAAGTTCGGCCTGCGCGCGCTGCACGAAGTGCTGCGCGCCGAGCTCAAGGGCACCGGCGTGCGCACCTCCCTCGTATCTCCGGGGCCGGTGGACACGCCGCTGTGGGACGCGATCGACCCCGCGCATCGCGTCGGTCACACGCCGCGCGCCGAGATGCTCTCGGCGGACGCGGTCGCCGACGCCGTGCACTACGCCGTGACCACGCCGGCGTCCGTCAACGTCGATGAGCTCCGCCTCTCGCGGAGCTGAAGTGCCGTCGCCGGCTCGCTAGATTCCGCCGCATGTTCATCGAGCTGGTCGACGCGCTGCGCTGCCCGACGCCGCACGAGGAGAGCTGGCTGGTGGCGGCCGCGACGCGCATGGAGTTCCGTCACATCGTCGAGGGCACGCTCGGCTGCCCGGTCTGCCACGCCCACTATCCGATCCACCGTGGAGTCGTGGACTTCCGGCGCGCAGGTGCAGGTCTTTCGGTTGCTTCGTATTCTCAGGACGACATACCGACGGCGCGGCGCGCTGGTCCCGTGTCCGACGCGCGCCCCGACGAAGCGCAGGCGACGCGTCTCGCCGCCTTCCTCGATCTCACCGATTCCACCGGCTTCGCGCTGCTGCTCGGGCCGTGGGGCGTGCATGCGCCCCTCCTGCGCGGACTCGTCGAGACGCCGCTCATCGTCGTCGATCCACCGGAAGGGATGGAGGGGGAGCCCGGCATCTCCATCATCCGGTGCGACGACGAGCTCCCCCTCGCCGCCGGCGCGGCGCGCGGCACGGCCATCGACGCCGGGTCCGGCGCGCGCGTTGCCTCCGCCGTACGCGCCACGCGCGCGAAGGGACGCCTCGTCGCTCCCGTCTCGATCGCCCTGCCGACCGACGTGAAGGAGCTCGCGCGCGACGACGCCGTGTGGGTGGCCGAGCGTGAGGCCGTCGCGTCGCCGCTCCTCACGCTCCACGTGCGCCGGGGAGGCTAGACCCCCACCGGCTCGTGATCCTCCACGTACAGCGCGTCGATCACCGGCTTGTACGTCTTGTCCACCACCTTTCGCTTCACGCTCAGCTTCGGCGTCAGCTCCCCACGCTCGATCGAGAAGTCGTGCTCGAGCAGCGCGATCTTCTTCGGCGTCTCGAAGTGTGCGAGCGAGCCGAGCTGGCCGAACACCTCCTTCTCCATCTTGGCGCGGATCGTTGGCATCTGCAGCAGCTGCGCGCGGTCGGTCCAGATGATGTTCTTGAGCCTCGCGTACTTCTCGAGCTGCTCCCAGTTCGGCACGATCAGCACGCTGGGGAACTTGCGCTTGTCGCCGATCAGCACCGCCTGGCTGACGTACTTGTTGGTCTTGATCAGGTTCTCGATCGGTTGTGGGGCGATGTTCTTTCCCCCGGCGGTGACGATGATGTCCTTCTTCCGGTCGGTGATCGACAGGAAG
>Ga0193699_10001024_pt1 | contig 11308 bp, 8 predicted proteins | sample L3c2metaG_FD_160095 | JGI IMG/M metagenome (GOLD analysis project Ga0193699, IMG submission 160095) | Soil microbial communities from a riparian zone of the East river system, Colorado, United States - L3c2 | ecosystem: Environmental > Terrestrial > Soil > Riparian zone | place: USA: East River... | reverse complement strand
CCCGCGCCATCATTGAAATCATTCCAACTCTCCCCAGCGACATCACGCTTCGGACGCCAATTTGGCGCGTCCGCTTCACAAGAAGCTGCGGCGCGGCGTCCATACTTCAACCAGCCAGCTCGAAGCTGACATCCGCTCATTCATCGAGCTGCACAACGAGAACCCCAAACCTTGCAAGTGGACCAAGTCCGCCGACGAGATCCTCTCGGCCGTCAAGCGCTTCTGCCAAAAGGCAGAACGGACCTTATGTAGCGAACTTTAGATTCACGTGACTAGTGATGCCAAATAGCAATCTCTCAACTTCTGGTTAGAAGCTGGTGAGAATCTGGCCCAACCCCGCTTTGCCTGATGTTTCCGTAAGTCGCGGTTATGTTCAATTCGGCGCAACTACCATCATCAAAGTAACTCAAAAGCGCTCGGCAATTGACCTTGCGGGATTACCGCCGTCTCCTTGCTGCGCGCCGTAGCCCCTGTACCCACTGCCGATCTTCGTGCCATTTTAGACGGATTCGCATCTGCGCCACACTATCCGGCATTGGTAGCGGTCTCTCGCAAATTTCGTCGTCGAGCCAAGCGATCCGCCGCTTGCCGTAATGTTCCGCCGGCTCATTGGAGATATGGCCGACGAGTGCAGCAATTTCAGCCGGCGGATAAAGGGCTCTCATGTTGGCGATGAACTGGTCGCGCAAGCTATACAGCGAGTAACGCTGGCGCTGGCGCGGGAAAAGCACCGCGCACGCCTCATACAGCAGTTGTGCAACCTGCGAATGCCGCATCTCGAACTCATCCGCTATTGTCCACTGCCCGGCGCGGTCCACCATCTCCTTGACCGCTTCGAATGCGTGATCGGAAAAATTCGATATATCGAGAGTGCGGTAGCAGAAGTTGGAACGGCCGAAACTCGCCTCCGCGTTGACCACGTGCAGCCATGCCTGCCGGCCGCGCTGGCGGCTCGGATCGCTCCTTACCTCCAGATCCGTCGTCGCCCATTCAAACGGGCGTAAGCCGGTATCGATACCGGTCGACAGCCAGCTCTTTAGCCACGGCACCGCCGCCGAGCGTGAGAACGTCGCCAGAATCCGCACGATCTCGTCGAAATCTTTCTTGTCGAACCGCTTGGCTCGCTCCTGTCGCACCAGCCCTACCCGCCGGCCGAACTGCTCCGCTCGACCCTCGTCAACCCCGACGCCAATGTCGGCCTCTATTAGCGCGGCCGCCTCCTCCATCCAGGTGTGCGGCAGCGTCTGCACCCATACCAGTGCCGCCGACCGGTACTGGCGCCAGCTTGTCATCTTCAGGCTCGGCTTTAGGCCGAACAACCAATTGACGAAATCTCGCGGGTCGAGTTCTTCGGCAGCAAGACTCAACCCACTTTCCCGCCGGTAGCGGGCGAACAAGCCCCACCCGCGATTCACGTACGCCGCGTGGGTCGCGTGGGTCGCAGCCTTGCGCACAATGGTGTCGCCGTCCGTCTGCCGCCGCTGTTTGCCCATCGCCGTCCTGCGCGCGTCGCCCTGGCGCACCCGTGCCTCAACTAGCGCTCGCATCCGGCCCGGATTCGGTCCTTCCGGCATCGTCCGCTGCGCTGCCTTATAGTTGGCCGGATCAGGCATTTTTTCGATGCCGTCCCGATGCTGTTCGGCCAGATCCGACATTGTTTTATCTCCCATCAGTGATCAACGCCTGGCACCAATTTCGACGTCACTTACGCGGAAATCGCCTAGTTCCGTTGGCGGCGCAGTCTTAATCTTCTCCCCCCGTTACAAAATGGGATATGTAGCGTTTGCTTGTGGCTTTTGTAGGACACCTTTTATGGGAAAACCGTGAAAACGTTTGATAGTTATTTTCCGGAAACTAGCGCTACGTAACTCCATGCAACCGCTACAACGGATGCAATCGCGAAAACATCGAGCGACGGAGGCAGCGTCAGCCGAGGCCGCGCGCCGGAGGCTGGCGAAGACCTAACAGCACCCACATTCATGGCACTCACGTGCCGGTGGAGGAGCCGTCCACAGCATCAAAAGCAGCCATTGGCGGATGCCGCGCGAACGTCCGCTAAGCGCGGTGAGTCCAACCGATCGACGCAACACCTTCTAATCTTACCAAATGAGGAGGTATGCGAATGGAAGGGTATGCACGGATATGGTTCACGCCGAAGCAGAAGGCTGAGCTCTGGGAGCGCTGGAAGAGCGGGCAATGTGTGGCCGACATCGCGCGAGCGCTTGAGAGGAGGAACAAGAGCGGCGTGTATCGGGTCTTGGCTCTCAATGGCGGAATCGCTCCAACACCACGTCGGAGAGCTTCGGTAGCGCTGAGGCTTGAGGAGCGCGAAGAGGTCTCGCGTGGCAATTCTAAATCTTTTTCTGCGGCACGAACGGCAGCCGCTACCCTCAGGGCTGGGTTCCCCTCGTGGAATTCGCGTTTCAGACGCCGCTCGATGGGCCGACCACCGGCACCGTCAATCCCGGCCTCATCTGGGTGAACCGGTATTTGCAGTTCGCGGCGAGAGCGGTCTTCCCGGTGAATGCGGGTTCGGGCCGCGACGTCGGCGCGCGCGCGCAGATCCACTTCTATCTTTCCGAGATCTTTCCCGACACGCTCGGCAAGCGCATCCGGGTTTATTTTGGCGACTCGCGAATGGCATTTAATAAGGCGATGCCGATGACTAAGACCGCCAGCTATAGTGATAAAAACGGCTAGCCTTTCGGCCGGCCGTTTTACTTTTAAACTCGACGGAAACTTAGTAACCGTCAACAACGTATCCGTTGTGGACGGAGCCACCGAGGTCGCCGTGATCCGTCCATGCATTAACGGCCGAGTTGCGGCTGGTATCGGTGGGCTCATTCTGAGGAGCCTGCGCGAAGGCAGAGTGGCCGTTGTCGCGGGCGTACGACGCGTAGGTGAACGGCAATTCATTGCCGCTGCCGATGGTGGGGTTGAACGACTGAGCGAAAGCGGGGGTCGCAACGGCGGTCAGCAGCACGACGATGGTCAAGAACTTCTTCATCTCACTTCTCCTGGGCTAAGTTCAAAATTCTTCCTTGGCTTCTAATTTCGTTCGCCGAGTGGAAGAGTTCTCGTCGATCTCAATGAAATAGGCCGTTGCCTTTGCGCACACCATTAAAATGGGATTTAGAAATCTAAAATCGTTTTTAGAAAACAATGACGGCGACGCGCGATGCGCGCGCGTAGAACAAGTCCGCGCCACGACTATAAATTTTTACGCTTGCGATGGATTTAGGGAGTCCGGCTCTTGGTGGCACAAGAGCACCAGACATTGAACAAAAGCGCACCGAGGCAGCCGAACAATAAAATGCCGCCCGCCGCGAGCGGCTTGTTCGGAATCGCCGTATGGGAAATCGTGGCCAGGATAACGACCGCCACGATCTCCAGGGCAAGCGCGCCATCGTCGACGAACAATCCAGTCAGTTCATGAAACACTAGTTTCAGCGCGTTCATGTGAAAGACTCCGTTCGCGAGAGGCGCACGACCTCGACCGCCGCAAGTCCCACTGCCAGGAACATAGCGATGAAGACAACAATCGCGAAATCCGTGCCCGGCCAGGGGACGCCAAGCCCCTCGCCGGTCCAGAATATGCCGAACGCGGACAGCATCACGCCAACCGCGAATTTCAGTGTATTTTCCGGAACGCGCGCCAGTGGCTGGCGAATGACGACGCCCACCGCTGCCACCAGCAGGCACGCCGCGAGTGCGCCGACGCTCGTGGGACCGAGTATGCCGCGGCCTGCACCGAGCGCGATCACGATGAATACCACCTCCAGGCCTTCGAGCAGTACGGCCTTGAAGCTCGCCAGCCCCGCAATCCAATCGAGCCGCGCCTCATGGCGGCGGGCTTGCTTGCGCAGCTCCGCGGTTTCCGCCGAGAAGGTTTTGACTTCGTCATGGAGAGGAATAACCTCGGCCGAGCGCAGGATGGCTTTTCGCAGCCAGCGCATCCCGAACAGCAAGAGCAGAATGCCGATTGTCAGTTGCAGTAGATAGAGCGGCACCTTTTCGAGGAGTGGGCCTAGCGCCACGACAATGATGGCAAGCAAGCCAAGCCCTGACAATGCGCCAAGCCCCGCCGGACGCCAGCCGCGAACGGTCGCGACCGCAAGTACGATGGTCAGCGCCTCAACGGCTTCAACGAGCGACGCCAGAAACGCTGCCGTCACCGCTGGTCCAATGTGAGTCCAAGTCGCGAGCACAACATGCCTCCGTGCATAGGCATATTGATATGGAGAGAAGCCGGGCCACTCCATTAAATAGCGCGCCCCGAAATTAAATTCGAATTTAGGCGGGGCGATTGATGGCGGATGGCGCGCAGACGATTTGTGCAACGCATCCAGGACCACTCGAAATCGTGAACTGGAAGCCATGCAGTTTAACGATAGCGGCGACGAGGCTCAGGCCAAGGCCAACGCCTTCGCTCCGCCGGCTTTTGTCGGAGCGATAGAAGCGTTGTGTGACGGCGTCGCGCTCATCTTCGCTAATACCAGGCCCGCTGTCGCGAACCTGAATGATGCTCTCGTTGCCGTTTCGAAACAAAGACAGATCGACGCTGCCGCCTTCCGGCGTGTATTTGATGGCATTGTCCAAGAGGTTGGCCACCGCCTCCAGCAGAAGATCGCGGTCGCCGCGAACCGTGACGTCTTCCTTGACCTCGACGCGAAGCGTCATCCCTTTGTCTTCGGCGATCGGCTCATAGAGATCGCAGACCTGACGCAACAACTCCGCCAAGGGCACGTCGCTAAACGCCGCCAGGCGGCGATTGTGCTCGATTTCGGCAATACGCAACAGCGCGGTGATGATCGAGAGCGACTGGTCCAGTCCGGCAATGGCGCGGTCGGCGATCTGCTGCGATTCCTCCAGCGACTTTGCATTGGCCCGGCCACGCTCGAGAATTATCCGCACACGGGTGAGTGGCGTGCGCAATTCGTGCGCGATGTCGTCGCCCACGCCAACAACTTTCAGAATTAGCGCCTCGATCTCCCCCAGCATCCGATTGACGCTGACGGCGAGCTGGTCGAATGGGTCGTCGCGGCCGCGCGCAGGGAGGCGCTCGCGCAAATCGCCCGCCACAATTCGTTGTATCGTCCGATTGACATCGGAGAGCCGATTTTGCGTGCGCAGACTTAGAAATATGCCAATGGCAACCGACAGGACAAGCGCAGGTATCAAACCAAGCAGAAGGGCATTGCCGACGATTTCTCCGATTTCCCCGACTTCATCGATGTTGCGGCCGATGACGAGCACATCGCCGCCCGGAAGCGGATGAACGACCAGCCGCACCGTCTGTGTCTCCCGGCCGCGGCTATCGACGCGGGTGACCGTGACACTGGTCGGCGCGTCCGGCACAAGGCCCGGGGGAACGCTCTCGACGTTGCCCGCGATGCGGCGGCCCTCGGCATCGAACAACCCGGTGATCCTGAAGCGGCGGGGATCATTGCGCAGACGCTCGTCGATATCGGCCAGCCGGCGTTCCACCGTTTCGCCCGCAATTATTTTGATCTCGCCCGTCAGCAAAGTGTCGATCGTCGACGTCAAATAGCCGACCGTCTGCCAATAGACGAACCCGAACAAGACCAAGATGCATAGGATGAACGAGCCGGCGACGGTGAGCGTCCAGCGGAATGTGGTCGTTCGCAGAAAATCAAACAGGCGCACGGAGGATAAATCCTACGCCACGAATATTGTGGATCATCGAGGGCTCGTTCGGCTCGTCCACTTTGTGCCGCAGGCGCCCCATATGCACATCGACAAGGTTGGTCTGGGGAACAAATTTGTACTTCCACACCTCTTCCAACAGCATCGCGCGCGTGAGCACCTGGTCTTTGCGGCGCATCATGTATTCGAGCAATCGATACTCGCGCGGCAAGAGATCAATGGCGCGGTCCCCGCGCTTGGCAACGCGCTCCATCAGATTCAGCTCAAGTGGCCCCACCCGTAATATTGAGTCTTGATTTTCGGTCGGCCTTCGCAACAGCGCTTCGACCCGGGCGACGAGTTCGAGTGCCGCGAAGGGTTTGGTGAGGTAGTCGTCGCCGCCAGCGCGTAATCCGCGCACCCGATCGTCGACCGCGGCGAGTGCACTCAAGACCAGAACCGGCGTCCGCAGGCCCTCATGCCGCAACGCCTCGATGATGGTGAGGCCATCCATTCCCGGCAACAGCCGATCGACGATCATGGCGGCCGCGCCGCCGGATCGCGCCTTGTCCAGCCCTTCGATTCCGTTTGGGGCCCAGTCGACTTCAAAGCCGGATTCGGTCAGTTCGGCCCTGATCTCGTCGGCCGTTTCCTTGTCGTCTTCGATGAGAAGCAATTTCGGCATCGATTCATACCCATTTGTAACGGGTAAGGAGAACGTATCAGTACCGGCCATTTCAAGCGCCGGCGGTGACAGGCTGGCATCTTGCCGCGCTAATGAAAATGATTTTGCCATTTATTCTGCGCCAACGATATTGGAATTTTTGCCGATCTGAAACAATTTGAACGATAAGCTCGCGACATTGACCGGCCTGCATTGAGTGGTCCAGGTGGAATGTTAGTTGAGAGCTGGCGTGGTCTGGTCCCCGTTTGTGGTCCGGGAGCTAGGCAACTTTTCGAGCTTTGCTTGGTCGGCAAAGGCATTCGGCGGCAAGTTGCCGAGCGCTGAGTGAGGTCGCTCTTCGTTGTACTGGCACCTCCATTCTTCGATGCGGTCGCGGGCATCGGCCATCGACAAGAACCATGATGCATTAAGGCATTCGGCACGCACGCGCGCGTTCAATGCCTCGATGAAGGCGTTGTCTGTGGGTTTTCCTGGCCGTGAGAAGTCGATCTCGACGCCGTTCAGGTAAGGCCATTGATCGAGCATCCGGCCGGCGAACTCCGGGCCGTTGTCGACCCGCAGGCTCTGTGGCTTGCCGCGCGAGCGGATGAGTTGATCGAGAACGGCGACCACTTGGAAGGCCCGGAAGTTTGTTCTCGGAGCTATCGCAAGCGCCTCTCGGGTGTGACAGTCGACGATCGTCAGAATCCGGAACGAGCGTCCGTCGAACAGCTGATCGGCCATGAAGTCCATCGCCCAGATCTCGTTCGGCCCACCCGCTATTGGCCGGTCGGAGCGATAGCGCCAGGCGCGCTTGCGCCTCGGCTGCTTGGACCGGATGATCAGCCCTTCTTCGCGATATAGCCGGTAAATACGCTTCTTGTTCACAGCCCATCCCTCCCGTCGCAGCAGTATGTGAAGTCGGCGATAGCCATAGCGGACGCGCGTAGCAGCGAGCTCTTTGAGCCGCATGCGAAGCTCCGTCTGTTCGCGGCATCAGGGTTGAAAAGCCGCAGGAGTTGAAGGGCGCCGTCGAGGCAGCGCTCGCGCACAAGGGACCGGTTCTGGTCGACGTGGTGAGTGCTCGCCAGGAGCTTGCCATGCCACCCAGAACCACCCTGGATCAAGCCTATCATTTTGGGATGTACATGATGAAGGCCGTTCTCGACGGCCGGGCGACCACGCTTGTCGACCTTGCGAAGGTAAATCTCTCCCGCTGACTGCGGGAGTAATTTTCGACACGGACCCCTCCCTCAAGTGGTGCTCATCACCTCCAATTTGGCACATCGATGCCGTCGGGGGGCGTCCACCTCAAAATTCAGAGTGGCTGGCGGACGTCCGCCTTGGTGCGAATACTGTTGGAAAAGTCTTTTCTAGCTGACGAACGAAATTTTTCAGGATCGCTGATGCGTTCCGCACGCTATCGCAAAATCCACCTGTAATCGCCGTCATCGCTGGATACACCATTGAAGCAGCCGCGCGTCTTTTTAATAATCCGTCGGCTAATCGGCGTTCCCGGTACAGATCATGAACTGCCCCGGCAGCGCGAAGAGCATGCAGCTGAACTTATACGATTTGATCGCCACTTGTAAAAAAGCGATTAAGTCTTGATCCGGATCGACGAATTCAATTGGTCCGATCGCGATTGGCGCACTTACATTCTAAAGAGAGCAGTCCCGGCAAAGCCGGCCTCAGTGCAAAGGCGTAAGTAGTCTGTGCATATCCGGCGGAATCTTTCTCCAAGGGTACCCCCGCAGCGCTAGCTGGTAACCGAAATCGAAAAGCGCCTTCCGGTAACCTACGTCCAGCGGACGCGGTTCCTTCACCGAGAATGTACTCGGGATCGATGCAAGATTGAATTCAATGCTTGACGCGCGCGCTTGCAAATAGATGCGGTCCAGATCGCCCCATCCTTGATTCTTGATCATGGTCGCACGGATCGATGACCAACAGGTGCATGGCCGGCTCTTTGGCCAGATCCCGATAGATGACTTCAATACCGGGACAAGCCGGTTGATGAACAGCATCTGAAACGGTGCCTTCACGCAGCTCTCACGTCCAGTGAATGAACGCCTGAAGACAATTTTACGGTGCCGCCTGCACGGCGGGCAAGGTGAACTGAAATACGGCGCCGCGAGGCTCATTCGGCTCTGCCCACAGCCGGCCCCCATGGGCGGCGATGATAGACCGGCAAATCGACAGCCCCATCCCCATGCCGCTGGATTTGGTGGTGTAAAATGCATCGAACACGCGCTCGAGATGCGACGGATCGAGGCCCGGCCCGGTATCGCGCACTGCCACAAGGACACCTCTGTGGTCTTGTTCGGTGCTGATCAACAGCTCTCGTACCCCTTCCTCGCTCGAGCTCATTGCTTCGACCGCGTTCAGGAGCAGGTTCAGGACCACTTGCTGCAATTGAACGCGATCGCCGCGAATGGGAAATAGTCCCTCAGAAAGCCGGGTCTGGACCGAGACGCCATTTTTGATGGCTGCGCTCCGTCCCAATACAATGACCTCGTTGATGGCCTCGTTCAGATCAAATTGCCCCTTTCGCGGCGGCGCCTTCTTCATGTGATCACGGATCCGGTCGATCATGTCTCCGGCGCGATCGGTATCGCCCACAACGCAGCCAAGGGCCTCCCTGACCTCGCCCATGTCCGGAGGCTGCATGTCCAGAAAATTCTGAGCCGCACGGGCGTTGTTGCGGGCGCTGGCGATCGGTTGCGTGATTTCGTGAGACAGCGAGGCGGCCAATTCTCCCATCATGCTCACGCGGTTCATGTGGGCGAAATCCGATTGCATCTGCTCCAGTTGGACCAGCGTTCGTGTCCGATCCTCAATGTCCGTCAGTAGAACGTACCAGCGCACGATGCGCCCGGAGTCATCGCGAACAGCGCCGCCGCGGGTGTCAAACCACCGATATTCGCCGTCGAAGCGGCGCAGACGTTGTTCGAAGTGGTAGGGAATCTCGGAGGCTATAGCTCTCTTAAAATTTTCAAGCATCTGGGGAAGGTCTTCCGGATGCACCATATTGGTTGTTACCCAGTCCTTTTGCTCTTCCAGCGGTCGGCCAAAATACTCGATGCATTGGCGATTGACGGTTTCGACTTCACCGTTTGGGGTCATGACCGCAACGAGACCGGCTATCCCGTCAATTGTTGAACGTGCACTTCGTTCGCTTTCACGCAGTGCCTCCTGCGCACGCATGATTGCTGTCACGTCTGTAGCGGTACCGCGATAGCCACGGAATTCACCGTCGGCGTCAACCATTGGCTTGCCGCTGGCCCTCACGTACATCGGAGTGCCATTGCCGCTCAACCCGCAATATACGAAGTCACGGATCGGCTTGCGTGAATCGAGGGTTGCCTGCATAAGCCGCCACTTGTCCGGCTCCGTTTCAAGGTCGAGAGCGTGATCCCAGCATGCCGTGCCGATTCGATTGCTCGCGCCCGAACCAAACGCATTCTCGGTCAACAGTGTGAATTTGTAGTCCGGACCGATTTCCCAGAACCAATCGGAGGCGGTTTCGGCATAGTCGCGGAACTTCGCTTCGCTCTCCCGCAATCCTTCCTCGGCGCGCTTGCGTTCCGTCACGTCGGTCTGTGTAGCGACAATCTCGACAAGTTTCCCGCTCGCGGAAAACACAGGTTGGCCGATGGTTTCGAGGTGCTTGACCGTTCCATCGGGCAGCACGATTCTGTACCCGGTCGCGAACCCTCTTTTCCGGCCCACCTCCCACCGAACCTCTGCGTTCACCCGGTCGCGGTCGTCCGGGTGGATCCGTTGGAACACTACTTCGCGGCTTGGAAGATCCTGCGCCGGATCAAACCCCCAGATGCGGTAAGTCTCATCCGACGCGTAGAGAACTGCCTTCCCGTTATATATCACCGAACCGGTGTGACTCAGTTTCTGTGCTTCCGCCAAATTGGCTTCGCTGCGGCGTAGAAGCTCTTCGGCCTTCTTGGCTTCATCGATGTCGACAGACAGGCCATACCACTGGACAATGCATCCCTGCTGATCGCGCAGAGGCTCACAACGCAAATTGTGCCAACGATACTCGCCGTCCGCCCGGCGCAGACGGAGTACGCCCTGGTACGAAATTCCGGTCTGAATGGCGTGGGAGAAAGCCTTTTCGGTTTCTGGAATGTCGTCCGGGTGCACGAATGGCCCCCAACCAGCATGTTTAAAGTCCTCAAATGGCTTGCCGAAATAGTCCAAAAGACGCTGGTTGAAATGGGTCGGCTCGCCGTCGGGGGCCAATGACCAGACGAGGCTTGGTACCGCTTCGACGATTTGACGGAGCTTGTATTCGCTTTCCCGCAAAGCTTGCTCGGCCCGCTTGCGCTCTGTCACGTCCATCTGTGTGGAGACGACCTCGACAAGTTCCCCGCTTTCGGAAAACACAGGTTGACCGATCGATTCGAGGTGTTTCACCGTTCGATCGGGCAATACAATTCTGTACGCGATCGAGTAGCCTGTTTTTTCGTCCAACGCGCGCCGAACCGTTGCGAGGTGCCGGTCCAGGTCGTCCGGGTGGATCCGTTGCCGCATGGCTTCGAGGCTTGGAACACCTTGCGCGGGATCAAAACCCCAGATGCGGTAAGTCTCGTCCGATCCATAAAGAATCGTCGTCTCGTTGTAGGCCGACACACCGCTGTGACTCAGCCTCTGTGCTTCTGCTAAGTGGGCTTCGCTGCGGCGCAGGCGGTCTTCGGCCTTCTTGGCTTCATCGATGTCAACAGTCAGGCCATACCGCTGGATGATGTTTCCCTGCCGATCGCGCAGAGGCTCGCTACGGGACTGGTGCCAACGATACTCGCCTTCCGCCCGACGCAGACGGTGCACAGCCTGGTAGGAAGTTCCGGTCTGGATCGCGTGAGAAATAGCCTTTACAGATTTTGGAACGTCGTCCGGGTGCTGGAACGCCTTCCAACCACCGCGCTTAAAATCCTCAAGTTGCATTCCGTAATAGTCCAAATGGCGCTGATTGAGATGGGT
>Ga0193699_10001023_pt1 | contig 11311 bp, 14 predicted proteins | sample L3c2metaG_FD_160095 | JGI IMG/M metagenome (GOLD analysis project Ga0193699, IMG submission 160095) | Soil microbial communities from a riparian zone of the East river system, Colorado, United States - L3c2 | ecosystem: Environmental > Terrestrial > Soil > Riparian zone | place: USA: East... | reverse complement strand
GCGTTGCGGTCGGCCAGCTCCTGCGGCGTCACGCCCTCGCGCTCGGCCGCGCTCTCGATCGGCTCGCCGTGCTCGTCGGTGCCGGTGAGGAAGAAGACGTCCTCGCCGCGCTGGCGCATGTGCCGGGCGAGGACGTCGGCCGCCATCGTCGAGTAGGCGTGGCCGAGGTGCGGCTCGGCGTTCACGTAGTAGATCGGGGTGGTAACGAAGAAGCTCTTTGGGCCCATTCCGATTGCGGACGCTAACGGTTCCCTGCGTCGCGCAGGCGGCGAATGACCGAAGCCCTGACGATGTGACTGGCCATGGCGCCGATCTGCGAGCCTGCCGCGGTGACGCTGCTGGCGGCGAAGATTCTCATCTCCCCGCTCTGCGTGGTCGCCGTCTCCCTGGCCGGCCGTCGCTGGGGAGCGGCCGTCGCCGGTGTGCTCGGCGGGCTACCCGTCGTGGCGGGACCGATCCTGCTGGTCGAGACCCTCCTTCACGGCCGCGGCTTCGGCGCCGACGCCGCCGCCGGCACCCTGCTCGGGCTCGCTGCCTTGACCGGCTTCGTGGTCGTCTACGGCCAGTTCGCGGCGACGGCCGGGCCGATTCAGAGCGTGCTCTGTGGCTGGACGGCGTTCCTGCTCGGCGTCGCCGTTCTGAGCCTGCTTCAGCCATCTCCGGCGCTGTCACTGATCTTGGTCACCGCCTGCTTCGCGCTCGGCCTGAGGCTGCTACCGCCGGCGCCCTGGTCACTGCCGGCCGCCACCGCGCCGCCCTCGTGGACCTCCCCGCCCGCGCCCTGGCAGCGCTCGGGCTCGTGCTCGCACTGACCGCCGCCTCTGGCGCTCTCGGCCCCCATCTCAGTGGCCTGCTGGCGCCGTTCCCGATCATCACCAGCGTCCTCGCCGTCTTCACCCACACCCACGCCGGCCTCGACCAGGTCAGCATCTTGCTGCGCAACTTCTTGTTCGGCTTCTACGGCTTCGCCGCCTTCTGCTTCGTGCTCGCAGTCTCCCTGCCCACGCTGACGGTCGCCCCCGCCTTCGCCCTTGCGACGGCGGGGGCGCTTGCCGCGCAGGCGACAACCTTCCTCCTGCGCTCGCGCCTCCTACCCTTCCCCTCGACCTCCTAGAGCAAGCGTCGAAGGTCGTCGGCACTGAGGTCGGCATCGCGGAGGATGCCGGCGAGGGTGCCCCGGCGGATCTCCCCGTGCAGCGGGACGACGAGCGCGTGCCTGCGTCCCGCCTTCTTCAAGCGGACATGGCTGCCGCGCTGGCGGACGGCTTCCCAGCCGTCCTTGCGCAGCGCTTTGATCAGGCGCTCGCCTGAGACGACCGGCTGGCGCGGGCTCACGCGGGCAGCGGAATTGTGCGGCGAATGACGCCGCTGTCGAGCGACTCGCCGTCATCGCGCAAGCCTTCGACGTAGAGGGCAACCGCCTCGTTGGCGTTTGTCATCGCATCGTCGAAGTCGTCCCCCTGAGTGTGGAGGCCCGGCAGGTCGGGAGCGTAGACATGGAAACCCCCCTCCTCCTGGGGCTCGAATACCAGCTCGATTTCTTGCGCGATATCTGCCATTGGCTCTCTCTAGGTTACGCCAGCTGCACGTCGATCGTGTCAAACAATTTCGCTATCGGGGTGGTGACGTAGTAGCTCAAGAGGAGACCTCGCGCTCGACCGTCATCTTCGCGGCTCGCGGCCGGTGAGCGCGCGGTAGAGGTCGTTGGCGCGCGTGCCGGTGAGCGCCGCGACGACGCTGGCGGCAGCGCGCGGGCGGGCGCCCGACTGGACCAGGTGGCGCAGGGCGTCGACGGCGAAGCCGACGTCGCGGTCGTGGTCCTCGGCGGCAGCCGGGCCGATCACCAGCACGATCTCGCCCTTGACGTCGCCGCGGAAGCGGCGCGCCAGCTCGGCGAGTGAGCCGCGGGCGACTTCCTCGTGCATCTTGGAAAGCTCGCGGCAGACGGCCGCCGGGCGGTCCGGGGCGATCGCGGCAAGGGCGGCGAGCGAGTCGCCGACGCGGCGGGGCGACTCGAAGGCGACGACGGTCTCGGCCGAGCGCAGCACGCGCTCCATCTCGCCCGAGCGCTTCGGCAGGAAGCCCTCGAAGCGCCAGCGGTCGGTCGGCAGCCCGGAGGCGACCAGCGCGACCGGCACCACTGAGGGCCCGGGCAGGACGACGACTTCGAGATCGCGTTCGATGCAGCGGCGGATCAGCCGGTAGCCGGGATCGGAGATCGCCGGCATCCCGGCGTCGGAGACGAGCGCCACGACCTCGCCGCGTTCGATCCGCTGCGCCAGCTCCTTCGCCCGCGCCGCTTCGTTGCCCTCGTGGATGGAGACGAGGGGCGGCGCCGGGCGGATGCGGAGCTTGTCCAGCAGCCCGCCGGTGCGCCGGGTGTCCTCGCAGGCGATGAAGTCGGAGGAGACGAGAGCCTCGCGCACGCGCGGCGTGACGTCGTCGAGGTTGCCGATCGGCGTCGGGCAGACGACGAGCGCGCCCGGCATCAGCCCGCGCTCCGTTCCCGCTCCAGCTCCAGCCGCGCCATCGCGGCGGCGCCGATCATCCCGGCGTCGGCGCCGAGCTGCGCGGCGAGGACCGGCGCGCGGTTCATCGGCGGCAGCGCCCGCTCGCGCAGCTCGCGCGCCGCCGGCTCCAGCAGCAGGTCGCCGGCCGCGATCACGCCGCCGCCGATCACGAAGGCTTCGGGCTCGAAGACGTTGGCGAGGCTCGCCAGCGCGACGCCGAGCCGACCGCCGATCAGCTCGAAGACCCCGACCGCGGTCGGATCGCCGGCGAGCGCGGCCTCCGTCACGGCCCTGCCGTCGATCTCGCGCCCCTCGGCGTCCATCCTGCCGAGCATGGACTCGGGCTCGCGCTCGGCGGCGGCTCGTCCCTCGCGCCCGAGGGCGGTGCCGGAGGCAAGCGCCTCCACGCAGCCGCGGTTGGGACAGTTGCCCTGGCAGCGCGGACCGTCCATTTCGATCACGACATGGCCGAGCTCGGCGGCGGCGCCGGTCGAGCCGCGGTAGACCTCGCCGCCGAGGATCAGGCCGCCACCGATCCCGGTGCCGATCGTCAGCATCACCGCGTTGTCGGCGCCGCGCGCGGCGCCGTAGAGGTGCTCGGCGAGCGCGGCGACGTTGGCGTCGTTGTCGACGAAGACCGGCAGGCCGATCCGCTCCGAAACCAGATCACGGATCGGCAGGTCCTCGATCGGCAGGTTGACCGCGGATATGGCGACTCCCCTGTCGCGGTCGATCGTGGCCGGGATGCCCAAACCCGCCGCGGCGATTCCGGGCTGCGCCGCCCGCGCCTCGTCGATCTCGCGGGCGAGCAGCTCGACCAGGGAGTCCTCCGAGTGTCCGCTGGAGCGCTCACGACTCTCCCAGAGCAGATCGGAGCCGGAGTCGACGACGCCCAGCGCCATCTTCGTCCCGCCCAGGTCGACGCCGATGGTTTTCCCTGCACTCATTCGCGGCAGCGGAGTGGCTGGAGGCAGGCGACCGCGAGCATCGGCATGATGCCCAGAGTCTCTCTGAAAATCGGCGTGTGCGTCTGGCGAGCGCCGGACCAAGCGGGGCAAGGACGCAGGGAGGCCAAATAGCAGCGCTATTTGGCCGACTGAGGACGTCGCAGCGCGCAGCGTCCGCCGCCGCCAGACGTGCATGAGGATTTTCCGAGAGTCTCTCGGTCTTTCATGGCCGACAAAGGCGAGCAGCAGCCCCCGGGGCCGCCCGAATACAAGGTCCACCGGTCTCGCAGGGGCCTTCTGTCCCGGTTGCGGACCCCCGATCTCTCGCGCCTGCGCGAGCGGCCGCAGCCTGCCCCGGGGCGGCGGTGGTGGCGGTGGCGGAAGCGGCCTGAGCCGGGGCCGCTCGCCCCCCCGCGCCGCTGGAGCCCGCGCGGGGCGCTGAAGTGGGTCGGCCTCGCCGCCCTCGCCTGGATCCTGCTCAGCTTCCTCGCCTTCGCGGTCTCGGCCCAGATCCAGTCCTTCAAGCTCTCCGGCGAGGCGAAGTCGGCGCTGCACGGCAATCCCCTCCTCCTGCCCAAGGCGCAGACGATCCTGGTGATCGGGACCGACGCCCGGCCCCCCGACACGAAGGAGCCCGGCGCGGCGCCCTCTCAGGAGTGCTTCGAGCAGCAGGCCCACGGCGACGTCCCTCACGGCGAATGCTCTGTCGGCCAGTTCCGCGCCGACACGCTGATGCTGATCCGAGCAGGGGGCGGCGCCTTCCGCAAACTCTCGATCCCCCGCGACAGCTACGCGGAAATCCCCGGCCAGGCGCCGACGAAGATCAACGCCGCCTACGCCTTCGGCGGCGCCAAGGCGCAGATCGAAGCGGTCGAAGGGTTCCTCGGCCTGCAGATCGACCACGTGGCGATCATCGACTTCACCGGCTTCGAAGACCTGATCGACGCGGTCGGCGGCGTCGAGGTCGATCTGCCGCACAAGCTCTGCGCCGACATCTCGGGCGGGGCCGGCGGCGGCCAGGGCGGCGTCACGCTGCGCCTGCACAGGGGCGAGAACACGCTCGACGGGCAGAAAGCCCTCGCCTACTCGCGCGTGCGCGAGCCGAGCGAATGCCCCGGCCCCGGCAAGAGCGCCTTCTCGTTCGGCTACACCGACTTCGACCGCGAGAAGGCCCAGCAGGCGGTGATCGCCGGGATCAAGGGGCGCCTCACCGATCCGCTTCGCATCCCCTACAACTTCGTCAAGGGACCGATCATCGGCTGGGACGCGCCGAAGGCCTTCGTCAGCGACATGGGCTTCCTGACGATGCCCCAGCTCGTCCTGGCGGCGGGGATCGGCGGCAGCGGTCCGGCCGACGTGCTCTGCGCTGCCCCCGACGCGGGCTGTGGCCTCGGACCGGAAACCAGCGTCGAAGTACCGGAGTCGGTGCGTCGGCGGGCGGTTGACCGCCTGCTCAACGGCTAGAGCCCTCAGTCAGCGGAGGCGGCCTTCGGCTCAGGCTTCTTCGGCTCGCTTGATTTCGACTCCGAGGGCTTTGACTCGCCCGAGCTCTCGGAGGAAGACCCGCTGCCGTTGCTGGCCGCCGCGCCCTTCTTCCCGTAGTCGGTGTTGTAGAAGCCCGAGCCCTTGAAATGGACGGCGACCGGGTGCAGGACGCGCTCGGCGCGGGCCCCGCACTCCTGGCACTTGGACAGCGGCTCGTCGCTCATCTTCTGGATCACGTCGAAGACGTGGCCGTTGTCGCACTTGTACTCGTAGATCGGCATACCGAGGGCGATTATCGCAGCCGGTACGGTTCCCGCCATGAAGACGACCGAGGGGGAAACCCGATCAGACGAGGTGACGATGGAGGAGATCGTCGCCCTCTGCAAGCGGCGAGGCTTCGTCTTCCCCTCCTCGGAGATCTACGGCGGCCTCGGCTCGACCTACGACTACGGCCACTACGGCGTGCTGCTGAAGAACAACGTCAAGGCCGAGTGGTGGCGGGCGATGCTGCAGGAGCGCGACGACATCGTCGCCCTCGACTCGGCGATCCTCCAGCACCCGCGGGTCTGGGAGGCGTCCGGGCACCTCGAGGGCTTCACCGACCCGCTCGTGCAGTGCCTCGGCAAGTGCAAGAGGCGCTGGCGGGAGGACCACTTGCGCGAGGACGTCGAGAAGGGGGGCGGCGACGCCGACGCCGAGCTGCGCTGCCCCGAGTGCGGCGGCGAGCTCTCGGAGCCGCGCCAGTTCAACCTGATGTTCGAAACCCACATCGGGCCGGTGGCGGGCGAGGGGTCGGGGGTCTACCTGCGCCCGGAGACGGCGCAGGGCATCTTCATCAACTTCAAGAACGTGCTCGGCTTCGCGCGCAAGAAGCCACCCTTCGGGATCGCCCAGATCGGCAAGTCCTTCCGCAACGAGATCACGCCGGGCAACTTCATCTTCCGCACCCGCGAGTTCGAGCAGATGGAGATGGAGTTCTTCGTCCCGCCCGCCGAGGCGGAGCGCTGGCACGACATCTGGATCGAGGAGCGCGAGCGCTGGTACACCGATCTGGGCATCCGCCCCGACCACCTCCGCGTCCGCCCCCACGGCGCCGAGGAGCTCTCGCACTACTCCTCGGCGACGAGCGACGTCGAGTACCTCTTCCCGATCGGCTGGTCGGAGCTCGAGGGGATCGCCAACCGCGGCGACTTCGACCTCACCCAGCACGCCAAGTTCAGCGGCGAGAAGCTCGAGTACTTCGACCAGGGGACCAAGGAGCGCTACGTCCCGCACGTGATCGAGCCGGCCGCCGGCGCCGACCGCGCCGCCCTCGCCTTCCTCGTCGACGCCTACGACGTAGAGGAGGTCGAGGGCCGCCAGCGCACGGTGCTGCGCCTGCACCCGCGCCTGGCCCCGGTCAAGGTCGCCGTCCTGCCGCTCGTCTCGAAGGAGGGCATGCCGGAGAAGGCGCGCGAGGTCTTCGAGGGGCTGCGCCGCCGGATGCCGGCCGAGTACGACGAGGGCGGCTCGATCGGCAAGCGCTACCGCCGCCAGGACGAGATCGGCACCCCGTGGGGGGTCACCGTCGATCACCAGACGATGGACGACGACACCGTCACCCTGCGCGACCGCGACACCCTCGAGCAGGCCCGCGTCCCGATCTCCGAGCTGGGCGACGACCTGGCGAGCCGCCTCACCACCTCCTGGCGCAGCCCGAAGCTGGGATAGCCGCTCCTCAGACCGGCGCTGCTAGGAAGCCGACTTGATCACGCCGATCATGTTGCCTTCGGGGTCGGTGAACTGGCCGAGCTGGACTTCGGGGGTGATCTGCTCGGGGCCCATGACGCGGCTGCCGCCGAGGCTCTCGGCCTGGCTGAGCGCGGCCTCGACGTCGGAGACCTCGACGTAGAAGGTGACGTGGCCGCCGTAGCCCTCGGGCCCCTGGCCGACGCCGCCGCCGACGCCGATGCCCTCGGCGTTGAGGTTGTCCTCGCGGTTGACGATCCCGTAGTTCATCGGGTTGTCGGCGTCGATCTCCCAGCCGAAGAGCTCGGAGTAGTAGCTCCGCAACTTCTCCCCGTCCTTGCCGACGACCTCGAAGTGAACGACTGGCTGCCCCATGTTCTCCTCCTATCGCTTGCTTGAGGCTCTCACTGTGCCAGGAAGCGCGAGACGTCGCGAGCGTCGAGCTCGAGGGCGGCGATGTCGCGGCGCCGGAGAGAGCCGAGCGGCTCCACCGTCACCTCTCCCCTGGCGTATTTCCAGGTGCCGACGGCGCGGCCGTCGACCATGGCGAATGGGCGGAAGATGCCGTTCCTCGTGACCAGGTGCGTGTGCGATCCGAGGATGTGCTCACGCGACGTCCAGCCGAGAAGCACCGGGTCGAAGGCGCCGAGCAGCCGCGGCGGCGGCGTCTCGCCATCCCGCGCTCCTTTGGCCAGCCGCACCAGGCCGCCGTCGGCCTCCTCGAGCTCCGAGGCAATCGCCCCCAGCCCGGCACGGGCGTCGCGCAACGGCAGTCCCGCCCACCTCGCCAGATCCCGATCGTCCGCGGGGGCGTGGCCGGTGAGGTAGCGGCGCGCCAGCTCCGCCAGGGCGGTGTCCCGGTCGACCGGACTCTGCGGGCCGAGCCAGTCGCGCACGAGCACGTAGGCGTGCTGCCGGTCGATCATCGGCCCGCGCACGGCGATACCCCGCACGCTCGCGAGGAAGAGGAGGTGGATGAGCGCCTGGCCCTCCGTTCGAACCCCCGCCGCCTCGAGCCGCTCACGCAATTGCTGACGCGTCAGCGGCCCCTCGTCGGCGAGGGCCCGCTCGATCGTTGCGACCGCGCGCTCGGCGGCGTCGGGGACGACGCCCTCCTGCCTCAGCCGCCGGCTGGCGGACGTGAAGAGCGGCGGCGCGGTGAGCGGGTGCAGCCAGGGATAGTCCTCGCTGCGCACCAGGTGCAGCGTGCCCCGGTTGAGCCAGGTGATCAGCAGCGAGCGGTCCTCGCTCAGCGCCCGGTCGACGTCGGCCGCCGTCAGCCCTTCGGTGCGAGCCCTGATCGCCAGGCGCACCCCGCGCGGGTCCTGGCCCTGGACGGCGAGCAGCCGCTCCGCGACGGCGACCGGATCGCCCAAAGGCTCGCCCGCGAGAGCCTGCGCCGTGAACCGCTCCGCGATGGTGGATGGGGCTACTTCAACCAGAGCAAAGACACTACGTATACAAGGGGCTCTTCGCCGAACCGTGTCAGGTTCGACGGAACGATCAGCTCGCGGAGACCCCCGACCCTCATCCCAGGCAAGCCGCGTTCCCACCCCTCGTTGACTTCACCGGCACCGAGCACTGTGTCGCGCGTGAGGGTCCAGGAGTTTTCGTACAGCTTGCCGGTGCTATAGCTGTAGGCGACCCAGCGGAGCCCCACCTCATCTCCCGTTTTCACCGAAACCCCGACGCCGGCTATCAGGTCCCCGACGCGCAGCTCTTTTGGCGGAGGCCCGCTTGGCACCGCGACCTTCGGTTCGGGGCGGCTCGCGATCGCCTTCGCCGAGGTCGTGTGCGACTGCTTCGGAGGGGGCAAGTTTGGGATCTCCGCCACGGCCTGCGGACGGCCTTCTCCAGACTTCACCCCGTCGGTCGACGTGCCCTCGGTCGAGCTCTGCCCACCGCAGGCCCCAAACGCCAGCAGCACGGACAAGACAGCGGCGAGAGCCCCCCAGCGCAGCATCTATTTGATTTCGAGCAGATCGACGACGTAGATCAGCGCCCCGGTCCCATATCCGAGCTTCGAGGGAATGATCAGCTCCCGCCGGCCACCGACCTTCATCCCCTTCAAGCCGATTTCCCAGCCCTTGATCACTTCGTCGATCGGGAAGGTGCTCGGCCGATCCCCGTAGGTCGTTTCGAATTCTTCGCCGGTCTTGTAGTTGACCGCTATGTAGTTGACGACGATTTCGTCGTCCGCCCCGACGGCCGGCCCCGTTCCCTTGATGAGGTCCTTGACCACGAGCTTCTTCGGAGGCGGGCCGTTGGGAACCCTGATCCGCGGCTTGGGCCGTTCCGCCTCTTTGCCGTACGTCGATTTCAGAGAGTCGATTTTGAGCAGATCGATTACGAAGACGAGGACGCCGGAACCGTAGGCGAGCTTCGACGGGATGATCAGCTGGCGGCGCCCGCCGACCTTCATCCCGCTCACGCCTTCTTCCCAGCCCTGGATTACTCCGCCGCTGCCCAATCTGAATTTAAGTGGTTCGCCGCGGTCCCATGATGCGTCGATCTGCTTCCCACTCTTGTATTCGACGCCGACGTATTGGACGGTGACTTCGTCGCCGACCTTGGCCGCCGGCCCGGAGCCCGGCCTGAGGTCTTCCTCGACGAGCTTCGTCGGCGGCGAGCCCTGTGGCACCTCGACCTTCGGCTTCGTCAATTTCGCCGTCTCGGGCTGCGAGTTGTCCGATGCGGCCTCGCTGTTCCCGCCGCCGCAGGCGGCAAGCGCCACGCTCAAGAAGAGGGCGCCGATCAGAGCGCAATGCCTAATCACGCCGCCCGCCTGACCTTGACCAGTTCGATGACGTAGACGAGCGTGTTCGTCCCGTACTCGAGTCTCGGCGGAGTGATCAGCTTGCGAATCCCCCCGGCCCGCATACCCTTCAAGCCCAGTTCCCATCCCTTGTGGGTTTCTTCGAAGAGGAATTTGCTCGGTCCACCCCGCTCCCACGTGTTATAGAATTCGTCGCCTGTCTTGTAGTCGACGCCGACGTAGTTGACGACGATTTCGTCCTTACCGTTTGTCACCGCCGGGCCAGAGCCGGCGCGCAGCTCCTTTACGACGAGATTCTTCGGCGGAGGGCCTGGCGGGATCCGGATCTTCAGCTTGGAGCCAGGCCCGCTCACTTCGACGATTCTCGTTTTCGGTGGTCCTCCGCTGGGGGGCCGGGTGGACTTGGAGCTCGCGCTTGCTTCCGGCTGCGTCGCATCGGTCGAGTCACCGCAGGCGCCAATCGACAGGGCGATACAAGACATGGCGATTAGCGCAAGGATCTTCATCCGGTCGATCCTACGCGAAGTCACCGTGGCCGGGGCCCCTGAGGTACGCTCGCCGGCGCGGCAATGAACCTCGCGTCGACAGTCACCGAGAGCGCCGGGCGCTCGCCCGAGAGCCCTGCGATCCGGCTCGGCGAGTTCGAGTTGAGCTACGCCGAGCTCGACGACGCGAGCGCCCGCCTCGCGACGCTGCTGCACGAGAGGGGATTGGGACGGGGCGACCGCATCGGGGTGATGTTGCCCAACGTCCCCCAGTTCCCGGTCGCCTACTACGGGGTCCTGCGCGCCGGCGGCACGGTGGTGCCGATGAACGTCCTGCTCAAGCGGCGCGAGATCGCCTTCTACCTCGAGGACTCGGGCGCCGAGCTGCTGCTCGCCTGGCACGGCTTCGCCGAGGAGGCCCGCGCCGGCGCGACCGACGCCGGCGCCGAGCTGATCGAGGTCGAGCCGGCGGCCTTCGCCGCGACGCTGGCGGAGCTCGAACCGACGCCCAAGCTCGTCGACGCCGCCGGGGAGGACACCGCGGTGATCCTCTACACCTCCGGCACGACCGGGAAGCCGAAGGGCGCCGAGCTCACCCATGCGAACCTCGCCACCAACGCTGAGATCTCGTCGCGCACCACCTGCGAGATCGACCACGGCGACGTCGTCCTCGGCGCCCTCCCCCTCTTCCACTCCTTCGGGCAGACCGTCGGCATGAACGCCTCGCTGCGCGTTGGCGCCTGCCTCACGCTGGTGCCGAAATTCGACCCCGGCGAGGCGCTGGAGACGATGCAGCGCGACGGGGTCACGCACTTCTACGGGGTGCCGACCATGTTCGGCGCCCTGCTCCACCACCCCGAGCGGGAGCGCTTCGACACCTCCTCGCTGCGAACCTGCATCACCGGCGGCGCCTCGATGCCGGTCGAGGTGCTGCGCGGCTTCGAAGAGGCCTTCGGCTGCGTCGTGCTCGAGGGCTATGGCCTCTCGGAGACCTCGCCGGTCGCCTGCTCCAACCACCCCGACCGGGAGCGCAAGCCCGGCTCGATCGGCACGCCGATCGAGGGGGTCGAGATGCAGGTCGTCGACGAGGACGACAAGCCGGTGGAGCAGGGCGAGGTCGGCGAGATCGTGATCCGCGGCCACAACATCATGAAGGGCTACTGGCAGCGTCCCGACGCCACGGAGGAGGCGATGCGCGGCGGCTGGTTCCACAGCGGCGACATGGGCCGGACCGACGAGGACGGCTGCTTCTACATCGTCGACCGCAAGAAGGACCTGATCATCCGTGGCGGCTACAACGTCTACCCGCGCGAGGTCGAGGAGGTGCTCTACGAGCACCCGAAGATCCGCGAAGCGGCGGTGCTCGGCGTCCCCCACGAC
>Ga0193699_10001022_pt1 | contig 11332 bp, 12 predicted proteins | sample L3c2metaG_FD_160095 | JGI IMG/M metagenome (GOLD analysis project Ga0193699, IMG submission 160095) | Soil microbial communities from a riparian zone of the East river system, Colorado, United States - L3c2 | ecosystem: Environmental > Terrestrial > Soil > Riparian zone | place: USA: East... | reverse complement strand
AACCACAGGCGGCGATCGCGGCCACCGGCTATCGCCACGGCTTGGAGCGGCTCGTCGGCCACCTCGGGGTTCTGCAGCCATCCGGGAGGCCCACCTGCATACGCGGAGAGGCGAATCCCGAGGCGCCGGGACTGTACTTCAGCGGCTTTTGGCTGCCCGCTTCGGGTCAGCTGCCGGCGATGCGCCGGACGACGCGGCGGATTGGACGCGAGATCGCGCGCCAGAGGCGTGCGGACCGCTCCCGACCCTCACTCGATGCCGAGCCGGTCGAGTAGGTCCTCGTCACGGCGCCAGCGGCGGCGCGTGCGGACCTGGAGGTCGAGGTGGACCCTGGCGCCCAGCTCGGCTTCCAGCGAGCGGCGGGCGCCGGCGCCTATCTCTTCGACCTTGGCGCCCCCCTTGCCGATCAGGATGCCCTTCTGCGACTCGGTCTCCGCCCAGACCTCGGCTTTGACGACGATCAGACCGTCGTCGCGCTCGGAGAGCTCCTTGACCGAGACCTCGACCGAGTGGGGGACCTCGTCGCGGGTCCGGTTCAGCACCTGCTCGCGGATCAGCTCGGCGAGCAGCACCTCGCTCGACTGGTCGCTGCGATCCTCCACCGGGTACAGGTACGGGCCCTCGGGGATCAGCTCGCCGAGCCTCCCGACCAGCGCTTCGAGGCCCTCCCCGCTGCGGGCGCTGACCGGGAAGACCTCGTCGACCGCCTCTAGCTCGGCCGCCTCGGCGAGCACGGGGACGAGCTCGTTGGGGCCGACGCGGTCGACCTTGTTGACGGCGCAGATCGTCGGCACCGCGGCGTTAGCCGCGAGCAGGGCGCGGGCGATGAAGCGGTCGCCGGGGCCGATCCCCTGCTCGGCGTTGACGACGAAAAGGGCAGCGTCGGAGTCGGCCAGCTCGCGCTCGACGCGTCGCTGCATCCGCTCCGTGAGCACGTCGCGGGGCCGCTGCACGCCGGGCAGGTCGACGAGGACGAGCTGCTGCCCGGCACCTGTATCGGTGGCGATGCCGCGGATCGCGCGCCGCGTCGTCTGCGGCCGCACCGAGACGATCGCGACGCGGGTGCCGACGATCGCGTTGACCAGGGTCGACTTGCCGACGTTCGGCCGTCCCGCCAGCCCGATGAAGCCCGCCCGTGTCACCGCGCCCCGCCCAGCACCCGCGCCTGCAGGGCGAGCATCTCGCCGCCGTCGGTCTCGTGGTCGTAGCCGCAGAGATGGAGGACGCCGTGGACCGTCGCCTCGGCGACGTCGGTGCAGTGCTCGGGGCAGATCGCCACGTCGCCCAGCTCGCGCGGGCCCGCGGTCGGGTCGGCGCCGTCGATCGGGAAGGCGAGCACGTCGGTCGGCGCATCCTTCCCCCGGTGTTCGCGGTTCAGCTCGCGGATCCGATCCGGGCCGACCAGCTCGACCGCCAGGTGGCCGTCGCGGACCCCGGCCGCGTCGAGCGCCGCCGCGACCGCGTCGCGCAGCTCGGCCGGCACGTCGGCGAGGTCGACCGTCACTGCGGAACGTCGTCTCGCCGGCGCTCGGCGTGTTCGCCGTAGGCCGCGACGATCCGCTGCACCAGCTTGTGGCGGACGACGTCCTCGCCGCCGAAGTGGACGAAGGAGATGTCCTGGACCTCCTCGAGGATGTCGCGGACGGCGATCAGGCCGGAGCGCTGGTCGGTCGGCAGATCGATCTGCGTGATGTCGCCCGTCACCACCATCCGTGAGTTGAAGCCGAGCCGGGTCAGGAACATCTTCATCTGCTCGGGGCTGGTGTTCTGGGCCTCGTCGAGGATTACAAAGGAATCGTTAAGCGTCCGACCACGCATAAACGCCAGCGGCGCCACCTCGATCACGCCGCGCTCGAAGTATCCGTTGACGCGATCGGGGTCGAGCATGTCGAAGAGCGCGTCGAAGAGCGGCCGCAGGTACGGGTCGACCTTGGCCTGGATGTCGCCGGGGAGGAAGCCGAGCCTCTCCCCCGCCTCGACCGCGGGCCGGGTGAGGATGATCCGCTGCACCTGGCGCTCGGCCAGCGCCGCCGCTGCCATCGCCACGGCGAGGAAGGTCTTGCCGGTGCCGGCGGGCCCGATCCCGAAGGTGATCGTCTGGCGGCGGATCGAGTCGACGTAGCGCTTCTGGTTCAACGTCTTCGGCGCCACCTTGGTGTTGCGGTGACGCCAGACGACGTCCTCGAGGACCGCGGCCGGGCTCTCGTCCGCGTCTAGCGCGTCGGTCACCGCCGCGATCGTCCCGGGCGCGACCTCGTGGCCCTGCTCGATCAGCTCGACCAGCTCGTCAACGATGGTGGCGGCGGTCTGCACGTCGCCCGAGTCGCCGTCGAGGGTGAGGACGTTGCCGCGCAGGTGCAGGTCGCAGTCGAGGTGGCCGCGCAGGGCACGCAGGACGGCGTCCTCGGAACCCGCCAGCTCGGCGGCGACCGTGTTGTCGAGGGTCAGCTGCCTACGCGCCAAGCCGCTCACGCACCGCCGCGCTGACCCGCTTGCCGTCGGCGCGCCCGCCGACCTTCGACATCAGGGCCGACATCACCTGGCCCATCTGCCGCTGCTCGCTGGCCCCCGTCTCTGCCACCGCCGCCTCGACCAGCCGCGCCAGCTCCTCGTCGGAGAGCTGCGCCGGCAGATAGCCCTCGATCAGGCTCGCCTCGCCGGCCTCGGTCTCCGCCTGCTCGGCCCGACCGCCCTCGCGGTAGGCCTCGGCTGCCTCCAGCCGCTTCTTGCGCTCGCGCTGGAGCACCGCCACCTCGTCCCCCTTGCCCAGCTTGGCGTCCTGCTGCAGCGCGTCGACGACCATGCGCAGCGCCGCCGCCCGCTCGCGCTCGCCGGCCTTCATCGCCGTGCGCACGTCCGCCTGCACCTGCTCGAGAACGCTCATCGCCTAAAGGGTAGTCGGCGATCGCTCCTCAGCCGGCGCCGATTGCGATCCGCTCGACCCCGCCCAGCGGCATCTGCAGGAAGCGGGTGCCGAGCTCGCGGAAGGACTCGGCGTCTCCCGTGCAGAGGAAGCGGTAGTCGCCTTCCTCGCCGGGAGGCCGGGCCAGATCGCTCGCCTCCAACGTGCGCTGGGCGGCGGCGGCGACGGCGTGGCCGCCGCTCACCAGACGCACGTCGCGGCCGAGGATGCGCTGCAGCATCGGCGCCACCAGCGGGTAGTGGGTGCAACCGAGGATCAGGGTGTCGACTTCGGCGCGCTTCAGCGGCGCGCAGTAGGAGCGGGCCATCGCCAGCACATCCTCATCGAAGGAGGAGCCGTCCTGGATGAACGGGGCGAGCTCGGGCGCCTCGACCTCGGTCACCTCGAGCGAGCGCCCCTGCGCTTCCAGCACCTGGCGGTAGGCGCCGCTCTCGACGGTGTTCGGGGTGGCGAGGACCCCAACGCGGCGGTTGTCGGTGATCGCCGCGGCGATCTCGGCCTGCGGCTCGACCACCGGGACCACCTCCACCCCGTGCTCGGCGGCGACCTCGCGAGCGACGTCCGTGCCGACCGAGGTGGCCGTGTTGCAGGCGATCACGAGGAGCTTGGCGCCATCGCCCAGCAGCAGCTCGGCGATCGCGCGGATCCGCTCCCGCAGCTGCGCCGTGTCCTTCGTCCCGTAGGGGAACATCGCCGTGTCGCCGAGGTAGACGTAGTCCTCCTCGGGCAGCGAGACGAGGCACTCGTGCAGCACCGTGAGCCCGCCGACCCCGGAATCGAACATCGCGATCGGGAGCGAGGGATCGAGTTGGGAGCCCGGCGAGGACAGAGCCGTCAGGGCTTTACGACCATGAAGAAGAGGGCGACGAGGATCGCCAGGTTGGCGAGGCGGGTGACGAGCGTGAGCTGCTTCAGGCGGCTGTCGAACTCCGGGCTGAGGGCGACCTCGCCCTCCCCCGAGGCGGCGATGTCGCGCTCGGCGAGCTCCGCCAGCTTCGCCTCGGTGCGTCCGAAGTAGAGCGGCCCCATCAGGATAAGAGCGACGAGGATCGGGAGGGGGACCTGCACGAAGCTGGCGTCGAATTCGTAGGGGCCGTCGGAGACGAGGTAGATCCCGCTGAGCAGGATCAGGATCGTCGCGGGGCCGATCACCGTCTTCCCGATCTTGTCCATGGTGCTCAGCAGATAGGGCAGCGTGCGCGGGTGCCGCTTGCGGGCCGCGCCGAGCAGGATCGGATAGACGAAGGTCGGCCCGAAGCCGACCACTACCGTCATCACGTGGACGAAGACGACGGTCCAGTAAAAGGTGACGGTCGCGGCGATCACGGGCGCGAAAGATATAGCGCCGCCCAGTCGCCGTCGCGGCGGCGGTCCACCTCATTCAGACCGCAGCGCTCGAAGGCCGTGGCAACGTCGTCGAGCTCGCCGGGCAGCAGGCCCGAGCAGACGAGGGTGGCGGGAGCCGGGATAGGACTCCTCGGAGCAACAGCGGGAGCGTCGGGAGCCGGGGGAGGACTCGTCGGAGCAACAGCGGGGAGGCTCCTCCGAGTTCTCCCCCGGCTCCCCCCAGCCGCCGTCAGCTGTGAAGCCACGATCCGCAGCACAGGCGCCGTCAGGTTGGCTACGACGGTGGGGGCGAACGGGGGCAGGTTCTGGCGGAGGTCGGTGAGCTCGAAGGTGGCCTCGACGTGGTTGGCGGCGGCATTTGCCGTTGCCGCCTCGATCGCCGGTTTCTCGTGGTCGTAGCCGTGGATTGGGCTCCAGCCGAGCTTGGCGGCGGCGATCGTGAGGACGCCGGAGCCGCTGCCGAGATCGGTGAGCGGGCCGCCGGCATTCCCGGCCGCCTCGATCTCCAGCAGCAGCTCGAGGCAGAGGCGGGTAGTCGGGTGGGCGCCGGTGCCGAAGGCCCGGCCGGGATCGACGACGACGTCGATCGCCCCCTCGCGGGGCTCCTCCCACGAGGGCCGCAGCCAGAGCCGCCCGCCGACCAGCAGGGGCTTGTGGAAGTCCTGCCAGCGATCGGCCCAGTCGTCGGGCACCTCGGTGGCGACCACCTCCACCAGACCGTCCCCTGCCGCCGCCTCGACCTCCCCGAACTCCGGCAGCTCGCCCTCCCCACCGTAGATCGCGTACTCGACATAGCCCGGCCCCCGCTCCTCCTCGACCCCGTTCGGCGCCAGCACGGTCAGCTCGGCCAGGATCAGCTCGGCCTGAGCCGGCGCGCACCTCACCGCCAGGCGGATCAACCGAAGGCTCGTCGGACGCGGGAGATGAAGCTCTCCTCCTCGTCCGCATGCGGCTGGAGGTTGCCCGGCTCGATCGTCTCGCGCAGCTTCTCGGCCAGCTCGCGCTGCTCCTCGGAGAGGCTGCCGGGGACGACGACGTGGACGGCGATCACGAGATCGCCGGGTGGCCCCCCGCGCGAGCCCGGCAGGCCGTTGCCGCGCAGCACGTAGCGGGTGCCGTGCTGCGTCCCGGCCGGCAGCTCGATCTCGCGCCTGCCCTCGTGGCTCGGGATCTGGATCGAGACCCCCAGCATCGCGTCGACCGCGGTGATCTCCACCGTGTGGATCAGGTCCTGGCCGCGCATCGGGCCGTGGCGCACTTCGAAGCCGAAGCCACCGCCGAAGAACGCCTGGAAGATCTCCTCGACCGAGCCGAACGCGGTGCCACCCGGCGGGAAGCCGCCGGAGCGCAGCCCCTCGTGCCCATAGGCGTCGTAGGTGCGCCGGCGCTCGGGGTCGGAGAGCACCTCGTAGGCCTCTGCCGCCGCCTTGAATTTCTCCTCGGCCTCGGGGTCGTGATCGTTGACGTCGGGATGCAGCTCGCGGGCGAGCTGGCGAAACGCCCGCTTCACCTCTGCCGCCGACGCGTCCCGGTCGAGGCCGAGGATCTCGTAGTAGTCGCGCGCCATGCCGTCAGCCGTCGTAGACCGTTTCGCAGTAGCGCGAGAGCTCGCGAGCGGCATCGCGCACCGAGGCGATCGCGGTCGCGTAGTCCATCCGCAGCGGCCCGAGGACGCCGACCGAGCCGAGGTTGCGGTGCGCGAGGCCGTAGTTGGCGCCGACGACGCTGACCGAGCGCAGCTCCGGCTGCGGGTTCTCGTCGCCGATCCAGACGAAGACCGAGCGCCGCTCGAGGGCGGAGCGCAGGACGCCGAGCAGGCTGGCGCGCCCCTCGAGCGCGGTCATCAGCTTGTCGGCACGGGGCAGGTCGCCGGCGTGCGCCTCGGAGAGCAGTCGGGCCGCGCCGTCCGTGTAGAGCGTCTCGCCGGCCTCGTTTTCGAGCTCGGTGAAGGCGGAGCCCAGGGTCGCGACGAAGCGCGCCTCGACCGGACTCAGCTCGGGATCGGCGAGGCGGCTGGCGATCATCCGGGCGCCGACGCCCATCCCGGCCAGCGACTCGTTCAGGTAGCTCGACGCCCACTCCGCGAGACCGGGATCGACGGGACGGTCGAAGTCGAAGACGCGCTTGGCGACCGCCCCATTGGAGGCGATCGCGACGACCATCACCCTGGTCGGCTGCAGGCGCAGCACCTCGACCCGGTGGATCGTCGCCGCGACGGTGTCCGGCGGCGCGGTCGCGAGCGCCATCAGGTCGGTCATCCGGGCGAGCGCCGCGGTCGTCTCGCGCATCGCGTCGGTGATCTCCCGGCGCAGGCGAGAGAGCTCCAGCGCGACCCCGGGTTCGGCGGGAGGGCCGCCCGATTCGAGCATCAGGTCGACGTAGTGGCGGTAGCCCGAGTCGGTCGGCACCCGGCCGGCCGAGGTGTGCGGGTGCGTCAGGTAACCCGCCGCCTCCAGCCCCGCCAGCTCGGTCCGCACCGTCGACGGGCCCCAGACGATCTCGGGCCTCTCCGCGATCTCCCTGGACGCGACGGGCCTGCCTGAACCGAGGTAGGCGTCGACAACTAGGCCAAGGATCAGCTTCTGTCGCTCGGAGAGCATCGCCCTCCCATTCTAGGAACGCCTAGAGCTGAACCTCGGCCTCGGCGTTGCGAATGATCTGGTTCTCGCCCTGCGTCGCCACGGTGTCGATCGTCACGCGGTCACCGTCGACCGACTTGACCGTGCCTGTTACCGCGATCTCCTGCTCCGGCGCGCCCATCCCCCGGAACTGCACCGAGAGTCGCTTCAGCGCACGCGGATCGCCATCGGCCACCGCCGCGCTGGCGCGGGCGACGAGGCCCATCGAGTAGAGGCCGTGGAGGATGTTGCTCGGCAGGCCGACCGCCTGCGCGAACTCCGGATCGATGTGGATCGGGTTGAAATCGCCCGAGGCGCCCGCGTAGCGGTGGGGCAGGTACTTGTCAGGAGTCACCTTCAGCTCCGGGACCTGGTCGCCGACGTTCAGCTCACTCATCTCAGACCCCCCTGACGATGTTGGTCCAGACTGCACGCACGACCTGCGCGCCGTCCTGATTGACGGACACCGACTCGAAGACGTAGAAGCCCTTGCCGTCCTTCTCGTAGATCTCCAGGCACTTCGGCGTCGTCGTGATCTCGTCCCCCGAGCAGGCCGGCTCGGACCACTCGAACTCCTGGCCGCCGTGCACCATCGTCGCGAAGTTCATCCCGACTTCGGGGTCGAGCATTGCCGGCGCCACGGCGGGCGCACTGTAGACGACGGCGAACATCGGCGGCGCGACGACGTCGCGGAAACCGGCCGCCTTCGCCGCCTCGACGTCGAAGTGCACCGGGTTGTCGAGCCCGAGAACGGTCGCGTACTCCTTGATCTTTTCGCGGCCGACCTGGTAGGTCGTCCCGGGCCATTCCTTCCCCACTGCATCGGTCTTGATTCCCATGGGCCGGAACCCTATCTAGTAGTCCGCCGCTCCTACTCGTCGATCTCGAGGACGGCAAGGAACGCCTCCTGCGGCACCTCGACGCGGCCGACCTGCTTCATCCTCTTCTTGCCCGCTTTCTGCTTCTTGAGCAGCTTCTGCTTGCGGGTAACGTCGCCGCCGTAGAGCTTCGCCGTGACGTCCTTACGCAGCGCCTTCACCGTCTCGCGGGCAAGCACGCGCGAGCCGATCGCCGCCTGCACCGGGATGTCGAAGAGCTGGCGGGGGATCGTCTTGCGCAGCCGCTCGACCAGCCGCTTGCCCTGCTCGTAGGCGAAGTCGCGGTGGACGATGATCGAGAGCGCATCGACCTTGTCGCCGGCGAGCAGGATGTCGACCTTGACCAGGTCGGAGGCGCGGTTGCCGATCGGCTCGTAGTCGAGCGAGGCGTAGCCGCGGGTCGAGGACTTGAGCAGGTCGAAGAAGTCGAGGACGATCTCGGCCAGCGGCAGGTCGTAGCGGATCTGCACCCGCTGCGGGCTCAGGTAGTGCATGTCGACGTGGGTGCCGCGCCGCGACTGGCAGAGCTCCATCACGGCTCCGACCTGCTCGGAGGGGCAGATGATCGTGGCGCGGATGTAGGGCTCTTCGATCGCGGCGATCGTGCCGGGGTCGGGGAGCTGGGTGGGGCTGTGGACCTCGATCTCCTCGCCGCTGGTCAGCTGGACCTCGTAGCGCACGTTCGGCGTCGTCGCCAGCAGCTCGAGCCCGTACTCGCGTTCGAGCCGCTCGCGCACGATCTCCATGTGGAGCAGGCCGAGGAAGCCGGCGCGGAAACCGAAGCCGAGCGCCTCGGAGGTCTCCGGCTCATAGGAGAGGGCGGCGTCGTTGAGGGCCAGCTTGTCGAGCGCGTCCCGCAGGTCCTCGTAGCGGTCGGTGTCGATCGGGAAGAGGCCGCAGAAGACCATCGGCCGCACCTCGCGGTAGCCCTCGAGGGCCTCTGTCGCGGGCCGCTCCAGCGAGGTCAGGGTGTCGCCGACGCGCAGCTTGGCGACGTCCTTGATTCCGGTGATCAGATAGCCGACGTCGCCGGCCTCCATCCCCTGCACCCCGGTCATCACCGGGCGGAAGAAGCCGATGTCGTCGATGTCGGCCTCGGTGCCGTTCTGCATCGCCAGGATCCGCCCGTGCTTGCGGAAGGCGCCGTCGACCATCCGCACGTAGGCGATCACGCCGCGGTACTGGTCGAACTCGGAGTCGAAGATGAGCGCCCGGGCCGGGGCTGCGGGCTCGCCGGCGGGCGGGGGGACGCGGGCGACGATCGCCTCCAGCACGTCGGCGACGCCCTCCCCCGTCTTCGCCGAGATCGGCATCGCATCGCCGGGATCGCTGCCGAGCAGGTCGGCGATTTCGCCGGCGACCCGCTCCGGCTCGGCGCCGGGCAAGTCGACCTTGTTGATCACGGGGATCAGCTCGAGCCCGTTCTCGACCGCCAGGTAGGTGTTGGCGACGGTCTGCGCCTCGACCCCTTGCGCGGCGTCGACGACGAGCAGGGCGCCCTCGCAGGCGGCGAGGCTGCGCGAGACCTCGTAAGAGAAGTCGACGTGGCCGGGCGTGTCGATCAGGTGCAGGTGGTAGGTCTCGCCATCGGAAGCGCGGTACTCGACCCGTACCGCCTGCGCCTTGATCGTGATCCCTCGCTCGCGCTCGAGGTCCATCGAGTCGAGTACCTGGGCGCGCATTTTCTTCGGGTCGACGGCGCCGGTGAGCTCGAGGATGCGGTCGGCCAGGGTCGACTTGCCGTGGTCGATGTGGGCGATGATCGAGAAGTTGCGGACGCGGTCCATCGGGTGCCGGAGTATGGCGCGCTCGGCCGCGGGTCCTGTCGTCGGGGTGGGTGCCCTCCTTGCCCTGCGCGCTGCTTCGGGCGAAGGGACAAATCGCTTCCAGGGTCGGGGTCTCGCCCTCCGCAACCTTCGGGCGGCGGAGCCCATCCCACCCCGACACCACCCGCGGAAGGAGCGCTCGTCACCGGCACGCTGAGGAGCCGGCCGCCACGAGTAGCTACTGGCACGCCGATGGGTCCAGCGGGCCCGTCAGCTTGAAGACGACCGTTGGCGGCTTGCGCAGGACGGTCTTGGCGCCGGGGCCTTCGGTCCAGCGGGCCGTGGATGGGAAGGGCGGCTTGCCGGCTTCGAGGCGGTCGCGGGACGTGATGACGTAGTCGTAGTTGCCGGCGTCGAGGAGGCGGCGCCAGGCGCGGCAGGTGGACGGGGTGAGGAAGCCGCCGTGGGGGCGCTCGATGCCGACATAATCGACGCGGTTGGAGAGATCGGTGCCGAACAACGGGTACTGGCGGGTGCTGGTCGTGGCGATGCGGGCGTCCGATATCTCGCGCGACCACCTGAAGGCGGCGTTGAGGCCCGGGGTCGTGAAGCTCGGGTTCGCGTAGCGGTTCTCCAGGTAATGGCGCTGGACCGGGTAGCCGACGACGACGAGAGCCACCGCGAGGATGGCGAGAAAAACCGGGCGACGACCGAGGTGCGTACTCCGTTTACCACCTATTTCGTGGTCAACGGAGTACGCGTCCGCGAGGCGCCGCTGGATCGTCGGCACGACGGGGACCAGGGCGAGGCCAAGCACCAAGGCCGGGGCGAGGTAGCGCAGGCCGGACTCGAAGCCGTGGGGCATCCCGTCGGGGCCGGAAGCCGAGGTCGGAGCGATCAGCCAAGCTGCAACGACAGCCAGGCCGACGAGGCCGACCACCCGTAGCAGCGGGGTCGCGTGCCGGCCCATGCAAAGCAATAGGCCGGCGAGAGCCGCAGCGAGCAGCAAAGGCCAGAGGACCCAGAGACCTTCGTGAAAACCCGGCAGGAACCAGTCCGACCAGACCGAGCCGTCGGTGAGGTAGCCGAGCACGCTGTGCCTTTCCCTGCCCCCCAACCCCTGTGCCGGAGCCGGCAGCGCGATCGGACCGAGGTGATGAACCCAGGGCAGCGGATTGCCGGTGTGGGCCAGGTTGCGCAGGTACCAGTAGCCGCCGCCAGCCAGCGCGGCGAGACCGGCTGCGACGAGGGCGCGCAACCTCGCGCCGTGTGGCGCTATGAGCGCCAACCCCAAGACGAGAACGGCAGCAGGCAGGAGGAAGTTGAGCTTGGTCCCGGCCGCGAGGCCGGCGGCGAGGCCCGCAAGAGCGTAGGCGGGCAGCGCGGTTGGACCGTCGGCCGGTCTGGCGTTGAGGGCGATCGCGACGGCGGCAAGCAGGAAGAAGATCCCGACGATGTCGTTTCGCGCCTCGCCGGCTTGATCCGACAGGGCGGGGACGCTGAGCGCAACCGCCGCCAGGGCAAGCGAAATCGGCGCCACCCGATAAGGCCTGCCGATGCACCACGCGGCCAGGAGGCAACCCGCGAACCAACCGAGGTTCAGCAGCGGCGAGAGGACATCTCGCCCGAATGCCAGCATCCCGATGGCGTGGAAGATTTCGCCGTTGGCGGGGTAGAACCAGGCCAGGAACTGCGGAGCGATGAAGTGCAGGTCCCAGGTGCTCCCACTCTGGAAGAACCCGGCGGCGAACGGGCCGTGGTACCAGGTCGAGTCGAACCCGGTCATGCCTGTCGACAGCC
>Ga0193699_10001021_pt1 | contig 11336 bp, 11 predicted proteins | sample L3c2metaG_FD_160095 | JGI IMG/M metagenome (GOLD analysis project Ga0193699, IMG submission 160095) | Soil microbial communities from a riparian zone of the East river system, Colorado, United States - L3c2 | ecosystem: Environmental > Terrestrial > Soil > Riparian zone | place: USA: East... | reverse complement strand
GATGACCCTGACCACGCGCAAGGCATAGAAGGCCGCCTCGACAGGGATTGAAGCCGTTGCGCCGTGCCGCGCGAGCAAAGGAGACCCCCATGAAATTATCGAGGACCATCGGCCTGGCCGTCGCCGTCTCGCTCCCAAGGTTCCTGCTCCCACCCATCCGTAGGATTGCGCCATGATGGCAACAACCGAAACACCTCGCGACGTCCTGCGCACTTCGCGTGGCCAACCCATCCTCAAGCTGCAATCCGCGGAGCAACGAGCTTCACTTGCCCTCGATCTTCTTTCGCTGGGAAGCCGCGCGGCACTGGGGATCTCGTTCCTGTTGTCGGTCAGCGACCGGCTCGGGTTCTACGGCGATCCAGGCGAGCGCGGCGTTTCCTGGGGAACATTCGAGCGATTTTTGGGCTACGCGGCCAAGGTAAATGCGGTCGCACCAGCATGGATGATACCCTTTCTCGGCACGGCCGCGACGGTGCTGGAGCTCCTATTTGGCGTTACGCTGGTACTCGGACTCGCGCTGCAGTGGGCGGCTTTCAGCAGCGCGGGCCTGCTCTTCCTATTCGGTTCAGCCATGGCGATCTCGTTCGGGATCAAGTCGCCATTCGACTACTCTGTATTCGCTGCGATGTGCTGCGCCCTATTTCTGGGTCTCGCCGGCTCGGATCGATGGACCGTCGATTCTTTATTATGATGCTCCACGAGGTCGAGAAACGTTCGGAAGCTACCCATGGCCGCTGGTTTGAGATGTCGAACGGGCTTTTATCGCTGGAACATATCCAGCAAAGAGGCAAGTAACCGAGGAGAGAATTCGTATGAAGGCAATCGTCGTAACGGACCAGGCTGCGGGAACCGCCGGGATGAGGCTCATGGAGCGGCCCGAGCCGCTGGCAGCGATCAACGACGTCGTCGTTCAGGTTCATGCGTCGGGATTCACCGGGGATGAGCTGACGTGGCCCCCGACCTGGACCGACCGCCTCGGCCGTGACCGAACACCGTCGATCCCCGGCCACGAACTCGCCGGAGTGGTCACCGCTCTTGGCTATGGCACGACAGGGCTGTCGGTAGGGCAGCGGGTGTTCGGCCTCACGGACTGGACTCGCGACGGCACCCTGGCGGAGTATGTAGCCGTCGAGGCACGCAACCTCGCGCCGCTGCCGGGAGATGTTGAATTCACGGTGGGCGCGGCCCTCGTGATGCCGGGGCTGACCGCGTGGCAGGGACTGTTCGAGCACGGCCGCCTTCTCGCGGGACAGAGCGTCCTTGTGCACGGTGCGGCCGGCGTAGTTGGTTCGATGGCAACCCAATTCGCTCGTGAGGCCGGGGCGTACGTCATCGGCACCGGACGCGCTGCTGGCCGTCAGACGGCGCTCGACTTCGGCGCGCAGGAGTTTGTGGACCTCGACAACGACACTCTGGAAGATATCGGCGGAGTCGATCTGGTGTTCGATGTCCTCGGCGGCGACATCGCGAAGCGGTCCGTGCGCGTGATTCGAGCCGGAGGAGCGCTGGTGACCATCGCCGGCCCGACCGAGGCACGGCCCGCTGATGGCCGGACGGTCGACTTCGTCGTCGAGTCCGATCGTGTCCAACTAAGTGAGATCGTCCAGCGGGTGCGGGACGGACGACTGCGGACGAACATCGGAACCGTCGCGACCCTCGACGAGGCCGTCGCCGCCTTCAACCCGACCGAGCGACGCCCGGGGAAGACCATCATCCGCGTTCGTCCGTGAGCGACGCACGCCCGCAGCCCGCCGGCGCTGTCCAGGTCGGCCGGCTGCATCCTATCAGCCCCCAGCCACAAAGAGGCATCCATGGCTTTCACGTTGAAGATCAACGGCACACCCCATGAGGTCGATGTCGACGGCGACATTGCGCTTTTGTGGGTGCTGCGCGATGTGCTCGGTATGACCGGGACCAAGTTCGGCTGCGGCCAGGCACTGTGCGGCGCCTGCACCGTGCATCTCGACGGCCAGCCGGTCCGCTCCTGCCAGACTCCAGTCGACAGCATCGGCGATAGTGCGATCACCACGATCGAGGCGATCGGTCAGGCGCCGCAGGGCGCGGCCGTGCAGAAGGCGTGGCTGGAGTTGGAGGTGGTGCAGTGCGGCTACTGCCAGTCCGGCCAGATCATGTCGGCGGCGGCGCTGCTGAAGAACACGCCGAAGCCGACGGATGACGACATCGACGCTGCCATGTCGGGCAATGTCTGCCGATGCGGCACCTATCAGCGCATCCGCGCTGCGATCAAGCGCGCTGCGGGAGTTTGAGATCATGAATGGGCTTATTGTGAGAGAGCAGATTGCCGATGAAACAGCGATGTCGCGTCGCGCCTTTCTTCAGAGCACAGGTTTGCTGCTTGGTTTTGCACTGACCGGTGCAAGCACGGAGTCCGTCTTCGCGGCACCTGCTTCGCAGGCGGTCGAAAACGAGGTCACGGGTACTTTCGCGCCGAACGGATTTATACGGATCAATCCAACCGGCGCCGTGACGCTGGTCATGCCGATGGCCGAGATGGGACAGGGAGTTTACACGGCGCTCTCGATGCTTCTCGCAGAAGAACTGGAAGTGAAGCTTGACCAGATTCAGCTTCAGCATGCGCCGGCAAATGATGCGCTTTACGCCAACTCGTTCCTGCACATTCAAACTACAGGTGCTTCCGCCTCTGTGCGTGCCTTCTGGACGCCGCTGCGTCAGGCGGGGGCAGTAGGTCGTAATCTGCTGATAGCGGCAGCCGCAAAGCAATGGGGTGTCGATCCAGCGACTTGCCGCGCCAAGGACGGCGTCGTGTTCGATGCGTCAGGCTCGAAGCATCTGAGCTACGGCGAACTTGCGAAGGCCGCGGCGAAATTGCCTGTGCCGCCTGCAGAAAACGTCAAATTGAAGGATCCGAAGGATTTCACCCTGATCGGCACGCGTGCCAAGCGCGTGGATTCATCGATAAAGGTCGATGGGCGCGCACTCTACGGCATCGACGCACGATTGCCGGGTATGAAGGTTGCGGCGGTTGCTATTTCGCCTGTGCTCGGTGGCAAGGTGAAAACGGTGGACGAGAAGGCCGCACTGGCAGTGAAGGGCGTCCGGCAGGTGGTCAATATCGATGAAGCTGTTGCCGTCGTGGCGGATCACATGGGTGCGGCGAAGAAGGGGCTCGAGGCTGCCGCCATCACGTGGGACGACGGCCCGAATGGCAAGGTTAGCAACGCCGATATCGTCAAGCAATTGGAGGAGGAATCCAAAAAGCCGGGCGCGGTTGCCCGTAACGATGGCGATGCAGGGAAGGCTCTTGCTCAAGCGGTGCAACGGCTCGAAGCCGTCTATCAGGTGCCTTTCCTGGCCCATGCGGCGATGGAGCCGATGAACTGTACTGTTCATCTTCAGAAGGATCGTTGCGACATTTGGGTCGGGACGCAGGCGATGGCGCTCACGCAGTCTCTGGTGGCCGAACTCACCGGCCTGCCAAAGGCAGCGATAAAAATTCACAATCATCTGATTGGTGGTGGCTTCGGCCGAAGGCTGGAGGCCGATGGGACGGTGCTGGCCGTCAAGATCGCCAAGCACGTCGATGGCCCGGTGAAGGTGATCTGGAGCCGCGAGGAAGACATCCAGCACGATATGTATCGGCCGTACTATCTCGATCGGCTGTCGGCTGGACTTGATGCGGCCGGCAAGCCGGTTGCTTGGATGCATCGGATCGCCGGCTCCTCAATCGCCGCTCGCTATATTCCCTTTTGGTTCAGGGACGGATTAGACCTCGATGCCGTAGAAGCGGCGGCCGAGCCGCCCTATGCGCTGCCCAATATCCACGTCGACTATGTTCGGGTCGAGCCCCCTGGTGTCCGGACGGCTTTCTGGCGTGGTGTCGGACCGACTCACAGTGTTTTTGTGGTCGAAAGCTTCATGGATGAGCTCGCGCATGCCGCGAAGCAGGATCCTGTCGCTTATCGCAAGGGATTGCTTGGTCACAATCCACGAGCGCTTGCTGTTCTGTCCCTTGCCGCGGAAAAAGCAGGGTGGGAATCACCACTTCCCGCACTGCATGGCCGCGGGATTTCGGTACAATTCGCATTCGGAAGCTACATGTCGCAGGTCGCCGAGGTCGAAGTGGCAGCCGATGGCTCTGTCAAAGTCAAGCGAATCGTCTGTGCGGTTGATTGCGGCATGTACGTCAATCCCGATACGATCGAAGCACAGGTTCAAGGTGGAACGCTTTTCGGGCTGACCGCTGCGCTCCATGGGTCAATCACTTTCAAGGATGGACGCGTCGAGCAGAACAATTTCGACAGCTATCTGCCGATGCGTATCGACGAGGTGCCGGTGGTGGAGACGCACTTGATTAAGAACGCAGAAGCTCCAGGTGGCGTTGGTGAAGCTCCGACGGCCATTGTCAGTGCCGCAGTCACTAATGCGATCTTCGCCGCCACCGGCAAGCGCCTACGCAGCCTGCCGATCGATACAAATTCGCTGAAGTCGTCGTCTTAGTCCTTGCCCGTCATCCCGCGCGCGTCGCAGCGCGCACGGCATGACGGCCCGGGACTAGAGCCCCGAGCATAACGACCATGGGAGCGCTCGCGTTCTCCGCTCGGAAGAAATCACCTCTCAGAAGACGCCGTCTCGGGTTGCAACCTCGATCCGCTTCGAAGCTGTCATGTGGGCTCCCTAGGTAGTGCCGGCAACCGAACTACGGCCTGGTCCGTTCAGGGTCCTAATTTCGTCTCAAGACGTCGCGAGAATCGATGGCGAGAGACGAAGTTCAATGGTACGAACGAGCATGGCGACGCCCTCGCTGATCCTTGGAGAACAGGCTTCGGAGCACTATCGGCGCCGGTAGCCAGGCAGTAAAGGGCCACTACAGTCATGCGGAACACTTCGAAAGCGATTCCGAGGCAGGCTCTCGTCGGGCAGAACGTTTCGCTGCCCGCGACTTCCACTGTCAAATTGTCTACAACAGATCTCAACAACTTGATGCAGGCGCTCGACATCGATGTCATCGCCCTGACTGAGCTTCTGGTGCCGCGTGGCCATCGAGCCGAAATGGGAATGATTGACGCACCCGCGATCCACTACAACTTGAGTGGCGTGGGACGCATCTCTATCAACGGCGGACCAAAGATACCGTTAAGCCCTCATTTGCTCATCATCGTGCCGCCAAACACTCCGTTCATGATCGAGGTTGACGGTGGAAGTGGCCCACCGAAGCTCATTTCGAGAGACTGCTGGACTCGTCAAGACGGCATCCTCCGCATCGCAATGCCAAACGAGCAACCCGAAATCGTTCAGATATGCGGCTTTTTTAACGCATCCTTTGGTCAGTCTGTGAGGCTGTTCGGAGAACTCCGCGAACCGGTGATCGAACAGTTCGAGCCGGCGGACAAAATCGATCTGAAGCTTCGCGAGGCTATGGACGAGCTGTTACAGCAAGAGGTCGGCGTTGGAGCCATGACGGCGTCTCTGTTCAAGCAAATCGTTGTCTCATTGGTGCGACGGTCCCTCAAGTCATCCCAGCGGTGGACTGAGCGGTTCTCGATACTTGCCGACAGGCAGCTCACCCGTGCTTTTGCAGATATGGTGGCGCGGCCAGGAGCCGCCCATTCAGTTCAAAGCCTGGCACACGGTGCAGGATTGAGTCGTTCGACATTCATGGCGCGATTCTCGGACATCTTTGGACAATCCCCGATGGTCGTCTTGCGAGACTTGAGAATGCGCCAGGCTGCGATCGATTTGACGACAACGACGATGTCGATCGACGTCGTTGCTCACAATGCGGGGTACGAGAGCCGTTCAAGTTTTGTGCGAGCTTTTCGAAAGGCGTACGAACGAGATCCGAGCGACTATCGGCGGATAGCCAAGGAGGGTAAAGCCCAGAAGGGTATCTGAGAACGAGGTGCCGGTTTGTTTTTGACGCAAAGGATCGAAGATCCGAAAGCAAGAAGGGGGCGCCCGTCACGGCGCGCCCCCCCGCTTTGCGTCAGCGCTTGCTTAGGCCGGTCTGATGGGTTGGACGTGCCCAACCACAGCACGAGCTCCTTGTGTACCGAGGCCGCTTGCAACATTTCGCTTCAAGTTGGCCGCAGCGAAGGCGTACCCCCCGGAAGCACCGTCAACGAAGTGCACGTGATTAGCTTGCGTGGGTGATGGCACAAAGCACGTAAGATTTGCGGCCAACTGTCGATGCGTTCCAAAAAAGCATGCGCCTCGTCGCTGAGCCTCTTCCAGGCGCGCGTCTATGAGGTCGGCGAGTTCAGATGAGCAGTCCACTGTCATACGTAGGCCGTCATCGAATTTTCGGTAATCTGTATTCTCCACAAGCTCTCGTCGGAACCGAACTTCATGAAAGCCACCAATAGGAATTCCCAGTAGGGTGCCCACCCGCGCCAGAATGGCGCGCAAGCACTTCGCAGCCCAAGCCGCAAAGGGCATATTTCGGCTGCCTTTCTTGATGGCATGATCAAGATGGTCGCCGGTCCATGCGGGGAGCGGGCCTTCGGCAGGCAATGGATGTAGGTTGGGCTCATCTGAACGGAGTGTCCGCAGGAGCTGCTGTATAAGTTCCACGAACGAAGTCGGATCATCGCGCGGGACGACGATAAGAGACAAGATGACGCCGTGCTTGGTACTGATCGGCGCAAATCGGCACGAAAGACCTGTGAGGTCGGCTGTTACTCCCATGGGCGCGCGTGGGACGGTGTAGCCGCCTTGCTTGAGTTTGCGCTCGGCCCAGGCAAGTCCTCCGCCGGCAAACATCGCGTAGGTGACATTCGAGGAGGGCGCGAAGCGGGCTACCAGGACGTCCAAGTGCTGAGCGCGAATGTCCGCGACAGGAATGATCGCAATGCGCAACGTGAGACCCAATGTGTCTTCAGCCCAAGCGGCGGTTTTTGCCAAGGTATCCTTGATGATGGGCGAATAGACGCCGGGCGCGGCGAAGCTCGCGCCATCTCCTCCGAACGTAGACGGAAACTGTAGGTCGGGTAGTGCATTGCTGACGGCGGCAAGAACCGCTGCACCGGCCGTATTCACCTCGCGGTACCGTCCTTTTTCAATAGCTTCGGTCGAATGGCTGACGTCCGTAACGGCGATGATCCAGTCATTGGGTAGAGGGCGATACCGATCTCGCCGCATTACGTCATCAAAAGAGTCGAAGGGCACAAGTGCCTGATAGAAGCGGTCGTCATCGGCCTCTTGGTCAACCTTTAGCTGGAAAAGACCGACTTCGAAGGCTGGCTCTGATCCGTCCACCATCATTTGCACTTCCTTCGGTCGTCGTCGGGGTTCGGGGCCACCACCTCAGCGACACACACGCATCGAGCATGACGGTCACCCGAGATTCGCGGGTGGGCGTGTGCTCGGAGTTAAGCTCTCCTGGTCGTCTCGAAAAGGCCATGTGCGACGTTCCGCCTTGTCGATCCAGTTTTTCCGCTTCAGATCGTCGACCAGCATCGCCGTGGCGTGGCGCGCAAGTGCCTGGGTCGGGGCGTTGGTATTGCCGCTGGTGATGTTCGGCATGATCGAGGCGTCGATCACCCGGAGGCCGTCGACCCCGCGGACCCTGAGCCTTGCATCAACTACCGCTCGCGCATCCTGGCCCATCCGGCACGTGCCGACCGGGTGGAACATCGTCGTCACGGCACGCTTCACCCATTCGCCGATCTCGGCGTCCGACTGGATGCGCGGGCCGGGATCGATCTCTTCCTCAATCACCGGCGCCAGCGACTCCTGCGCCATGACCTTGCGGATCGCGCGCACAGATTCCACCGCGGCCGTCAGGTCTTCTTTCTCGCCCATGAAGTTCGGGTTGATGAGCGGCATCGACGTCGGGTCGCTGTCGGCCAGCCGCACCCAGCCACGGCTCTTGGGCTGAAGCACCACGAGTTCAAAGGTGATGCCCGAGCGGTCGCCCGTCGGGCTGATTCCATTGGCCGCGATGATAGGCACGTGATAGCATTGGATCGTGGGTTCGGCGGTGAAGTCGGACGGATTCCAGTGGGTAACCGTCTCGATGCCGTTGCCCGACGCCGGGCCATCCTTGGTGACGAAATAACGCAGGCCCGCCTTCACGGTGCCGAGGCCATGCGCGGCCGCCTGATAGCCGAGATCGCCCTTTACGTAGGCACGGACCGGCACGATCGCGTGGTCGTGGAGATTTTCGCCCACCTCCGGAGAATCGACGATCACCGCGATACCGTGCTGGCGCAGCTGCTCGGCCGGCCCAATGCCCGAGTGCATGAGGATCGTCGGGCTATGGACGCTGCCGGCCGACAGCACAACCTCGCCGGCCATGATCATCTCGTTGTCCATGAGCTCGATGCCGACAGCCCGCTTGTTTTCGATAAGAATGCGAACGACGGTCTTGCCGGTGAGGAGAGTGACGCGGCCTGAGGCGAGGTGCGGACGCAGATAAGCGTCGACCGCGCTGCACCGCCGCTGATTTCCGACCGTCGACTGCACCGGCGAGACGCCGATCTGGCTCTCGCCGTTATAGTCGGGGTTATAGGGCAGCCCATATTCCTGGAAGGCCTTGAGGCAATATTGGTTCAGCTCGTTGATGCCCTTGGGCAACTGAACCGCCAGACCACCATTGATGCCATGGTATTCGTCGTGGAAGGTGTCGTTGTCTTCCTGAGCCATGAAGACGGGAAGCAGGTCTTCATACGACCATTTGCCGGTGTCGCCGACCGCGTCCTGCCACGCGGCGAAGTCGCGTGTCTGACCACGGACGTAGGCCATCGCGTTAATCGAGGAGCCGCCGCCGAGCACCTTGCCAGAGCGATAGGCTCGCTTGGTGCCGTGCTGGGGAACCGTCTCGTATTTCCAGACATGCCGGTCGTGGGCAAGTATTTTGGCGAAGCCGGCAGGAATGTGGATGAACGGATCGCGATCCGTGTCGCCCGCTTCGATCAGCGCGATCGAAGCATCGGTGTGTTCGGCGAGATAACTCGCAACGACGCAGCCGGCCGCGCCCGCGCCAACAATGACAATGTCGTACCTCTCCTGGGACATCAGTGTCTTTCTCTTTCGCACCATTTCTATCGTTCAATCAACGCCCGTAGCTGGCGCAGCGCCATCACAGTGCCTGATCCCGAGATTGATTGGACCATCTTTTGGAAAGTGACCTTTCAACGCTGGCGAGGGAAATCACCTCTCGCCATAGAGTCGATAGACGATCGTTATTGTCGCTCGCCGCGCCGCATGATGCCGTAGCGAGGAACGCCACCAGCCCCGGCGCTGATGCTCCGCGCCGGTCCTCGTCAGAAGCGAGGTTTATTTCATGACGAAAGGAGTTGCTGACAGTGAACGTTTTCGTTTTAAGCCGTTTGCCGCCGTGGTGATGGCCGCGTTCACCCTCGTGGGCCGCGTGCCCCACGCCGGCCGCCGCCCTCGCCTAGCTGATCCGAACCCCGCACATACCCGCGATGATCGCGGCGGAGATAACGGCGCTTATTGCGACGCCCGCGCCCCAAAGACGATTTGCGGCGCATCGATCGACGCCGTGCGCGATCAGCACCACCCGCAATCCCGACGCAAGGTGGCTTAGGACAAAAAACACGCCGAGCGCGTAATGAGGCAACAGGCGGATATTCCATGCGTCGTGAATGAGCCCGGTCGGGGCTCCGATCGCGAAATTCCAATCGGTCGGTATACCGAGAAAGCTTCGAGCGTAGATGAAAACCGAGTTCATGTGCCCGAGGATGTACAGCGAGAGGTAGGCCCCCGACGCGACCTGAAATGTCCGATGGAAGCCCTGCGGGGCGGAACTCCAACGCCATGCCAGAAACAGGCCGGTGCCGATCTGGAAAAGCATGGCCGCGACCAACAGCGGTTCACCCACGCGAGAGCGGTAGACAACGCGTCCGATGTTCATGACGGCCGCATGTGCGTCGGGGCCGATCAACCCAAACAGGTGATTGGCTAGATGGAACGCCACGTATAGGCACAAGACCGCCGCCGTCATTCCGTGGATGATGCGCCAGCGCCCCACGGTCGGCCGCGTTGCAGCGACGCGATTGCGGGCGGTTTGTGACCAAATCGCGATTGCGAGCCAAAGCACGCACCACACGATTTCGTCGGGGATAGGGCTGTGAATCAGGGCCTGAACGACGCCAAGAAAGACATAGAGCGTTGGGGCCGCCACGCCGGCATAGGCGATCCGCCGCGCCCCTGGATCGGCATCGCGCCGGCAAGCGAACGCGAGCGCGAGAAACGGCACGACGAACGCCACGGCCAGAATCAAGGTCGCGCCGACAATTGTGAGAGGCGAAGGCGTTGCGGCTTGCGTGCCGACGACGGCATGAAAGGCCCGGAGTAGAAGCGGGTAGCAAATGGCCATCGCTGCCGGAGCCAGCGCCAAATGGTCGAAGCGCGGCCCGATCGTGGCGCGTCGGTCCCGCAGCTGAGCAAACGCGTCCATCTTTAAGCCCCTTGAATATCAGCCGCGCGATCCGGCCGTACCGCCCGAAGGCTTGCACCGTGCAAGACCTCTACCATCGGCGCTATCAAGAATGATCCCGGCCCAAGCCCCAAGAATATCGCCCTCGGCGGGATTCGCTTCGGCGACCGTTAGAGCGAGGATTCCAGGCGTGCGGCCGGACTCGTCGGCCTCCCCAATCCCCGCGCGGCTGAGATAGGCTGCGACCAGGGCGAGAGCCGCGCCGTGCGCGCCGATTAGAGCGCGGTCAAAGGCGTCCGGAACGCGATCGCCAGGGTTAGGGCGCTCCGCGCGGGTTCGTGACGGACGGCTGCGGACGAACATCGGCAACGTCTCGACCTTCGACGACGCTGGCGCCGCCTTCAACCCGCCGTGCGCGTGTCCAAACCCGAGCGCGTCGCGACTGGCTCCTCAGGCGCGTTAAAGACTGACGTGGTGAGCAGGACAGCGGCAGCGAGGACCCAGTAGTACCAGGCGTCGAGCCCAATGAATTTGAAGGCAAACGGTGCGATAACAAACACTACGCCGACGGCGCGATCGACCCAAAGGTGCAGCCAGTAGGGGATGATCCGGACGAGACCAGTGGGATGGTCGGTCAGAGCGGCCAAGAGCAGCGCGGCGACACCGGCAACAACCGAAAGCCACATTGCGACCGGTCCGCTCTGGCCGAGCTTCAGCACCAACGGCGCTGCGATCAGGACGATCGCGACTGGATAATCGATCAGGTAGGCGTGGATAGATTTGGTGATGAAGCGGAACGACATCGGTGACTCCTACGTGATTGGTTGCTTGAGCGGGTCCTTGTGACGTGGAGGTCCAGCCACCCAAGAGGACGATCACGCCGTCCTATGCTGGCAAGCACTCCACACAACCGTCACAGGTCAGCCCGTTTAGATGCAGAAAGGATATGCCG
>Ga0193699_10001020_pt1 | contig 11348 bp, 6 predicted proteins | sample L3c2metaG_FD_160095 | JGI IMG/M metagenome (GOLD analysis project Ga0193699, IMG submission 160095) | Soil microbial communities from a riparian zone of the East river system, Colorado, United States - L3c2 | ecosystem: Environmental > Terrestrial > Soil > Riparian zone | place: USA: East River... | reverse complement strand
GGTGAAGGAGCTGCACGGGAAGCCCACCGACGTCTCCCCCCGCGGGGCGGCGGCGCGCGAGAGCGCCTTCATCCAGTCCTACCGGGCCGAGCTCGCGCACTTCGTCTCGGTCGTCGCTGGAGAGTCGGAGTACGAGGCGCCCGTCGACCAGATCAAGCTCCACCGCACCGTCGAGGCGATCTACAAGTCGGCGGACGAAGGCAAAGAGATCCGACTGTGACACTCCGACGCTGGCTGGCACTCGCCCTCGTGCTGCTGGGAGGGGTGCGAGCCGAGGCGCAGGGACGGGTCGTACCGCCTCCGACCGAGCCGACCCGCAAGGCGCGCGTGGTGCCCGCGCCCGGCGCCAGCCAGCCACGCAAGCCGCGCCCCCAGGCGAAGCCGAAGGCCACCGCCACGAAGCCGGCCAGATCGCGGGCCCAGGTCCCCGTCAGAACCCCCGTGCCCGCGCCCGCGACCCCTGAGAACAGGCCGCCGGCCGCCATACCGGCCCCGGGCGGCCCCGGCAACGATCTCTCCGTCACCCTCATCACCTTCGGCCCCGGCCCAGTGGCGTTCGAGCGCTTCGGACACAATGCGCTCTGGATTCACGACGGCCGCAGGGGCACCGATGTCGCCTACAACTGGGGCCTGTTCTCTTTCGACCAACCCGGCTTCTATCGCCGGTTCCTCACCGGCGACACCAAATACTGGATGGCGGGTGAGGATGCATATGCGATGGTGGCGGCGTACCACAACGCCGGCCGTTCCATCACACTGCAGAAGCTGAACCTCAGCCCGGCCCAGGCGTATGCGCTCCGCGAAGCGGTGGAGCGCAACGCGCTGGAAGCGAACAAGTACTACCGCTACGACTACTTCCGCGACAACTGCAGCACGCGCCTGCGCGATGCCGTGGACCGCGCCGTCGGCGGCGCGCTCCGCGCCGCGACCGACACGATGCGAACGGCGCTGACCTATCGCGGCGAAAGCGAGCGGCTCACGGAAGGCGACGTCCCCCTTCAGGCCGGCATCGACATCGCCCTTGGCCGACCGGCCGACGCGCCGCTCAGCGCGTGGGAGTCGTTCTTCATCCCGATGCGGCTCCGCGACGCCGTGCGTATCGTGCGCATTCCCGGCGCGTACGGGGAGATGGTCCCGCTGGTGGCGGAGGAGCGGCGCATGGCGCCGGCCGCCGGCGCGCCGAGTGTCCAGGAGTCGCGCACCATACCCCAGCATACGCGGCGCAACCTGATCGCCGGACTGGTGCTCGCCGCGGTCGTCATGCTCCTGCGCCTCCTGATGCGATCGCAGCGCTGGGCGGCGTGGCTGTTCGCGCTGCTCGGCATGGCCTGGTCGCTCCTGTGCGGCACGCTCGGCGTCGTGCTGCTGCTCGCCTGGTTCGCCACCAAGCACGTCTTCTGGGCGCAGAACGAGAACCTGCTGCTCTTCTCGCCGCTCTCGCTGGCCCTCGTCGCGCTGGTGCCGTCGGCGGTGCTGGCTGGCCGAGCGGTCCGCCGGGCGCGCGTGGTCGGCGCCCTCGTGGCGGCGATGGCGCTGGGCGCCCTCGTCCTGTCGCAGATGCCGGGCGGGCAGCCGATTCGCGACGTCGTGGCGCTCGCCCTCCCGATGCACCTGGCGCTCGCGTGGGCGCTGCTCCTTTACCTGCCGCGCCGCAGCGAGCCGAAGCCGGCACCCAAGAGGTGAGCGCGCGCTCCGTCGGCGTCGACGTCGGTGGCACGTTCACCGACCTCGTCTCCGTCGACGCGACGGGCAGCGTGACGACCCACAAGCTGCCGAGCACGCCGCATGACCAGAGCGAAGGAGTGGCCGCGACGCTCGCCCTCCTCGCCGGCGCGACGGTGTCGCGCTTCGTCCACGGCACCACCGTCGCGACGAACATGCTGCTCGAGCGGGCGGGCGCGCGGGTCGCGCTCGTGGCGACCGAGGGGTTCACCGACGTGCTGCATCTCGCGCGGCAGGACCGGGCGTCGCTGTACGATCTCTCGCGACACCATCCGGCGCCGCTCGTGCCTCGCGCCGATACCGTCGGCGCGCCCGAGCGCATCACGCCCGACGGGATTCATCGCGCGCTCGACGACGTCGGCGTCGCCCGGGTCGTCGACGAAGTCCGCGCGCTCGCGCCCGACGTCGTGGCGATCGCCCTGCTCCACGCGTACGCCGACGACCGCCACGAGCGCCGGCTCGCCGAGGCGCTGCGCGCGGTACTGCCGGAGGTGGACGTCGTGCTCGCGTCGGAGGTGTTTCCCGAGATCCGCGAGTACGAGCGCACGGCGACCACCGTCGCCGAAGGCTACCTGCGGCCCGGCGTGGCGCGATATCTCGAGCGGCTCACGGCGCGCGCCGAGGCGCTCGGCGTGCCCGCGCCTGGCGTCATGACCTCGGGGGGCGGGATGCGCTCGGTGCGCGACGCCGCGCACGGCGCGGCGTCACTCGCGCTCTCCGGACCGGCCGGCGGCATCGTCGGGGCAGCGGCGGCGCTGCGTGCGGCGGGATTCGCCACCGCGCTCACGGTCGACATCGGTGGCACGAGCGCCGACGTCGGGCTCATCCTCGAGGGCGAGCCGCTGGTGGAGCCCGGCGGGCGCGTGGCCGGGGTGCCCATCGCCCTGCCGCGCGTGCTCGTGGAGACCGTCTCCGCCGGCGGGGGAAGCATCGGATGGATCGACGACGGTGGTGCCCTGCGCGTGGGACCGCGCAGCGCTGGGGCGGTGCCCGGCCCAGCGGCGTTCGGGCGTGGGGGCGCGCAGCCCACCGTCACGGACGCGCATGTCGTCCTCGGTCACATCACGGCCGCGGCGCTGAGCGGCGGCATCACGCTCGACGTGGGCGCGGCGGAGCGCGTCATTCGCGTGCTGGCCGACAAGCTGGCCACCTCGCCGGAGCGCGTTGCGCGCGCGATGATCGACATCGCCGACGCGGCCGTGGCGCGGGCGCTGCGGCGCGTGAGCGTCGAGCGCGGCGTCGATCCGCGTGACTGCGTGCTGGTGCCATTCGGCGGCGGTGGACCGCTGCACTGCTGCGGCCTCGCGGACCAGCTCGGGATGCGCACCATCTTCGTGCCACCACACGCGGGGGTGCTGAGCGCCCTCGGCCTCGCCATCACGGCCGAGCGGCGCGAGCGCATGACCAGTGTGCTCGCGCGCACCGAGCGGCTCGACGTCGCGACGCTCGCCCACGAGCGCGCGCGTGCCGCACACGGGGTTGCGTCGGGTGAGGGCTGGCAGCGCCGCTGGGTGGCCCGGGTGCGCTACGTGGGCCAGGGTCACGAGCTCGACGTGCCGGTGCTGGAGCATGAGGACGGCGCCGCGCTGGCGGCGCGCTTCACCGCGTTGCACGCGCAGCGGAACGGCTTCACGCTCGCCGCCCCTGTCGAAGTCATCGGGCTGCGACACGTCGCCAGCGGACCGCCGCATCCCGTGCGCTTCGAGCGGAGCGGTGAGTCAGGCTGGAGCGCATCGCGACCGGTGGACGACGGCGGACGTATCGACGCGCGCCTGGACGGACCCGCCGTCGTCACCCTCCCCGGCGCCACGCTGCGCGTCGCATCGGCCTGGAGCGCCGTGCCGCATCCGACCGGCGGCTGGCTTCTCGAGCGGGAGAGCGCGTGAGCGGCCCGACGGATGGCGGGATCGCGATCGACCCCCTCGAGCTGTCCGTGCTGGCGCACGGCGTCGCGATGATCGCCGAGGAGATGGGGGCCGTGCTGGTGCGCAGCGCCCTGTCGCCCAACATCCGCGAGCGCCGCGACGCTTCCGCGGCCCTGTTCGATGCGCAGGGCCGCATGATCGCGCAGGCGGCGCACATCCCCGTGCACCTCGGCGCGATGCCGGAGGCAGTGGCGGCGGTGCGGGCCCGCGAGCCCCGCCCGGGCGACGTATTCCTGCTCAACGACCCGTACCATGGCGGCTCCCATCTCCCCGACCTGACGCTCGTCGAGGTGGTGGAGGTCGATGGCGCCGTGGGCGGCTACACCGCCGTGCGCGCGCATCACGCCGACGTCGGTGGGATGAGTCCCGGCAGCATGCCGCAGGGCGCGACCGAGCTCGTACAGGAGGGGATCATCATCCCCCCGGTGCGCCTCGTGCGCGGTGGGGTGCTGAACGAGGAGATTCTCGCGCTCCTCCTGGCGAACGTGCGCACGCCCGATGAGCGACGCGGCGATCTGGGCGCACAGCTGGCGGCCTGCGCCGCCGGCGCCTCGGGCTGGCGTGCGCTGGCGGCGCGCCTCGGTCCCCCGAAGCTCGCGGCGGCGTGCGACGCGCTGCTGGACTACGCCGAGCGGCGAGTTCGGGCGCGGCTCGCGTCGTTCGAGGGTCGCACCGGACGTGCGACCGACCGGTTGGAAGGCGACGGCGTGACCGACGCGGACATCCCGGTCGTCGTCGCGCTCACGGTGCGCGACCACTCACTCGTCCTCGACTTCACCGGTAGCGCGCCGCAGGTGGCCGGAAATGTCAATTGTCCCGCCGCCGTCACGCGTGCCGCCGCGGTCTTCGCGCTGCGCACCCTGCTCGACGACGACGTGCCGACCAACGACGGGATCGCGCGCGCCATCACGCTCGTGCTGCCCCACCGCAGCGCCATCAATGCGGCCTGGCCGGCTGCCGTGGCGGCGGGCAACGTCGAGATGTCGCAGCGGGTGGCCGACACGATCCTCGCCGCGCTCGGCGACGCCGGCGTCGAGGTGGCCGCGCAGGGGCAGGGGACGATGAACAACGTGACCTTCGGCGGCGTGGGCTGGACGTTCTACGAGACGCTCGGTGGAGGGCAGGGCGCCAGCCCGGGCGGCCCTGGCCCGTCGGCCGTGCACGTCGGGATGAGCAACACCCTCAACACGCCCGTCGAGGCACTCGAGCGCTCCACGCCCCTGCGCGTCGACCGGTACGCGCTGCGCGAACGCTCGGGAGGTGCCGGCGTCCACGCCGGTGGTGACGGCGTCGTGCGGGCCTATCGCGCGACCGCGGCGTGCACCGTCACGCTGCTCACCGAACGGCGGCGGCATGCGCCGCGCGGCGTGCACGGGGGCGAACCCGGCGAGGTCGGGCGCAACCTGCTCAACGGCGCGCCGCTGCCGGCAAAGTGCCGCCGGACGCTCGTCGCCGGCGACGTCGTGACGATCGAGACGCCGGGCGGGGGAGGCTACGGCAGTCCGTGAGCAGGCTGCCCGCCTAGAGGCGCACCGTCACGTCGGCGAGCCGCGCCGCGACCGATGGGACGTCGGCGCGGCTGGACATGTCGAGCACGGCGGCACGGACGCGCACGACCTCCATGCGCAGCCCGCGCTGGTCGATCGCGAGCTGCACGGCCTGCGGCAGCTCCAGCTCACCTCGTGCCGAGCGAGGCACGGCCCGACAGGCGCTAAAGATGTCGCTCGTGAAGGACCAGCAGTTCAGGCTCGCGTAGATCGGTCCGGCGTCGAGCATCGCGGCGGTCGGCGCGGCGAGGATGCGACGGAGCACGCTGTCGGCATCCATCTCGAGCGCGCCGAATCGCGCCACGCGCTCCGGCGGCACGTTGCCGAGGCGCACGATCGCCTCGCGCTCGAAGCCCACGACGACCGGTGCCGGCCGCCGGTGCAGCTCGGCCAGCGCCTCCGCCGGGTAGTAGTTGTCGGAATTGATCACCGCGAAGGGCTGTCCGGCCGCGAACGACTCGGCGGCGAGCACCGCGTCCGCGGTGCCGAGGGGCTTGGCCTGGACGGCGAACTGGATCCGCACGCGATGCGGCGCGCACTCGCGACCATAGTAGTCGCGCACGCTCCCGTGCTCCGGCCCGATCACGAGGCAGACGTCGGTGAACCCCGCGTCGGCCAGCGCGCTGATCAGGAAGTCCATGAAGGGCCGTCCGATGGGAATCATTCCCTTCAGGCCCGTGTCCGCGGCGGCAGCCTGCGCGTCGTCGAGCGCCGCGCTCGCGTCGGCCTTCCGCATGCGCGTGCCGAGCCCGCGGGCCAGGATCACGGCCCTTGTCGTCGTCGTGCTCACGCGTCGTCGCTCGGTGGCCGGTGTTCGCTCGTTGGAGTTGGCGTGCTGCGTCACACGGAACGCAACTCGGGGCACCGGAACGGCGCAACCGGCCGCATGGCGGCGCGGCGTGGAGGTCGCCGGGTCACACCGGCACCGCCATATTCCCGTAGCCTGCCCCAAATCGTCGTCGTGAGAGAGCGCAGCGACCGAAGGACCCGCACGTGCAGGTCCTTCGCACCGCTCAGGACGACAGCCTCCATCAGCTCGACGTGATGGCATGACCAAGCAGCCCGTGCAACTGTGACGAGTAGCGTGTGACGAGTCGCGCGTGACGAGTGACGAGTCGCGTGTAACGAGTGACGAGCGACGAGTGGCGAGTTACTCGAACCTCGTGACGTGCAACTCGTAACGCGACACGCGTCTGAGCCGCTGAAACTCGCCGAACGGTCCGTCGTATGGGGCGTATCGCCGTGGGACGATCAGCGCCGCCCGGCGCGATTCGCCCAACGCTCTTCCCGGAGTGTCCCTACCGTGCGACGCATCGTTCTGGCCCTCGCTGGTCTGGTGATCGCCGCCAGCGCATCCGCGCAGCCGCCCCAGGCCCCCACCCGCCCCTCGGCCGGTCCCTCGCTCGCCAGCGGGAATGGCGAGGTACGCGGCACGGTACGCGACGCCACCAGCGGCACGCCGATCGGGCGCGCCTCGGTGGCCATCCGCAGCAAGCCCGAGGCGGTGCTCGTCGCCGGTGCCATCGCCACGGCGGAGGGCACGTTCCGCGTGCAAGGGCTGCGGCCGGGCACGTACACGCTGCGCGCCACCTACCTCGGCTATGGTCCGCGTCTCCAGGAGTTCACCGTCGCCGATGCGGCGCCGACGGCGAACGTCGGTGACATCAAGCTGGCGCGGGTCGCCGCCGTGCTCGAAGGGGTCGCCGTCACCGCGGAGCGGGCGACGATGGCCATCGAGCCCGATCGCAACGCCTATCGCGCCAAGGACGTGGCGCCCGCCGCCGCGAACGCGAGCGAGGTGCTCGACGCCGTTCCCTCCGTCCAGGTGGACGGCGACGGCAAGGTCAGCCTGCGTGGCAACGAGAACGTTGCCGTCCAGATCAACGGCCGTCCGTCGCCGCTCCGCGGTCCGCAGCTCGCCTCGTACCTCAAGGGGCTGCCGGCGAACATCGTCGACCGTGTCGAGGTGATCCCGAACCCGTCCGCACGCCACGACCCCGAGGGAATGGCGGGCATCATCAACATCATGCTCAAGCAGAATGTCGATCTCGGGGTGAGCGCGGGACTCAACCTCGGCGTGTCCCAGCGTGAGCGCTACAACGCGTCGGGCAACGTCGGCTATCAGAGCGGACCGCTGACCCTGTTCACGAACCTCGGCGTCACTTCGGACAGCCGCGCCATCCTGGGCATCAACGATCGCGAGCGCCTCGACGCCCTGCGGGCACCGCTCTCGTACACCGAGCAGGACATCGACGGCGCGACCGGGTTCGACGGCCAGAACCTGAACGTGAACGCGGACTACAAGCTGACCTCGCGCGACGTCCTGTCCAACTCGTTCTCGCTCAACCACCGCGCGAACACGGATGCCTCCGCCAGCGCGTACACGGAGCTGAATGGTGCCCGTCTCCCGCTCGATCGCTACGATCGCCTGCGCGGCAGCGAGTCGAAGGGGCTGACGTTCGACTACAACGCCGCCCTCAAGCGGACGTTCGAGGCGCGCAAGCACGAGCTGTCGGGCGAGCTGCGCTTCAACCGCTCGCACGACGAGGACCAAACGGCGCTATGGCGGCAGTCTCCCGACGCGGTCGACCCCACGGCCACGCGCATCGAGGGACAGCTCGACGACGTGGAGGCGATCTCCAGGCAGTTCATCGCGCAGCTGGACTACGTGCGAACGCTGGCGCCGCGCACGAAGCTCGAGACCGGCTACAAGGGCATCGGACGCTGGCTCGACCGGGACTACCTGTTGCGGAAGGACGCCCTCGGTTCCGGCGACTGGGTGCGCTCGAACCTGAGCAACTCGTTCGCGTTCGACGAGAACATCCAGGCGGCGTACGCGGTGCTGAGCCACGGCGTGGCCAAGTTCGACTTTCAGGCGGGGCTGCGCGCCGAATTCGCGAGCCGCGACTTCGGGCTCGCCGAGCCGGCGACCAACTATCCGTACTCCTATCGCAGCTTGTTCCCGAGTGGCGTGGTGATGTACAATCTCAGCGATGCCACGCAGATGAAGGTGAGCTACTCGCGCCGCATCCGCCGCCCCGGGACGCAGGAGCTCAACCCATTCCCGTCGTTCTTCGACATCCAGAACGTATTCCTCGGCAACCCGAACCTGAGTCCCGAGTACACCGACGCGGTCGAGCTGGGACTGACGAGGAACCTGAAGCTCGGGACGGTGCAGGTCTCGCCGTTCTACCGGCGCACGAAGGACGTCATCCGCATCATCATCAACACGGCGGACGTGGTGGACGGGCGAGAGGTGACGTCCGTGAGCTTCGCGAATCTCGCGACGAGCAACTCGTGGGGCAGCGACGTGAATGGCTCGCTGCGCCTCGGTCCGAAGTTCAACGGCTTCGCCAGCTTCAACGTCTTCAAGATGGTGACCGACGGCGGCTCGACGTCGAGCCTCGGCTCGAACGGTGTGACCTGGTCGTCGCGCGTCAACGGCACGACCCAGGTGACGCCGACGCTGTCGTTCCAGGGGAGCTACTTCTACCGGGCGCCGATGAAGATCGAGCGCGGTGAGTTCGCGGCGACGCAGATGGCGAACTTCTCGGTGCGGAAGAAGATCGACGGTGACAACTCCTCCGTCACGCTGCGCGTGTCGGATCCGTTCCAGACGATGAAGTTCCGGATCCTTGCTGGCGACGACAACGTCACACAGCTCACCGAGCGGACGTTCGGCTCGCGAACGGTCTTCCTCACGTATCAGTACACGTACGGCCAGGCACCGCGGGTCCGTCAACCGCGGCCGGAGGATCAGCCGCAGGCGGGGGGGTCGCCGTTCCCCTGATCGACCGGGAGCAAGCTGGAACGTTGTCGTCCTGAGCGCAGCGAAGGACCCGCACGTGCAGGTCCTTCGCTGCGCTCAGGACGACATGCTCTAGTCCCCCGCGCTCCCCAGGGGGACCTGCTCGAATACCCGTGCCTGCACGAACGCCTCGAGCAGCGTCGCATCCAGCATTCCTTCCCGCGCCTCGAGGTGCAGGATGTCGAGCGCCCGCTCGGCCGACACCGCGCGCTTGTACGGACGGTCCGTCGCCGTCAGGGCGTCGTAGATGTCGGCGATCGTCATCATCCGCGTCTGTACGGGAATCGCCGAGCCGTCCAGCGCGTTCGGATAGCCACGGCCGTTGAGCTTCTCGTGGTGCCCGTACGCGATCTGCGGGATGTTGCGCAGCTCGCGCGTCCACGGGATCTGCTCGAGGAAGCGGAAGGTGTGCGTGACGTGCGACTCGATCTCGCGCCGCTCCGCGTCGTCCAGCGTGCCCTTGCGGATCATGAGGTACTGGAGCTCGTGGTCCTCGAGGAGCGGCCGCACCTGGCCTTCGAAGTCGACGAAGGTCTTGGCGCGGATCAGATGCAGCGCCTCGAAGCTCCCTTCCGGCATGATCGTGGGCTCGTTGGCGCGCACGATGGCGTCGAGATGGCACCGCAGCTCGTGGCGGCGCCCCTCCCGCTCGGCCTCGAGGCTCACCAGCATCGCATCGTAGCCGTCCTGCCCGCTGGCGAGGATGAAGTCGGCCCGCGTCCGCTCGAACTCGAGATCGGCGCGCTGAATGAGATAGGCGAAGCGGTGCCGGATGACCTCCAGGTCCTGCGGGTACAGCTTCTTCTGCTTCACCAGCACCTGTTCACGCACGCCGACCTTGCCGAAGTCGTGGAGAAGGCCGGCGTAGCGCAGCTCACGGAGCTGCTCGCGCGTGAAGTTGACGTGCCGGTAGGGTCCCTCCGCCGTGCGGTCCACGACCTCCGCCAGACCGACCGTCATCGTCGCGACACGCCCCGAATGTCCCGACGTGGTCGGGTCGCGTGACTCGATGGCGGTGACGGCGGCGGTGACGAAGCCCTCGAACAGCCGTTCGATGTCCTCGTACAGGCGACCGTTCTCGATCGCCACGGCGGCCTGCGAGGCGAGGGCGCTGGCCACCTCGACGCACCGCGTGTCGTACGTCATCACCTCGCGGTCCACGACGTCGTCCGACATGAGCCGCATGTCGAGCGCGCGCTTGCGGTTGATGAGCTGCAGGACCCCCACGATCTCGTCGCGGTGCGACTTCATCGGCAGGACGAGCATCGACTTCGTGCGATAGCCGAACGCGTCGTCGAAGCTCCGGTTCTGCCGGTAGCTCACATCGTCGGGAAGGAGATAGACGTCGCCGATGACGAGCGGCTCGCCGGTCGCCGCGGCATAGCCGGCCAGGCTGGCGTGGTCGATCGGGACGGTGAACGACGAGAAGGGGAGCGACGGCAGCGAGAAGTTCTGTGCCATCGCGAAGCGGAGGTTCCGCGGCACCCCGTCCTCGTCGCGCTCCACGAGGTAGAGCGACCCCGCGTCGCTCGACGTGACGCGTCGCGCCTGGGTGAGGATGAGCTCCAGCAGCGCATGCAGGTCGCGCTCCGTGCTGAGCGCGACCCCGATCGTCGTCAGCTCGGTCAGCTCTCGCGCTCGCTCCGCCGCCTCGTCGCGCGCGTGGCGCGCGGCCAGCAGCGCGGCTGCATGACGGAAGGCGCCGCGCAGGACGGTGAGCACCGTCCCCGCCGCGGCATCCCCGGCGATGAAGCTCGTGAGCAGCTCGACGGGAAAGTCGCCGGACGGCTCCGGCTCGCCCGCCTCGCCGATGCCGACGAGCGCGACGACCGCCGACAGCTCCCGCAGCCGCTCCGCATCATCGCCGACGCTGGCGAGCAGGGTGCGGTCGAGCGCGATGACCGTGGGACGCGCGAGATCCAGCGCCCGCGCTGTGGGCAGCGCGGGGATGCGGCGAACCTCCACGTCGTCCTCGCGACGTCCGAGCGGCGCGGTGGAGATCGTGCGGCCGAGCGCGGTGAGGAGAAGGGGCTTCATGTTCTGGAGGGAAGGCGCGCCGCGAGACGAAGAACCCGCCGGCGCCGGGAGGCAGCGCCGGCGGGCCGTGTCCCGCCGACTCTAGTTCACCCACCTGCCGTGAGCTTCGCCTTCGCTCGCTTGGCCGGCTCGAAGTCCGGGAACTCCTTCAGCACCGCGCCGAACAGCTCGACGGCGCGCGTCCTGTCGCCGCGGTCGGTCATGTCGAGCGCCTTGCCGTACATCACGGCGTACTTCATCGGCAGCTTCGGCGATGCCGCGGGCGCACCCGCCTGCACGGCCCCGGCCACGGCCGCCGGCGCCGCCGCG